>Ga0075363_100000031_pt1 | contig 27480 bp, 16 predicted proteins | sample EndMetdeltDD1763_FD_71470 | JGI IMG/M metagenome (GOLD analysis project Ga0075363, IMG submission 71470) | Populus endosphere microbial communities from Tennessee, USA - Endosphere MetaG P. deltoides DD176-3 | ecosystem: Host-associated > Plants > Roots > Endosphere | place: USA: Tennessee...
TCCCACAACACAAGTGCGTCGGGGTTGCCGACGGAGTAGCCGTATTCGAAGCCCACCGCGGCGAACTCGGACAGCGCCGAGTCGTACACCATGAACTTGCCACCGGTCGGGGTGCCGTCGGCGTTGGTGGTGAGAAGCTGCAGCGGTGTGAACTCCTGACCGGTGCTGCGGTCGATGATCACCGAGTGGCGCTGGGTGAAGGTGCCGCGACGGGTGTCCTGCCCGGAGAGTCGGATCGTCTTGCCTTCGGCCAGAAAGGATCCCAGTGCGAGCAGCTCGGCGAACGCCCAGTCCACCTTGCCCTCGTAGGCCATCTCACGACGCTTCTCCAGCACCGGCTTGACGCGGGGATGCACGTTGAAGCCCTCGGGGAAGCTCAGGTGGGCGTCGCCGATTCGAGCCAGCAGTGACTTCTCCACCGCGGTGTTCATCCCGGCGGGCACCATCTGGTCGGATTCCACCGACGAACTCGGTCCAACGTCGTGCTTTTCGAGTTCGCGAACCTCGTTGAAGACCCGCTCGAGCTGACCCTGGTAGTCGCGCAGCGCGTCCTCGGCTTCCTTCATCGAGATGTCGCCGCGGCCGATCAGCGCCTCGGTGTACGTCTTTCGCGAACCCCGCTTGGTGTCGATGACGTCGTACATGTACGGCTGCGTCATCGACGGGTCGTCACCCTCGTTGTGCCCGCGCCTGCGGTAGCACAGCATGTCGATGATGACGTCCTTCTTGAATCGCTGGCGGAAGTCCATCGCTAGCCTTGCCACCCAGACGCAGGCCTCGGGATCGTCGCCATTGACGTGGAAGATGGGCGCCCCCACCATCTTTGCGACGTCGGTGCAGTATTCCGACGAACGGGAATCAGTCGGCGACGTGGTGAAGCCGATCTGGTTGTTGACGATGATGTGGATCGTCCCGCCGGTGCGGTACCCGCGCAGCAGCGCGAGGTTCAGCGTCTCGGCGACCACACCCTGTCCGGCGAAGGCGGCGTCGCCGTGCATCATCAGCGGCACGATCGAGAAGCCGTCGGGCCCGTCACCCTTGTCGAGCAGGTCCTGCTTGGCGCGGACCAGACCCTCGAGCACCGGGTCGACGGCCTCCAGGTGAGACGGGTTGGCCACCAGCGACACCTGAATGTCGTTGTCACCGAACATCTGAATGTAGTTGCCGGTCGCGCCGAGGTGGTACTTGACGTCACCCGAGCCGTGCGCCTGCGACGGGTTCAGGTTCCCCTCGAACTCGCTGAAGATCTGCGAATACGGCTTGCCGACGATGTTGGCCAGCACGTTGAGTCGGCCGCGGTGCGGCATACCGATGACGACCTCGTCGAGGGCGTGCTCGGCGGCCTGGTCGATCGCGGCATCCACCAGCGGAATGACTGTCTCCGCACCTTCGAGTGAGAAGCGCTTCTGGCCAACGTATTTGGTCTGCAGGAACGTCTCGAACGCCTCGGCGGCGTTCAGCTTCGACAGAATATATTTCTGCTCGGCGACGGTCGGCTTCTCGTGCTTGACCTCGATGCGCTCCTGCAGCCACTTCTGCTGATCGGGTTCGAGGATGTGGGTGTACTCGACACCGATGTGACGGCAGTACGCATCGCGCAACAGACCGAGGACGTCGCGCAGCTTCTTGTGCTCGGCCCCGGCGAAACCGTTGACCTTGAACTCGCGGTCCAGATCCCACAGCGTCAGGCCGTGGCTGTTCACGTCGAGGTCGGGGTGGCTGCGGAAGCGGGACTGGTCCAGTCGCAGCGGGTCGATGTCGGCCATCAGATGTCCGCGGTTGCGGTACGCCGCGATCAGTTCGAGGACGCGGCCGTTCTTGTCCTCGATCGGGTCGGGGTTGTCGGTGCGCCAGCGCACCGGCTCGTACGGGATGCCCAGTTCGCGGAAGATCTCGTCGAAGAAGTCGTCACTGAGCAACAGTTCATGCACGGTGCGCAGGAAGTCGCCCGATTCCGCGCCCTGGATGATCCGGTGGTCGTAGGTCGAGGTGAAGGTGACCAGCTTGCCGACGCCCAATTCGTTGATGCGTTCCGCGCTGGCGCCCTGGAACTCCGCCGGGTACTCCATCGCGCCGACGCCGATGATGGCACCCTGCCCGCGCATCAACCGCGGCACCGAGTGCACCGTGCCGATGGTGCCGGGGTTGGTGAGCGAAATCGTCACGCCGCCAAAATCTTCGGCGGTCAGCTTGCCGTCGCGAGCGCGCCGCACGATGTCTTCATAGGCGGCAAGGAACTGGCCGAACCGCATGTTCTCGGAGTTCTTGATGCCCGCCACGACGAGCTGACGATTACCGTCCTTGCCCTGCAGGTCGATGGCGAGTCCGAGGTTGACGTGTTCGGGCGTCACCGCGTTCGGCTTGCCGTCCACTTCGGCGAAGTGGCGATTCATGTTCGGGAACTGCTTGACCGCCTGCACCAGCGCGTAGCCGATCAGGTGCGTGAACGAGATCTTGCCGCCACGCGTGCGCTTGAGGTGGTTGTTGATGACGATCCGGTTGTCGATCATCAGCTTGGCCGGGATGGCCCGCACGCTGGTCGCGGTCGGCACCTCCAGCGACGCCGACATGTTCTTGACGACGGCGGCGGCGGCACCGCGCAGTACCTGGTTCTCGGAACCGTCCGCGGGCGCAGCGGCCGGCTTCGACTTCGGGGCAGGCTCGCTCTTGGGCTCCGACTTGGACTCTGCCTTCGGTGCGGGGGCACTCTTGGCCTCCGGCTTGCTCTCGGCCTTGGGCTTGGCCTCGGCCGGTTTGGCCGGCGGTGCGGGTGCGGGTTCAGGCGGAGCGACGGGCGCAGCCGCCCGCTGGCCGTTGGCGGTTTGACTGTCGGTGGTCGGCTCGGGGGAGTAGTCGACAAGGAATTCATGCCAACTGGGATCTACCGAAGAGGGGTCCTCGCGAAATTTGCGATACATCTCCTCGACCAACCACTCGTTCTGTCCGAATGGTGATGGTGAGCTCACGGCAGCTACTCGCCTCGATTCCTTCGCCTCACGCGAGCGCACCCGGCGCTCGCCGATTTCTTCTGTTGTCAGCGGGTACCCGCTCTCCGCCGTCTAAAGGCTATCGCTCATACAACAGCCAGACGACCACAACGCCCTTATGGTCGTTGTGGTCAAGGCGTCGCCGGTGACGGCTAGTTTCGCGGCGCGGGCAGGACGTGAATCGCTGCGGGCCAGCGCGGGGGCGGATCGCCGAACGCGTTGCGCGCGTTGGTCACGATGCGCTTGCCCATCAGCCGGTTGCCGACGCCACCGACGACGGCGCCGATGCCGACCGGCAGCAACTTACCGAACGCGACCGCTCCGCGCTTGAGCGCGTAGCGCTTGACGAAGTACCTCAGCAGCCGCGAGTTCAGTTGTGACACCGCGGGCAGCGGTAACGTCGCCGCGCCGTCGGCCAGCCACGAGCCGCTGGTGCGGCCGGGTCCGATCAGGTCGGCCACCGCGCGCTTGCCGTCCTCGCCGACCAGCACTGAAAGCACCAGCGCCCGTCGGCGCTCACGGTGGTCGGCGGGGATGCCGAACACCTCGGCCACGGCCAGCACGTACACCGAGGTGGCTTCGAGGAAGACGACGGTTTCACCAGCGACGGCCGACATGGCGACCAGCGTGCCGATCCCGGGGAAGGCCGCCGCCGAGCCGACAGCGGCACCGCTGGCCATCACCGCGGCCAGGTAGTGCTTCTCGAGGCGGCCGACGATCTCGGCCGGTGTCGCATGGGGGCTCGCGGCGCGGAGGCGGTCCACGTAGGCCTTGACCGCGGGCGCCTGCACGCGAGTGCTGCCCTCGATGATGGCCGAGAGCACCTTCGCCGCGGCTGTCGGATTCTCGTCGACACCATCTCTGGTCGCAGGCAGCTGCTTCTTGGCGTTTGACCTGGCACTCATGGGCGGCCTCCCTGTCCCGAACGGCTGGCCTTCAGGCTAGCCCTATGTGAACGCACAACGACGCGCGCCAGGTGCCCGAACGTGATCGCGCTCACTGTCTGCGATATCGGGAAGAAAATATTGGGAAGCGACGCTAACCATTTTCATGGCAACATCACCTTCCGTGGACCTCGCGCGCGCAGATTCCGAGATCCGGGACGGTGCCCCCCGGGTGCCGAGCCGCACCAAGATGGTGGTGATCCTGGGACTGTTGGTCGCACTGGGTCCGCTGACAATCGACATGTATCTGCCCGCGTTGCCCAAGATCGCCGAAGACCTCGGGGTGTCCTCGTCGGTGGCGCAGCTGACGCTCACCGGCACGCTGGCCGGCCTCGCCCTCGGACAGCTGATCGTCGGCCCGCTGTCGGACTCGCTCGGCCGTCGCCGGCCGCTGATGGCCGGCATCGTCCTGCACATGCTGGCGTCGCTGCTCTGCCTGGTCGCGCCGAACATCGCTCTGCTCGGCGTCGCACGCGGGCTGCAGGGTGTCGGCGCCGCCGCGGCGATGGTCGTCGCGTTCGCCGCCATCGGTGACTCGTTCGAGGAGTCGGTCGCCGCCACGGTCTTTTCCCGGGTGATGCTCGTGCTCGGCGCTGCTCCGGTGCTCGCCCCCTCGCTGGGCGCGGTCGTGCTGTTGAAGGCGTCCTGGCATTGGGTGTTCGCCGTGCTGGTGGTCTTGGCGGGGGCGCTGTTGTTGTTGGCCGCCCTGGCGTTGCCGGAAACCCTGCCGGTATCGCATCGACGACCCTTGAAAGTGCGCAGCATCGCGGCCACCTACGTCGAGGTGCTGCGCGACGTCCGATTCGTCGTGCTGGTCCTCGTCGCCGCGCTCGGCATGTCCGGCCTGTTCGCATACATCGCGGGTGCGGCCTTCGTGCTGCAGGGCCGATACGGTCTCGACCAGCAGGCCTTCGCGCTGGTGTTCGCGGCAGGCGCCGTCGCGCTGATCGGCGCGACCCAGTTCAACGTCGTCCTGTTGCGGCGGTTCTCACCACAGACCATCGCGCTGTGGGCGCTGGCCGCGGCAGCTTTGGTTGGCATCGCGTTCGTGGGCATTTCGACTGCCCACGTCGGTGGGTTGCTCGGATTCGTCATCCCGGTGTGGGCCATCCTCGCTGCAATGGGCCTGGTCATCCCGAACGCTCCGGCCGTCGCGCTGACCCGGCATCCCGAGGCCGCGGGGACGGCGGCGGCGGCGCTGGGCGCGGCGCAGTTCGGTCTGGGCGCGGCCGTCGCGCCGCTCGTCGGGGTGCTCGGCAACGACGAGATCGCCCTCGCCCTGGTGATGACGGTCGGTATGGTGATCGCGTTGTTCGCATTGGCCCTGACGCTGCGCGGCGGGGCTCGGGCGGTGGGCACGCCGGCGCCTGTATCCAAGGACAATGAACGGGATGGCGTCATCGGCGACACCGTCCCAGAGCCGGCCTGAGGTCTGTTACGGCGCGACCCTGACTTGTCGGGGTCGGCCACCATCCGTAGCGTCGGCTGAATCTTTGACCGAGTCGATGTGATGCACGAGACCCTGACCACCCGGAACGACGACCGCGCCCCCGGAACGCGGCGCGACACAGCCACGGCGAACCCGTGGCATGCGTTGTGGGCGATGTTGGTCGGGTTCTTCATGATCCTCGTTGATTCGACGATCGTCTCGGTCGCCAACCCGTCGATCATGGCGGCGCTCGGCGCCAGTTACGACTCGGTCATCTGGGTGACCAGTGCGTACCTCCTTGCGTACGCGGTTCCGCTGCTCGTGGCCGGCCGCCTCGGCGACCGGTTCGGACCGAAGAACCTCTACGTGCTCGGTCTGACGGTGTTCACCGCGGCGTCGTTGTGGTGTGGTTTGGCCGACAGCATCGACATGCTGATCATCGCGCGGGTCATGCAGGGTTTCGGGGCTGCTCTACTGACGCCGCAGACGCTGTCGACGATCACCCGCATCTTCCCGGCCGAGCGCCGCGGGGTGGCGATGAGCATGTGGGGTGCGACGGCGGGAGTCGCGACGTTGGTCGGGCCGCTCGCCGGTGGTCTGTTGCTCGACGTGCTCGGCTGGCAGTGGATCTTCTTCGTCAACGTGCCGGTCGGCGTCCTCGGCGTCGCCCTGGCCCTTCGACTGATTCCGCAATTGGACACCCGCAAACAGCGGTTCGATCTGCTCGGTATGGCGCTGTCCGGGATCGGCATGTTCATGATCGTGTTCGCCCTGCAGGAGGGGCAGTCGCACAACTGGGCGCCATGGGTGTGGGGCACGATCGCCGGCGGTATCGGCTTCATGGCCGCGTTTCTGGTCTGGCAGTACGTCAACCCCAACGATCCCCTGGTCCCGCTGCGCATCTTCCGTGATCGTGACTTCTCGCTGTCCAACATCGGTGTCGCCACGATCGGTTTCGTCGTGACAGCGATGATCGTGCCGGTCATGTTCTACGCCCAGGAGGTGTGCGGCCTCTCGCCGACGCGTTCGGCGCTGGTGGTCGCGCCGATGGCCATCGCATCGGGTGTGCTCGCTCCGTTCGTCGGCAGAATCATCGACAGGACCCATCCACGTCCGGTGATCGGCTTCGGGTTCTCATTGGTGGCTATCTCGATGACGTGGCTGTCCATCGAGATGACATCCGCCACCCCGATCTGGCGGATCGTGCTGCCGCTGACGGTCACTGGCGTCGGCATGGCGTTCATCTGGTCGCCGCTTGCAGCGACGGCCACGCGCAACCTGCCGCCGCATCTGGCCGGTGCGGGATCGGGTGTCTACAACACCACCCGTCAGGTGGGGTCGGTGCTGGGCAGCGCGGGTGTGGCGGCCTTCATGGCGTGGCGGATCAGCGATGAGGTGGGAGTGACGGGCGCAGAGTCGCCCGCGGGCGATGGTGCGGGCCTGCTGCCCGCATTCCTGCAGGAACCGTTTTCCGCCGCGATGTCGCAGACCCTGTTGTTGCCTGCGTTCTTCGCGTTGTTCGGCGTTGGCGCGGCCCTGTTCTTCCTCGGGTTCGGAAGCCCGAAATCGGCGGTGCTGGACGATCGGGGCGGCGGTGCCCCAGATCGCGACGGCGGCGATGCCTTCGCATGGAGCGACGACGAGGGGTTCGCCGTCGACCACGACGAGTACGTCGAGTACACGGTGTCGTGGGATGACGCAGAACCGGTGAGGTCGCGTCGTCCCCTCGTGGAGCCCGACGTCGAGCCGGCCACCGAGCCGTTGGCTTCCCGTTCGCAGCATCTGCTGCATGCGCCCGCGGACCTCTGGCACGACGAACCCGTCGAATCATGGCGCCATGTCACCGACGAATACCCAGCAGTGGTCGACGAGACCCCGCCTCCGGTGGTGCCCGAGACGCCGCCTCGGTCCGTGCGCGCACAGACTCCGCCCCCGGCGGCGCGGGACATCCTGGACTTCTTGCGCGCCGAGGATACGCACGCACCGAAGGTCGAGCCGATCGGATTCGCGCACAACGGATTCCACGTCGACGATGAACAGCGCTTCCGGTCGGTGCCGCGGCCACCGGTCGCCGAGGCACCGACCATGGAGATCGACCGATACGACGACGAGTCCGAGAGCGCCCATTCGGTGGGCCGTCACGGACGCCATCACTCGGGCAGCCGCCACGAGCGGCCGTCACGGCACAGGTCGCGGGATGAGGAACCGGAGCAGCGACCGTTCTGGTTCGAGTCCAACGGCAGGCATGCCCGCGACGACCCCGACGACACGTCCCGCCACGGCAGGCACTCGACTCCCTGGCGCGACTAGCTTTTCAGGTCCACGTCGACGTCTAGCCGAAGAGCACCGCGGGATTCAGGTAGCCAGTGGGGTCGAACGCCGCTTTGACAGAACGCATTGCCGCGATATCGGTTTCGGTGCGCGACATTCCGATGTAGTCGCGTTTGCGGGTGCCGACGCCGTGCTCGGAACTGACATTGCCGCCGAGATCGGCGATCAGCGCCATCATCGCCTTGTACAGCTCGTGTTCGCGCTCGCCGTCGAGCGCGCAACGCACCAGATTGAGGTGCAGATTGCCTTCGCCGATGTGGCCGAACAGCACGGGGATGGCGTCCGGGGCGTGGCCGGCAACCAGGTCGACCGCTTGGCTCGCAAAGGTGGAGATCACTGAAAGGGGCAGCGAGACATCGAATTTCAGCGGCGGCCCATACACGCCGAGGACCTCGGCGACGGCTTCGCGCACCTGCCAGAGCCGCTGTTGCGCGGTCGCGTCGACGCCGACCGCGGGTTCGCCTGCCAGCTGCGCCTCCTCGAGCGCCTCGGCGAGACGTTCGGTTTGGTCTGTTTCGCCGGCCAATTCGACCAGCAACAGCCACGCGCCGTCGACGGGAGCGGACACCCCGGCATGCTCGGCGGTCAATACGCTCGCGCGGGCGTCGATCAATTCCAGCGCCGCGATGCCGTCCATCTCCCGGAACACGCGGCCCGCGTCGACGAGCGCGTCGAGGTCGGTGAACCCGCATATCGCGGTCACCCGGCTGCGCGGCGCGGGGTGCAGCCTCAGGTCCAAGCCGGTGATGACCCCGAGTGTGCCTTCGGCGCCGATGAACAGCGACGCCAGGTCGTAGCCGGTGTTGTCCATCCGTACCTGACTGTGGCGGCGCACCACCGTCCCGTCGGGCAGCGCCACGTCCAGACCGATTACCTGCTCGCCCATGTTGCCGTAGCGGACCGTACGCAGTCCGCCGGCGTTGGTCGACGCCATACCGCCGACGGTCGCGGAGTCGCGCGCGGCCAAGTCGACGCCGAACACCAGCCCGGCCGCCGTCGCCGCCCGCTGCACCTCGGCCAGCGTGACGCCGGCTCCGACCCGGATACGTCGTTCGGGCACATCGACGTCGCCGATGTCGCGCAGCCGTTCGGTCGACAGCAATACGTCGTCGTGCTCGGGCACCGTGCCGGCGACCAGCGAGGTCCGTCCACCCTGCACGGTGACGTACGCGCCGGCGTCGCGGCTCGCGGTCAACACGGCCGCGACCTCGTCGGCCGAGCCCGGCCGCACGAGCAGCCCGGCACGCCCGCGGTAGCGCCCGGTGTGGTCGACGCTGCGGCCGTCGAGCACGTCGGGATCGGTGCTGACGTAGCCGGGGCCGACGATCTCGGTCAGCCGCTCGGTCAAGCTCATGCCGAGGGTCTATCACACGAGGGCAGCGACAGGAACGCGCCCAGTTCTACGAGGCGATCCGGTGTACCGGGCAGGTATTCCGTCAGCAGCGGCGACTGCACGATGACGCTGAGGAACTTGGCTCGGCTCACCGCGACGTTGAGCCGATTCCGGTTGAGCAGGAACGCGATTCCGCGTGGCACATCGTCGGCCGACGATGCGGTCATCGACACGAAAACCACGGGTGCCTGCCTGCCCTGGAATTTGTCGACGGTGCCCACCTCGACGTCGACGAGGCCCGCGTCGTCAAGGCGTCGCCGCAACGTCACGACCTGTGCGTTGTAGGGCGTCACGACCATCACGTGCTGCTGATCCAGCGGCACCGTGCCGTTTTCGTCGGTCCAGTCGGCGCCGAGCAGGCCGCCGATCTCGGCGACGATCGCATCGGCTTCCTCGGGGCTGTCGGTGGAGTTGCCGTCGTGCTCGACGGTGAGCACGCGCACGCCGGGCACCTGCCCTTCGAGGCGACGCGCCCCGGTCACCGCGTCGAAGGATCGCAGCCTGCCGTCATAGGACAGCCGTGACACCGCAGCGCACACCGTGGGGTGCATACGATAGGACTGATCGAGGAAGTAACCCAATTCGGCTGGCAGAGTGTGTCTTCCGTCGATGAGCCAGCCCAGTGCCGACGTGTCGACGGGTTCGGGGTGGGTGCCCTGGCTCACCTGCGGCAGCTGCTGAGGGTCGCCGAGCAGCAAGAGATTGCGCGCCGCGGGTGCGACGGCGATGGTGTTGGCGAGGCTGTACTGGCCGGCTTCTTCGACGACGAGCAGGTCGAGGGACATGCGGGGAACACGTCCTCCGTTGGCGAAATCCCAAGCGGTACCGCCGATCACACAGCCTTCCGTGCCGGTGATGAATGCCGCGTAGTCCTTCTCGTCGACCTGGCGCCACGGCGCTCCCTGGCTCTTCTTCTTTCCAATCCGATCGGGGTCGACGCCCGCTTCGATCACACCGCCGAGCAGGTTCTCCACAACGGCGTGCGACTGGGCCACGACACCGATTCGCCACGCATGCTCGTTGACCAATCGCGCGATCACCTTCGCGGACGTGTAGGTCTTGCCGGTGCCCGGCGGCCCGTGCACCGCGAGATAGGACGAATCAAGATCGCTTAGCGCCGAGGCGATGTCGTCGGATATCACGCCGCTGCGGGGGAGCTCACCGCCGCTGATGGTGCGCGGCGCGCGGCGCAACAGGATGTCGGTCACGGCATCGCACGGCAGGTTGGGAAGGCCGACGGCCACGTCGGACGCGATGGTTTCGATCGACTCCTGCAGCGGCTTGGTGTTGATCGGGGGCCCCGGCGTCAGCGCGAACGGCACCCGGTCAAACACGTCGCCGTCCTTCAGTGGTCGTTCGCAGATCAGGACTTCGGTAGGCACCTCGGGGTTGTCGCACTCGAGGACGGTGACGCTCCCGAAGCCGCGGCGGTCGGGGTCGTCGGCCAGACCCGCGGGCGCAGGGGGATCGTAGAGCGCGTACATGCTGTTCGTCAGTTCGCCGTTTGCGAGTTCGCCGATCAGTCGCACGTGCCGCTGCGGCTTGCGCGCCCTGGGCGGCTGGTGCCAGTCGTTGACGATCACGGCCTTCTCGGCGATGAAAACGTCGCTGTTGTCCGACCATTCGTCGACGGGATTGTTGACGCGGTCGAAGTGGCTCCACCAGAACGGCTTGTCCTCGCGGCGGTGAAAGCCTCTGGCGGCAGCGACCATCGCGACGGCGACCTGTTCGGCGGTTCGCGCCTCGACGCCGTCGCCCGCGAATTTCATGAGCTTGCGTTCGAGATCGTCGCCGAGCTCGATCACGTCGTCGTCGCGCACGGGCTGCGGTCCGCGCGGCGGGACGCCGGATTCGATGGCGCGGGCCATCATCCAGTCACGCAGTCGACGCGTCGACCGGCAGTCGTAGACGTTGTACTCCTCGATCTCCTTGAGCACCACGGCTGCTTCGTCGGCGCGTCCCTCGTCGCGCAGCGCGCAGTAGCGCGCGTACTGGGTGATGGAATCGGTGGCGGTGGTGACCTCGCCGCTGCGCAGCTCGTTGCCCATGTAGAGCGGCTCGAGGGATTTGATGCTGTAGTTCTCGGTCCCGACTCGAATGGTCTTGCGTACCAACGGATAAAGGTCGACCAGGATCCCGTTGCGCAGCAGGTCGTCGACGTCGTTTTCGCCAACGCCGTAGCGGCCGGCCAGCCGCAGCAACGTGCTCTTCTCGTAGGCCGCGTAGTGGTAGATGTGCATGCCCGGGTAACGCTTCAGCCGCTTGCGCACCATGGCCAGGAAGTCGACCAGGGCCCTGCGTTCACTGGCGCGGTCGTGCGCCCAGAACGGGTGGAAATCGTCGGTGACGGTGAGGACGCCCCACAGATATTCGAGTCCCCATTCGCGACCGTCGACGGTCCACAGCGGGTCACCTTCGAAATCGAAGAACAGATCACCCTTGTTCGCATCGGGCAGCACCATCAACGGTTGAGCGTCGACGACCTCGTACGCCGGTTTGCCGTCAACCCTCGGGGAAGTCTGCAGCCGAGCTTGGTCGGCCAGCGCCGTCACGGTGCGCGAAGACAGTTCGGGCACGGGGCCGGTGTGCCGCGCGAGTTCGGCGACGGTGGTGATGTCCGCGTCGATGAGGCGGGCGCGCTGGCTCACCCGCATCCCCGCGACCAGCAGCAGGTCGTCGTGGGCGCGCACCTGGATCTCGCACTCCGGACAGCGGAAGCATGCGCGCACGTGCTCGTCTTCCCACGTGACCGCGGCGCCGCCGGCGAGGTGGTCGTCGAGCATCCGTTGCAGGCTCGTGCGCCTGCTCAGGTACACCGGAAGCAGTTCGTCGACGCGGTATCTCGCGGTCGCGCCGTCACCGAGCACCAACTCGACCTCGGATGCCACCGGCACGCCGGCGCGGGCGAGGGTATCGGCGTAGGCGGCCAGCTGCAGCAGCGCCTCGACCTTGACCGAACGCGCGAGCTTGGTGTCGCGCAGCCGGTACTCGTCGGAGTCCAGCACCAGGAAGTCGGCGAAACCGGCGAAGCGGCCGTCGAACATCGCGGCCTGGTAGATCACCGGCGCGCGGCGCTGCACGGCGCGCATGGTCGACTCGGCGGCGGCGGTCAGCCCGTCAATGGTGTAGTCGGGCCTGCCGATGATCGCGACATTCTCCTCGGACAGCTCGCGAAGCTCGTCGAGGTGGCGCTGCTCGTGCTTGCCGCCGAGCTGTGCGGTGCGGGCGAGCAGTTCGTCTTCGACGGAGACCTTGGGTCCCCGGCCCAGTTTGGCGTCGAACGCGCGCAGCAACGCGTACTCGCAGCGGGCGGCCGCGGCGAGATCGGATGCGCTGTAGATGACTCGGTCGTCAGAGACGAACACACGCCCAACCTTAGGCGAGTGCGGCGACACCTCACCTGAGGCGCGAACGCGTTATCCCGTGTTGCCGATCAGCTCGACACCGTTGCCGTTCCAACGGAACCGCACCACGCTGTCGAGCCCGGAAACTCCGTTTGAGTACCGCAGCGCGACAGTGTCACCGGTGGTCACGGCGTTGTCGATGCCGTTGAAGCCGTAGGTATCCGGTACTCCGGTGGGGATGAACTGCCCGAGATGGAACATGACGGCGCGGGTGTTCGGGTTCTCCGCATTGGTGTTGGCCTTCACGATCACCGCAGACAGCTGCGCGCACTGGTTGTAATTGCCCGCCAATGGCTCGGGGCTCCACGCCTGGTTGCTCCGTGGGTCACGGGGCAGCTCCGACACCGCACTGGCGATCTCGGGCGCGGCCAGGTTGACGTCGCACGGGTCGGCTTCGGCGGCCGGTGCCGGGGGCTGGGCCGACGGGGTCGGTGTACCCGCGGGCGGCGGAGCGCTGATGTTCGGTGCCATCGGGCCCGGGGTCTTGGAGACGGTGGAGTCACTGGAACCGCACGCGGTGACCGCAGTCGCCACGCCGACCGTCACCACGCACATCACGACCGCCGACTTCACGGTGGGCCACGGTACCGAAAGCCGAGACGGCGATCGGGCAGGCGGCGCGGCGGGTCGGGCTGCTGACGGGCACTAGACTCATCGCTTGATGACGACCTCCGACCCGGACGAGAACCGGGTAGATCTGACCTTCGACGACCTGCAGATACACCCATCGGTGCTGCAGGCCGTCAATGAGGTCGGCTATGAGACGCCGTCAGCCATCCAGGCCGCGACGATCCCCGCCATGCTCGCGGGTTCGGACGTCGTCGGCCTGGCACAGACGGGCACCGGCAAGACCGCGGCGTTCGCCATCCCGATTCTGTCGAAGATCGACACCGACAGCCGGACGACCCAGGCGCTGGTACTCGCGCCAACGCGCGAACTCGCACTGCAGGTGGCCGAGGCGTTCAGCCGGTATGGCGCCCACCTTCGCGTCAACGTCCTGCCGGTGTACGGCGGATCGTCCTACGGACCCCAACTCGCCGGACTGAAGCGCGGTGCGCAGGTCGTGGTGGGCACTCCGGGCCGCGTGATCGACCACCTGGAGAAGGGCACGCTCGACCTCACCCATCTCGATTACCTGGTGCTCGACGAGGCCGACGAGATGCTGCAGATGGGCTTCGCCGAGGACGTCGAGCGAATCCTCGCCGACACCCCCGAGTACAAGCAGGTCGCGTTGTTCTCGGCGACCATGCCGCCGGCCATCAAGAAGATCACCAGCAAGTACCTGCACGATCCGGTCGAGGTGACGGTCAAATCCAAGACCCAGACCGCCGAGAACATCACGCAGCGCTACATCCAGGTGTCCTACCCGCGCAAGATGGACGCGCTGACCCGTCTGCTCGAGGTCGAGCAGGGCGACGCGATGATCGTGTTCGTCCGCACCAAGCAGGCCACCGAAGAGGTTGCCGAAAAGCTACGCGCCCGAGGGTTTTCCGCGGCGGCCATCAACGGCGACATTCCGCAGGCGGTCCGCGAGCGCACGATCAACTCGCTCAAGGACGGCAGCCTCGACATCCTGGTGGCCACCGACGTGGCGGCGCGCGGCCTCGACGTCGAGCGCATCTCGCACGTGGTCAACTTCGACATCCCGCATGACCCTGAGTCCTACGTGCACCGCATCGGGCGGACCGGCCGCGCGGGCCGATCGGGTACCGCGCTGCTGTTCGTCACGCCGCGCGAGCGTCACCTGCTCAAGTCCATTGAGCGGGTCACCAGGCAGAAGCTCGTCGAAATCGAGCTGCCCTCGGTGGACGACGTCAACGAGAAACGCGTCGCCAAGTTCCTTGACTCGATCACCGAGGCGCTCAACGCGCCCGGAATCGACTTGTTCCGCCAGCTGATCGAGGGCTACGAGCGCGATCACGACGTGCCCCTTGCGGATATCGCCGCCGCGTTGGCGCTACAGAGTCGCGACGGCGAAGAGTTCCTCCTGACCGAACCGCCGCCGGAGAAGCGTCGCGAACGACCCGACCGCGCTCCGCGCGAGGACGGTCCACGCAAGCCACGCGAGCGACGGGGCGACTTCGCGACCTACCGCATTGCGGTGGGCAAGCGCCACAAGGTGATGCCGGGTGCGATCGTCGGCGCCATCGCGAACGAGGGCGGCCTGCACCGCAGCGACTTCGGGCACATCTCGATCCGGCCCGATCACTCACTGGTTGAGCTGCCGGCCAAGCTGTCCCGCGAGACGCTGAAAGCCCTTGAGAAGACGCGCATTCAGGGCATCCTGATCAACCTGCAACCTGATCGTCCGCCACGAAAAGGCGGGAAACCCGACCACAAATCCAAATGACTTTGTCGAACAGCGTCGCCCAGGGCGGACTGGAATCCGTTGGCAAGGCCGAGCGGGTCGCATCGCTCACCGGCATCCGGGCTGTGGCGGCTTTGCTGGTCATGCTCACCCACGCCGCGTACACCACCGGCAAGTACACGCACGGTTACGCCGGCCTGGTGTGGTCGCGCGCAGAGATCGGTGTCCCGATCTTCTTCGTGCTCTCCGGGTTTCTGCTTTTCAGCCCATGGGTGAAGGCCGCCGCGACCGGTGAAGCGCCGCCCTCGGTGCGCCGCTACGCCTGGCACCGGGTGCGACGCATCATGCCGGCGTACGTCGTCACGGTGCTGGCCGCCTATCTGCTGTACCACTTCCGCACGGCAGGCCCCAATCCCGGACACACCTGGGAAGGTCTGTTCCGCAATCTCACGCTGACCCAGATCTACACCGACAACTACCTGTATTCGTTCCTGCACCAAGGGCTTACGCAGATGTGGAGCCTGGCAGTCGAGGTTGCGTTCTACATCGTTCTGCCGGCGCTGGCCTATCTGCTGCTGGTCGTGCTGTGCCGCAGGCAATGGCGTCCGGGCCTGTTGTTGGCCGGGCTTGGCGGGTTGGCGTTGCTGACCCCGGCGTGGTTGATCCTGGTGCACACCACCGACTTCCTGCCCGACGCCGCGCGACTGTGGTTGCCGACGTATCTCTTCTGGTTCATCGGCGGCATGGTGCTCGCGGCGCTGCAGCCGTTGGGGGTGCGGGCCTACGCGCTCGCGTGCATTCCGCTCGCGGTGGTCTGCTACTTCATCGTGTCCACGCCGATCGGCGGTGCGCCGACGACGTCGCCGGCGGAGCTTCGCGAGGCGCTGGTGAAGGCGGCCTTCTACGGAGTGATCTCCACCCTGATGGTGGCGCCGCTCGCGCTGGGGGACCGCGGTCTCTACGCGAGGTTCCTGTCGTCGCGGCCTATGGTCTTCCTCGGCGAGATCTCCTACGAGATCTTCCTGATCCATCTGCTGACGATGGAACTCGTGATGGTCGAGATCCTCCGGTTTCCGATCTATACCGGCTCGATGTGGTGGCTGTTCATCGTCACGTTCGTGGTGACGGTGCCGCTGGCCTGGCTGTTGCACCGAGTCACCCGCGTGCGCCCCACCTGAGGCCCTAGTTAGGGTAGCCTAACTTGTATGGCGGATACGAAGCTGTCGCGTGGGTTTCCCGGTACGGTGCTCAAGCTGCTCCGGGCCGGTGATTACACGCTGACCGTTACGGGTCGGAGCGAGCTCACCCCGCATTACCTGCGGCTGGACTTCGATGCCGGTGGAATGCTGAACGACCAGGCGCTGCATCCGACCATGTGGATCCGGATGTGGTTCGCCGACGGCGACAAACTGCATCAGCGCGGCTACACGCTCGTGGACCCCGATCCGACGGCGGGCACGGTGGCCATCGAGTTCGCGTTGCACGACGGTGTTGCGGCCAACTGGGCGCGCAGGGCCAAGCCCGGCGACACCGTCGACGTGACTGTCCTCGGCAGCAACTTCGGACTGCCAGAACCGCGGCCCGGTGGCTACATCATCGTCGGCGACACCGCCTCACTGCCCGCGGTCAACTCGCTGCTCGATGCCATCGGCGACACCCCGTCGTGGGTGTTCCTCGAGGCGAGCCACGAGGACGACAAACAACTACCGGTGCGTGGCCGCGCGGCCGACGTGGAATGGGTGGACCGCAAGAACAATGGCGAGGCGTTGATCCAGGCGATCAGCTCGTCGGTGTTCGACGCATCCGATCACTTCGGCTGGGTGGCGTGCGACAACCGCACCACCCGCGCGGTCGCCAAGGTGCTGCGCGAGGAGTACGGCATACCGCGAAAGTCGATCAAGGCGCAGGCCTACTGGGTGGCGTGATCCCCGGCAGGCGCTAGTCCTAGCCGGGCAGCGTTTGCGCCGCGGGCACCACGATCGGTACGACGAACTCCTCGATCATCGCCCGCTCGTCGGCCTCGTCGTGACCCGGAAACACCAGCAGCGACGTGATCACCCGGACCAGCCACCGCGCCCGCTGCGCGACAACCCCGGGTTCGTCGGGCCCTAGCGAGATGACGAACGCCTCGGTCAACGCCCGGATGACCTCCGACTGCTCAGCCATGTCTCCGCCGATCGGCCGCTGCGTCATCGCGAACCACGATGACAGCGCGGGACTTTCGCGGACGCTGCGGAGCGAGGTCAGGATGCCCTCGATCAGGCGGTCGCTTGGATCCGGCAGGGCGACGATCTGATCGGTCATCTCGCGGTAGAGCCGGTAGGACTCGCGGTGCACGTACGCGGTGTATAGCGCGTCACGGTTCTCGAAGTACCGGTAGAGCGTCGCGCGGGAGCACCCTGCGGCCGAGGCGATTTCGTGCATTCCGACCGTCGCGGCCTCTTTCTCGGCGAACAGCTCGCCCGCTGCGTCGAGGATGCGGTCGGCCGCGACCTCGGTGCGCCGTGCGGCCAGCCAGTCGCCGGCCATCAGGATTTGACCGTGAACGGAACTGACAGCGGCCGACGGACGTAACTGCCTCCGGCCCAGACGATTCGGTCCTCATCGACCTCGAAGTCGGGAACACGCGCCATCAACTCGGTCAGCGCGACACGGGACTGCATCCGCGCTGCCGCGGCGCCGAGGCAGTGGTGTGCGCCGTGGCTGAAGGTCAGGATGTTGCGCGGTCTGCGCGTCACGTCGAGCTCACCCGCGTCGTCGCCGTACTGGCGTTCGTCACGATTGGCCGATCCGTAGAGGAACATCACGCGCCGTCCCTCGGGGATGGTGGTGTCACCGACGGTGACGTCGCGGGTCACCGTGCGGCCCAGCATCTGCGCCGGCGAGGTGAGACGCAGGAACTCGTCGATCGCGTCGGGGATCAGATCGGTGTTGTCGGCCAGCAACTTTCGCTGATCGGGACGTTGATGCAGCAACTGCACTGAACCGCCGAGCATGCCGGTGGTGGTGTCGTTGCCCCCGGTGACCATGGTGAAGGTGAACGCCAGGATCGACAGCACGCCCGCAATGTCGCCGTCGGCGCCGACGCCCGCGGCCACCAGATGGGAGACCGTGTCGTCCTCGGGTTCGACGCGGCGCTTTTCGATCAGCGCGGTGAAGTAGGCCATCATTTCACCCAGGGCTTCACCCAGATGCTCGAGCGCTCCACCGATGCCGCCCTCGGCGGTGTTGGCGGCGACGATCGCGTCGGTCCAGCCGTCGAATTTGTCGCGGTCGCCTTCCGGCACACCGAGGTAGTGCGCGACCACCATCGACGGCAGTGGCTTGAAAAGTTCGGCGACGATGTCGCCGCCGCCGTTTGCGCGCAACCCCTCGATACGCTCAACGACATACTCCCGCACCTTGGGTTCGACCGCCTCGACCTGGCGCGGTGTGAAGCCTCGAGACACCAGACGTCGGAACTCGGTGTGCACCGGCGGGTCTTGCATGACCATCGGCGGGTTGTCGGCCAGACCGATGAGATCGAGTTCGCCGTAATTGACGGTCAAACCCTGCGCCGACGAGTACGTCTCGTGGTCCCGTGCCGCGGCGAAGATGTCGGCATGCCGAGACATGACGTAGTAGTCGTGGTCAGGCCGGTCGTCGGGGACGACGTGGTGGACCGGATCGAGGTCCCGTAGCGCCCGGTACATGTCCCATGGGCTGGCCCAGGTACTGGCGGTGGCGAGCTGAAAACGGGCCGGTGAGCTCTGAGACAGAGTTGCCGTCATGTCTCATTGGTACGACAGCCGGTGTGGAGTGTCAATAGGTAGAAGCAGATTGCCCGATTTGTCGCAGATAACGCACAGCGATCAGATCGCGGCACCGGGATTCAGGATGTTGTCTGGGTCGAGCGCCGCCTTGATACGCCGGTTGAGCTCCATCGCCTCCGGGCCGATCTGCCCCTCGAGCCACGGCCGCTTCAACCGGCCGACGCCGTGCTCGCCGGTGATCGTTCCGCCAAGCCCGACAGCCAGATCCATGATCTCGCCGAACGCCTGATGGGCGCGTTCGGTCATCGCGGCGTCCGCGGGGTCGTACACGATCAGCGGATGGGTGTTGCCGTCGCCGGCATGAGCGATCACCGAGATCAACAGGTCGTGGTTCGCCGCGATCTTCCCCACGCCGCCGACGAGTTCGGCCAGCGCGGGCAATGGGACGCCGACATCCTCGAGCAGTAGCGAACCCTTCATCTCCACGGCGGGTATGCAGAATCTGCGGGCCGCGACGAACGCCTCGCCCTCCTCGGGATCCGCGGTCGTAAACACTTCTTTCGCACCGTATTTGGTGAACACCTCGGCCATGAACTCGGCATCCTCGACGCCGGTGGCGCCACGGTCGTCGGTCGCCGCGACCATCATCGCGGCGGCGTCCCGGTCCAGCCCCATCCGCAGCTTGTCCTCGACGGCGTTGATCGACGCCGAGTCCATGAACTCCAGCATCGACGGCCGCATCTTGCCGGTGATGGTGACGACGGATTGCGCTGCGGCCTCCACGGAATCGAACGTGGCAACGACCGTGCTGGCCACCCGTTGCGGCGGCAGCAGGCGCAGCGTCACCTCGGTGATCACGCCGAGGGTGCCCTCGCTGCCGACGAACAGTTTGGTCAGCGACAGCCCCGCGACATCCTTCAACCGCGGGCCGCCGAGGCGCACCGCAGTCCCGTCGGCCAAGACCACCTGGAGACCGAGGACATAATCCGTGGTGACGCCATATTTCACGCAGCAGAGTCCGCCGGCATTGGTTGCGATATTTCCGCCGATACTGCAGATTTCGAACGACGACGGATCCGGCGGATACCACAGCCCGTGTTCGGCGACCGCCTTCTTGACCTCTGCGTTCAGCAATCCGGGCTGCGCAACGGCCGTGCGGGTCACCGGATCGACGGTGATATCGCGCATCTTCTCGGTGGTCAGCACGATCGCGCCATCCAAAGCGGTTGCGCCGCCCGACAATCCGGTGCCCATACCGCGGGGTACAACGGCCACCTTGTTGGCGGTGGCCCACCTCAGGAGCGCCTGGACGTCTTCGGTGCACCGCGGACGCACCACAGCCAATGGGGTTCCGGCGTTCGGGTCGAACGCGCGGTCCTGGCGGTAGGACTCCAAGATGTCGGGATCGGTGACAACGGCACCTTCGGGCAATTCGGCAGTCAGGCCGGCCAGCGCATCCGCACTCATGAGTCGATGCTACGAGCAGCGTTGAGGGTCATGACGGCACCATCCACGACAACACCGGGGTGGCCTGCAGCCCCGAGAGGATGCACATCAGTAGCAGGAAGCCCAGGCTCCACAGCACGACCCTGCGGAAGATGTCGCCTTCCTTGCCGTCGAGGCCGACGGCCGCGGCTGCGATGGCAAGGTTCTGCGGCGAGATCATCTTGCCCAGTACGCCGCCCGAGCTGTTCGAGGCCGCCATCAGGACTTCCGAGAGCCCGGCCTGATTGGCGGCGGTCACCTGGAGCGCGCCGAAGAGGGAGTTCGCCGACGTGTCGGAACCGGTGACGGCGACGCCGAGCCATCCGAGGATGGGCGACAGCACCGCGAACAATCCACCGGTTGCGGCCATCCAGGTGCCGAGCGTGATCGTCTGGCCGGACAGGTTCATCACAAACGCCAACGCCAGCACGGCCATAACCGTCACGATCGCCCACCGGAGTTGGTGCAGCGTCGCGCCATAGGCTTTCAGCGCGCGCGGCGCGGAGAGCTTCAACGCGACCATCGTGAGGAAGCCGGCGATGAGCATCTGGGTGCCCGGAGTGGTGAGCAGGTTGAGGCTGAACTTGGTGAGTGACAACGGGTCGCCATCGGGGTCGACGACGTCGAGTCCCGGCCAGTTGAACGCGAACGTGGCCTTATCGAGAAGTTTCTTCACCACTGAGATCTGACACACGACGAAGACCGCGATGATGATGGCGTAGGGCGCATACGCCCGAATGACATCGGCGCGCGAATCGTGTCGGGCGTCGGCATTCTCGACCCGCTGAGCGAAATCTGCGGACGGTTCGTCGGCCGCGCCGCCTGCGACGGGGGCGGGCTGCTCGGTGTAGGAGTGCCGCGGCCGCCAAACCCGTACCAGCGCGACGACCGCCGCGGCGGACAGAAGCGAGGCGACCACATCGGCCAGCGGCACCGACAGGAAGTTCGAGGTGGCGTACTGGGCGACCGCGAAGACGAGACCGCAGACCACCGCGGCCAGCCACGTCTCGCGGATGCCGCGCCACCCATCGACGATCGCGACCAACGCCAGCGGTACGAACAGCGCCAGGAGCGGCGTCTGCCGCCCCACCATCGCTCCGAGTGTGTCGACCGGAAGCTCGGTGACCTTGCCCAGCGTGATGATCGGAGTTGCCATGGCGCCGAACGCGACGGGGGCGGTGTTGGCGACCAACGCGATCACCGCGGCCTTCAGCGGCTTGAAGCCCAGTGCCATCAGCATCACCGAAGTGACCGCCACCGGGGTGCCGAATCCGGCCAACGCCTCGATCAGCGCGCCGAACGAAAAGGCGATGATGATGGCCTGGATCCGCTGGTCGTCACTCACCTGGCTGAACGAGCGTCGCAATACGTCGAAATGTCCTGTCTCGACGGTCATTTGGTACACCCAGATCGCATTGATGACGATCCACAGGATCGGGAAGAACCCAAATGCGGCACCCTCGGTGCCGGCCAGCAGGGTCTGCCCGATTGGCATGCCGTAGACGAGGACGGCGATCACGATGCTGACCGCCAGCGATATCAATGACGCCACCCAGGCCGTCACCTTCAAAGCGCCGAGCATCACGAACAGTAGGAGCAGCGGTAGTGCGGCGACCACCGCGCTCCAGGCCAGAGAGTCGGCGATCGGATCAAGTATCTGCTGGTACATGGCTTACCTCGGTTGTGGCGCGCGTCACATCATGAGTCGGTTACCCCAAGCGGGTTAAATGCAAAACGCAGTCTCAGAATCCCTGTCATTCGCGCCGTCAACCACGTCAAGCGCGTTATAGTCGCGCCGTGATCAGCGGGGATCCGCTGGCGGGGCGCGACAGCGAACTCTCGACAATCCGTCGCGCGCTCAGCGGGGGAAGTAAGAATTCGGGCGTCGTGATCGTGGGCGCGGCGGGGGTCGGAAAGACCCGGCTCGCACGCGAAGTCATCGCGCGCGCCGAGACCGCGGGGGAGCGCACCAACTGGATCGTCGGCACCGAGTCCGCGCGTGCGCTTCCGCTCGGCGCCTTCACCTCACTGATCGGCGATGCGATCGCCGACCCCATGCCCAATGTGCGCCACCTGATCAATTCGTTTGTCGCGCACCAGCGTCAGGGGCGTGTCCTCATCGGTGTCGACGATGCGCACCTGCTGGACGGCCTGTCCGCGCATGTTGTTCATCAGCTCGCCAACAGCCGCAACGTCCGGCTCGTGGTGACTCTACGGGCGGGTACGAAACCGCCCGATGCCATCACCGCACTGTGGAAGGACGGCCTGCTCACCCGTCTGGACCTGGAGCCGCTGACTGTCGACGCCACGCGCGCCATGATCGAGGCTGCCCTTGGCGGTGTGGTGGACGCGCGCACAGCGCGACGCTTCTGGAAGCTCACCGGCGGCAACGCACTGTTTCTGCACCAGCTCGTCAAAGACCAAGTGACCGCGGGCCGAATGCGGATGATGGCCGGCGTCTGGATGTGGGACGGCGACGTCGCGGTATCGCAGAGCATCAGCGACATGGTCGGCAGGCAACTGCACGAACTCACTCCAGAGGTGGCCCTGGTCGTCGACCTCTTGTCGCAGTGCGAACCGCTGGCCGTCGATGTGCTGTGCGATCTCGTCGGACGCGGCGACCTCGAGAGTGCCGAACAGATGCGGCTGATCGCCATCGAGCGTTCCGGTGATCAACTCATGGCGCGCCTGGCCCATCCGTTGTACGGCGAGCTCCGCCGGGCCGGCGTCGGGGAGATGTACCTGTCGAAGATTCGCGGGCAGCTCGCCCAGCGGTTGGCAAAGGACGCGGACGCGGATTCACAGGCGACGGTGCGCAGGGCGTTGCTCGCTCTGGAATCCGATCTGCCACCGGATCCGCACCTGTGCCTGCAGGCCGCGCAGTACGCGATGACGCTGCTGGATCTGGATCTGGCCGATCGCTTCGCCACGTCGGCGGCGTCGGCCGGAGCGCCGGACGCTCTCGGGGTGCGAGCGATGAACCTGCTGCTTCTCGGCCGCGGCCCGCAAGCCGAGGACGTCTTGCGTGAGATCGGCGACGACGGCGCCGAAGGGGCGAACCAGTGGGCCACCCTGCGGGCCGCGAACATGATCTGGATGCTCGGCCGGTGCAACGACGCCGCGGCGCTGTTGCAGGAATTGGCCGGTGACACGGAATCGCCGTCCGATGCGGCAGCACGGACGGCGGTGGAGGCATGCGTCGACGCGGTCTCCGCGCGGTGCGGCACCGCAGTGGAAAAGGCCGCAGCGGCACTGAATTCCGGATTGCTGTCGGATTTCCACGCCATGATGGCGTCGGTGGCGTTGACGATGGCGCTGGGCGCGCTCGGCCGTGGAGACGAGCTCACCACCGTCGCGCAGGACGCCCTGGACCGCGCCATCACGTCATTCCAGGCGTCGCACATGCGGTTCTGGTTCGGCAGTGTGTACGCGAGGGCCGCCAGGCTGACGGGACGGACGGACGAATGCGTCGCGATGGTGCAACGCCTCGCCGACTCCGCTCGTGAGGCGCCGAGCCTGGCATACGCCAACCTGGCGTCCCTGATGGGTGTCGCCGAGTTGATGCGCGGCGATGTGAGAGGTGCGGTCACGCTACTGCACGAAGCGCTGGCCGGTGTCGAAAGGCACAGCGTCAGAACTGGTTTGCGGCCGGCCACGTGTTTTCTCCTTGCCGAGGCGCACGCCAAACTCGGCGAGGCGGAAGCCGCCAAGGAGGCGATCGCCGAGGCGCAGTCCTGTGTTCCGCCCGATTTCCTGTTCATGCAGACCGCGCTGAGCATCGCCACGGGGTGGTCGCTCGCCGCGAACGGCTGTATCAACGAGGCGATCGCCGCCGTTCAGTCGGCGGCAGCGCAGGCACGCGAACGCGATCAGCCGACACACGAACTTGCCTGTCTGCAGGTGGCGGCGCAGTGGGGCGACGTGTCCGGCGCGGTGCGGGCCCGCGAGCTAGCCGATGAACTCGACCTGCCTCTGGCCAAAGTCGTTGCCCAGCACGCGGAATCGTTGGCCGCCAAAGATGGAGAAGGTCTACTGCAGGCATCCGCCGAGTACCAGGCGATGGGTGACCGCGCGACCGCGGCCGACGTCGCCGCCCAGGCGGCCGTGGCGTTCACGGGGAATCAACAGCGAAAGCGCGGGCTCTGGGCCGGCGCGGTGGCCAAGGAACTCAGCGACGCGTGCGGTGGGCTGTGCACACCGGCGCTGCGCAGCCCGGCGAGCCAGCCGTTGACCGGACGTCAACGCGAGATCGTCGAACTCGTTGTCGCGGGCCTGTCCAACCGTCAGATCGCCGCCCGGCTGGTGATGTCCGTGCGCAGCGTCGAAGGCCACGTATATCGCGCCTGTCAACGGGTCGGCGCCAGCTCCCGCGAGGAATTGGCGAACATCGCTCGGGCGGGACCGGGCGCCGCGAGCTAGGGCGGTGGGCGATCCAGCTCCCTCAGGGCGGGCAGGAAGACGGCGACGATGCCCACGAGCAGCATCGGCAGCGACAGCGCCAGGAACGTGACATGAAGGCCTGCGGCGTCGGTGAGCGGGCCCGCCACGATCAACCCGAGTGGGCCTGCGGCGTAGGCAAGCGATCCCATCACGCCGACCACCCGGCCGCGCAGGTGGTGCGGCGCACGTGTCTGCATGACGTAGTTGTAGATCGGCGCGATCGGCCCGTAGACGATACCGACAACAGCACTCAGTGCCAGGATGAGCGGCAGCGGCGGCAGGAACGCGATCACGGTCATCGCCGCGCCGAGCGTGATAACCGCGGTCAGCATCGTCGTGCGCCGGCTCATGTACTTCGACAGGACCGCGTATCCGAGCGCGCCGACCAGTCCGCCGATGCCCATCGCCATCAGCACCCAACCCAGTTGCGCGGGTTCGTTGCGGTCGGTGAAGTACTTCGGAAAAAGAACCGACTCCATCGGCATGTACAGGCCGTTGGCCGCCAGACTTATGAACGCCAGGGTGCGCAAGACCTTGCTGCGCCAGACGAACCGAAGTCCCTCGATGACGCCCGCCCAGACGCTGTCCGATAACGCTTCGCGGTCGGGTCTACCGGTCCCCTCCAGGCGCAGAATGCCGATCGCGATGATCGACAACACGAAGGCCGTCGCGGTGATCCACATGGTGTCGACGCCGCCGAGCGTGGCGATCAACAGGCCGCCGATACCCGGCCCGACGATGTAGGCGAGGTTGAAGATCGCCTCGTAGACGCTGTTGGCGCGATCCAGGGTCCAGCCCGCCCGGCCGGCCGCCTCCGGCAGCATCGTCTCGCGGGCAGTCATTCCCGCCGGGTCGAAGAAGCCGCCGAGACCTGCGAGCACGGCCAGCACCGCGACGTTGATGACGTCGACCCCGAAGGTCAGCGCCAGTACCGGCACCGCGGCCACCGACACCGCGGACAGCGCATCGGAGATCATCGCCACGCGCCGGCGTCCGAGATAGTCCACTGCGGCGCCGGCGATCAGGGCCGCCGCGAGCAGCGGCAGTGTTCCCGCCATCGCGACAACCGATGCTTCGAGTGCAGAGCCGTTGCGCTGCAACACAAGCCATGGAAACGCCACGATCGAGATGCCGTTGCCGGCGCCTGCCATCAGCGCGGAGAACAGAATCAGAAAAAGCGGACCGCGCGTGCTCTTCGTCATGGTGATCTTGACGAAGATAACAGCGGTGAGGGCCGCTGGGCGGGCCAATCTGCGGCGCAGGCACAGTGTTCATGTGGAGTTGAAGCTGGCCCATCCGCGCACCGGCGTGCTGTTCGACTCGCCGGTGCCTCCGGGTGCCGGGTGGCCTTCAGACGTGGCCTCGCCCGCGACTGCCGTCGCGGCGCGGCCCGCGCAGGTGGTTCGGCAGGCGGCAGCGGTGACGACGGTGGAGCAACTCGACGCCGAGATATCGGTCTGTCGAGCCTGCCCCCGGCTGGTGCGGTGGCGCGAAGACGTCGCCGTCGCCAAGCGCAAGTCCTACGCCGACCAGCCCTATTGGGGACGACCGATACCCGGGTGGGGGTCATCGGACCCCCGGCTGATGATCGTGGGTCTGGCGCCCGCAGCGCACGGCGCCAACCGCACCGGCCGGATTTTCACCGGCGATCGCTCCGGCGACTTTCTGTTCGCCGCGCTGCACCGGGTCGGGCTGGCGAACCAGGCGCTCTGTGTGGATACGGCGGATGGCCTGCGGCTCAACGACACTCGCATTGCCGCCGCGGTGCGGTGCGCTCCGCCCGCGAACGCGCCGACGCCGGCGGAGCGGGGCGTGTGCGCGCCGTGGCTGGACGCCGAGTGGCGCCTCACCCGTTCATCGGTGCGGGTGATCATTGCGCTGGGCGGGTTCGCGTGGCGGGCGGCGCTGGAGATGGTTCGCAGTGGCGGTATTCCCATCGGATCACCCGCTCCGCGGTTCGGGCACGGTGCGACCGTCGACCTCGGCGACGTCATGCTCGTCGGCTGTTATCACCCCAGCCAGCAGAACACGTTCACCGGACGGCTCACCCCGCAGATGCTCGACGACGTGTTCATCACCGCGAAGCGACTCATGTGCGACGACGAGGGCTCAGCGGGCCAAAACGCACACGATTCGGGGGAACGTCCGCGTACCGAGGAGCGTTGAACCTCAGATGCAGCTTTCTGTCCTAGACCTCGTCCCAGTGCGCACCGACCAGTCCACGGGCAATGCACTGGCAGCCTCGACCCGACTGGCGCAGACCGCCGACCGGCTTGGTTACACCCGCTACTGGGTCGCCGAACACCACAACATGCCGTCGGTCGCAGCGACCAGCCCGCCGGTGGTCATCGCGCATCTGGCCGCGCACACCACCCGGCTGCGTCTCGGATCGGGCGGCGTCATGCTGCCCAACCATGCCCCACTGGCGGTGGCCGAACAATTCGCGTTACTGGAGGCCGCGCACCCGGGCCGCATCGACCTCGGCATCGGCCGGGCGCCCGGCTCAGACCCGGTGACGTCGATGGCTCTGCGCGGTGCCGCCGGACGCGACGATCGAGACATCGAGGCATTCCCGGAGTATCTCGACGACGTGGTCGCACTGATGGGCGCCCGCGGTGTGCGGGTACCGATCCCGAACCAGCGTTACGTCCTCAAGGCGACGCCGGCCGCGGTGACCGAACCCAAAATGTGGCTTCTCGGCTCGTCGATGTACTCGGCGCATCTGGCCGCCGCCAAGGGGCTGCCATACGTGTTCGCACACCATTTCTCCGGTCAGGGCACGGCGGAGGCGCTGGCGGTTTACCGCTCGGAGTTCCGGCCGAGCGACCTGGCGCCAGAACCGCTGACGTTTCTCACCGTCAATGCGGTGGTGGCCGAAACACACGACGAAGCAGTGGCTCTGGCGTTGCCGAACTTGCAGATGATGGCCCGGCTGCGGACGGGTCAGCCGCTCGGAGCGCTGGACCTCGTCGAGGATGCCCAGTCGACGGTGCTCAGCCCGCAGGCA
>Ga0075363_100000032_pt1 | contig 27093 bp, 34 predicted proteins | sample EndMetdeltDD1763_FD_71470 | JGI IMG/M metagenome (GOLD analysis project Ga0075363, IMG submission 71470) | Populus endosphere microbial communities from Tennessee, USA - Endosphere MetaG P. deltoides DD176-3 | ecosystem: Host-associated > Plants > Roots > Endosphere | place: USA: Tennessee...
GGCGGAACGGTTAGGTCAGCAGACTCAGCGGCTGCGGCATTGAGGCATGGTAGGACCACGCTTTCAATAGGATTGCCACTATATGGAGGAAGCACGAATTCCCAATTGGTCCAACAAGCACAACTAGCCGCGTGGAAGCATAGCTTTACCTCTTTCGAGCCATTGTGACATATTTTGCAGCCCACCAATATGACCCTCCTAATGTGTCATATTGTCTCATTCGAAATACTTCTTGTTGAGGGTGCTAATTCATAAGATGTTTATCATCAGCACCTTATCGAGCATGTCATCTCTTGGCATCCGTTAAGCTCTACCTTTAACCGTCATACAAAGCAAAAAGGAGACATCACCATGAATATCGTACGCTATCAACACTACCCTCAGGGCAATTTGGAGTCCGCACTTTTCTCTACAATCCGTGAAGAAATGGACCGAGCTTTCCAATCTTCATTTGGTCCTTTCTTTCGTCCGCTGGGAGAGGCACCACGGACTTTGGCATTCGACATGTATCAGGATAAAAATCAGTTCACGGTGATCGCAGAATTACCGGGCCTGAAAAAAGAGGAGATTGAAATTTCTGTCGACAATGGCGTCCTGACCATTTCGGGGGAGCGGAAACAGGAAAAGTCGGCCGAAAACGGTCAGCAAACTGAGCGGAGCTTCAGCAAATTTCAGCGGAGTGTAATGCTTCCAACGGTAGTCGTTGCGGATAAAGCGACGGCCACCTATGAAAATGGCCTGCTGCAAGTAGTTCTGCCCAAGGCAGAAGAAGCCAAGCCAAAGCAGATCAGTCTCAATTAATCACAACCGCACCGAGATGCTTCAGCCCGGTGCAACCGATTCGGAGAACAATATGAATCAAATCGCTCAACCAATATCCACAAGTCCCGCGGTCCAATCGCAGGAGAACAATCATCGAAAATACTACATCACACCTTCTGTTGATATTACCAGTAACGAAGAGGGATACCTTCTTCGCGCGGAATTACCCGGTGTCGATAAAGAGGGTCTTGAGATTACTGTCGACAATGGTGAACTCACCTTCATCGGTCACCGGAAATTTCCTCAGGTGGTTGGTGACGTAGTCTATAAGGAAATTCGCACCCACGATTTTCATCGGGTGTATGAACTTGATCCCTCGATTGACACCACAAAGATCCATGCCCGGCTCGACCAGGGCATTCTGACGCTTACCTTGCCAAAAGCTGAAACCATCAAAGCGCAAAAGATTACGGTGGAATAACGTCACGACGCCATACCACGGGGGGCGAAGGCCCCCCGGAAAGGGATCTCCTAATCGCACACACTACACATTTAGGCGGCCTCAGTGTTGTCGTTGGGCAGTAATTGTGCACCGTTTTCCAACTTTCTTGTTTGTCTTCCGGTTTATCCTCGTTAATCTGAGACAATCATGGTTGCCAAAAACCCAGAGGTTGAAGTCTCAGATCCCGCCTATACTGCCCGTAAAAAAAACCTCGATTTAGCTCTGCAACAGATTGCCAAAGATTACGGAGAAGGCGCCATTATGCGACTTGGAGATAATGAAATCCCACCGGTCGAGGTCATTCCCACCGGCAACATCCTGATCGATCGTGCTTTGGGCGTCGGTGGATTTCCACGCGGCAGAATCATCGAAATTTTCGGTCCGGAATCTTCTGGTAAAACAACGCTCACCTTGACAGCCATTGCGCAGGCTCAAAAACGAGGGGGTCTTGCCGGCTTCGTCGATGTCGAACATGCGTTGGATCCCCAATACGCACGTCGACTCGGTGCCAATCTCGATGACCTTCTGGTTTCACAACCGAGTTCCGGCGAAGAAGCACTACGGATTTGTGAAACGCTGATCCGATCAAATGCATTAGACGTCATTGTTCTCGATTCCGTCGCTGCATTGGTGACAAAGGCTGAACTCGAAGGCGAAATCGGCGACACTACTGTCGGCGCACAAGCCCGCCTAATGAGTGCCGCGCTCCGAAAACTGACTGCCCTCATCTCCAAAGCACGTACGACCTGTATATTTACCAATCAAATCCGCGAAAAAATCGGCGTCATGTTCGGGAATCCGGAAACAACCCCAGGCGGAAAAGCCCTGAAGTTTTATTCGAGTGTCCGAATCGATATTCGCCGGATTGCTGCCATCAAGCAGCCAGATGGCACAGTAACTGGCAACCGAACAAAAATTAAAGTTGTCAAAAACAAGGTCGCTCCACCTTTTACCGAAGCGGAATTCGACATTATGTACAACGAAGGGATTTCCAACGTCGGCGCCCTTCTTGATTTGGCTCTCGAAAAGAACATCCTCGAAAAGCGCGGTTCTTGGATTTCCTACAAGGGACAGCAATTGGCTCAGGGTCGTGATGCGGCGAAGGAAACACTGCGAATCAATCAAGCGCTCTACGACGAACTTGAGGCCGCCATCAAAGCTGCCCTCGATGCAGATGTCGCGAAACGTAAGTAGGTCAGAGTACCCGATAGATTCGCAACCTGATTTCCCCAGGCTCATGGAAATAAGCGCTCAAGTACATAGAGGAGTGTGAATAAATGCATCGACGATACGAATTCTAATCAGGAACCACTAGCTGGATTGAATTCGGCCTTTTTCGGAATCAATCCGCAGGAGCTCCCAGCTGGGCCAGAGGAAATGTGCGGCACGCGGCACCAAAATCGGTTGCGAGTCTTATCTTTTGGATATAAGTGATACTTCCCCTGTTAGCTTAGGCGCGGTTAGCTCAGTGGTAGAGCATTACCTTGACACGGTAGGGGTCACAGGTTCAATCCCTGTATCGCGCACCATATGGGACGCTCCCCCTTTTTCCCTTTGTGTTTTGTGCTACAAAGTAATGCTCTAACCACCTTATTCCGCTAAATTCCAGCCAATCGTTTTTCAGCTGGAACGTATTTCTCCAAGAGGTATTCGATCTGCGCGCTACGACTGCGTTTATTGGCTTTAGCCAATAGATCAATATCTTCTAGGATACTATCCGACCAGACAATGCTGGTCGTTCTCTTTCCTTCACTACGACGTGGCGGATCGCGCCGTACCTGGGTGGTGCTCTTTGCCATAAAATCTGTGAAGGTCCACACCATGCAGCAAAATAGTTGATAACCAATACAAATCAACAATTTTGCTTGCGATCGATATGTTGATATTCAACAATATTCAGCAATGGCACCATTGCTGATCAAAACACAAGACGCAATCTGCTTGTTGGGTGGAGCTTCCGGGTTATGGAAGCAGGCGTTGGCAGCTGGGTGGATCAACCCGGCAGTGAGAGGCAAAGGAAAATACAACTATTACCGTTACAGGGATATTGAAGCCTTAGCGGAGCGATTCAGCCGGGAGCTCCCGCCACCGACTGCTTCGCAGCAGCGTTCGCGTAGCAGAGCCAAACAGAGAAATTAGAATGAAAATGCTGAATCCATTACGGCCTTTCAATCGCCTATTGGCACACCGGGATCGATGGAGAGGTGAAAAGATGCTGATCGAATCCTCAGCGGATGTACAGCAACCGGATTCAGAGCGTGACTTCCGGTTGTTTCAGCAGCTTTTTTTCGCCGACGAACCAATTTGTATCGACGATTATTGGAGCACTGTGCGGGAGGCAACATGGGGTGAATACGTGCAGGTCGATGCCAGCAAGTACGTCGTGCTACCAGCGGACCAGTTGCTTCGCGGAGCGACATATAAGGAATCTATGACACGGCGAGAAGCCTGCGAAGCAGTGATCGGTCGTTTGCACAAGCGTTACGACACAGCATTGGTCATAGACGATGGAGAGGAAGGCCTCGAAATCTGGATTGAATGGGATCCTGTGTTAACGCATTTACCTGGGCATCTGGTCAGATGCCCAGGCGGGATCAATCGTTTAACCGGAAGGGCACATCGCATCGTATGGGCATGCTTCATAGTAAAGGTACCGTGGAGCGAAGACAGCGCTCCCCTAACAAGTCTCGATGAGCTGAAAATCGTAACGGGAGATTTTTCATGAACTACGAGACGGCATTGGACGCAATGGATGAGCAGTTGAGGCGAGTAGAGAAGGTGAAGAAGGAATTCTCGCTGCTAGCCAGAGGAATTGCACGGCTCGGGTGCAAGGGAAACAAAGAGGACACCATCAATCTGATGGCGTGGAGAATCGAAGACATGAAGCAAGCAAACGAGGAATTGAAAAGGCAGTTCTGATGTCGATCCGAATCATGACGCAGGTATGGGAAGATAGGCGGACGGCATCGCAATCGGAACTGGTGTTGTTGCTGGCAATGGCGGATTGGGCAGATGACAATGGTTTTTGTTGGCCGAGTGTGACCCAACTGGCGAACAAGGCGAGACTGAGTGATCGAGCAGTGCAACAAATTCTTGGTCGACTGATCGAGACGCAGCGGATTCGATTAGTGAAGAAAGGCGGAACGAACGGAAGCAAGCGAACAGCAAATAAGTATCAGCTTGTCTTCCAAGTACCCGGTGAGCGTGGTACACCGGGTGAACTAGCTTTATCGGGTGAATTTCGTGCGCCCGGTGAAAGAGGTGCACCCGGTAGTATCCCGGCGAACACCGTGCACCCGGTGAAGGAGGTGCATCCGATCTACCCGGTGAACGTGGTGCGCCGGACGGGTGAAGGAGGTGCACCGGTCCCGGTGAACATGGTTCACCCTATACGTTATAAAGAAACGTCAATAAACGCGACGACGTATAAGGGTAGCTTGGAAGAGGAAAAGCCTGGCAGTGGCCCAAACGGCGCGTCGTCGCGATTCTTTTTGGACTTGGCTGAAGAATTCGGCCTGAGTTCACGTCAGGTAGCGGAGGTCGAGCAAACCGCAGGAGTTAAAGGACTGGAGTACGTACAGGAAAAGGCAGCAATCATCCGGGACGGGGAAACGCGAAATGCTGCTGCTGCGTTTGTCACAGCGATACGGGAGGACTGGCGAGCACCGGTAACGCCAAAAAAGCCGACGAAACCGAAAACGGTACCAGAGGTACCGGGATGGCGAGAATGGTTGATCGAGAGGGGATACCCGCAGGAACACAGATCATTTCCAGTTTCCTACGACGAATTTCGGAGAACTTGTGGCGAGCATGTGCAGGAGTTTTTGAGAGAAAAACAAGCACAATCGGCCATCGTAGAAGTGGCACCGTGAACCAGCGCAGCGTGAGTGCAGGAGATATTCGTGAAGAATTTCTGGAGATGGCAAGGGAAATGCAAAAAGCTTATTAACATGTATAACATGTCGCTGGAATAGAATGGCTTTTATCTGACAATGGATGCTTTGAGAAAGGCCGGCTTGAGCTATTGAATTGTCGAGAAAAGCTCTTGAAAGATTGAAATGGCACAGAGCGAAATTTATCGAGTGCCTTCCGGATGTAATCGTCCAGACGATAATTTTCTTCCCGAAAGGATGAAGACAAAAAAACTGCATGGAGCCGCTATCATCATAGAAGAATCCGACAAACTTTTTGAACGCTAGGTCAACTTATTTAACCCCCATTTTCTTGCCTTACGGGCCATTAATCGAGCATGCTCAACATTCTCAATACCTGTGATGAGGGCCAGGCGGCGCGCTCTATCATCCCAAATTACCTGAGTGCCCAAAGTTCTATACTGGACGCGACTGTTCGAAACTGTATTCGTTTTAGGTCTGGGATATGCCATAAGCGGACACGAGCGAAGCGTTTATTAAAGCGAAGAGATGAGCGCTATCAATACGATAGGAGATATTAGCGAACAATAGGCTCGCCTGCTTGGCTACCCAACTGGAAGAAGCGTATAGAAACGGGGATAACTCAGCAGCAAAGGAGCATCCGAAGGCGGGGAATCCAATCTATTACATTGAAGAGGATATGCCCAAGAGCTTATTGATAAAGGAGTATTCAGACAGAAGACGAGAACTAATCCGAATATCTGATAATGAAGATATTCCGGTGTAAGACCTTATCCCAGGATCTTGGGTTTAAAGATGCCCCAGCTTTGGATTATTGCTGAGCCAAACGGAGCAGGAAAATCGACGATTGTAGCACGTTACGAGGTTAACAGGCTACTCGCCGTTAATCCAGGCAATTTAATCGAACAGGCGAGCCAGTCTATTTTGTTGGCTGGCCAACTGGCTACCAATAACGCTTATCACACCTAGAACAAGGAGCGTCGTTTGTTATAGAAACGACGCTCACAGGGATGGTGAACGACAGCTAATGGAAGATGCACGAGCAAGAGGATACAAGGTAACCCTCGTATACATAGGTCTGGGAATGCGTGAGCTTTCACAACGACGGGTTGCTGACCGGGTAAAAGCCGGCGGACGCAACGTCTCGACGAAAGATATTGAACATCGGGTTGAGCAATGTCTTAAAAATCTTCCATTGGCTCTAAATTTAGCCGATCGATCAATTATGCTCGACAACTTCGGCTCACCGAACCCGACTAATTCTTTCAATAGAATACAATCGGACAAAGTACGTTGTGGCGAAGGCGCCGAGATGGGTAAAGGAACACGTGCCAGATATAATGTTGGCACGCAAGAAAGAGCAACCTAGGGAGTTGTGATGGTGCGAACCGACTGTCGTTGACGTTGTTTGGCGATCTTTTGCTGACGGGTGTAAGCTTGTTGCTCGAACCGCAAAATGTCTTGTTTTGGCCGATTCTGCCACTCGGCAATAGTTTCTGAAACCGGACTCTTTGCACCTATCAATTCCGAAGGCGAGAGCTTTCGTCGCTGGCGCGCGACAAGGAGTTGCGCCTCACGCTGTTCGGTTCGTTGGCGAAGGATATCCACTCTCTCGCCTAGCTCACCGGCATGGAAATCGGAAGCACTCATTCTAGCGTCTGTGGACTGAATGGCGTGTTTCAGGGCCTCTTTGGAGTCCGTGAACACTTCAGCAGACCATTTACCACGGGAAACAGACACGTAGAATTGTTCACGGTTAACGGCTCGGAAGGAAGCAACTGGCTGGGAAACCAGTACATGGTCAACATTCTTGCCTTGAGACGCGTGAGATGTAACGACATAACCATGAGTAACGTGTAAACCGTGCGACGCATCCAGAACACCGACGACAGCACCACTTCTTGCGAGAAAGAGACGATTTTGCATGATATCTCTAACCGATAAAATGTCGCCTTTGGTAAGCCGGGTACGGATACGTTTTCCAGTGTTTTCATCCGCCATTGAAAGCACCTGGTTTTTGGTAACCCGGATCTGATCGCCTGGCTGAAGCGGTAACTCCTTTTTTTCGTAAAGACTCCATCGATGGCTATGGGGTAAGGCCAGAGTGCGTATTTGACCGTGCTTATCATGAACGGACACCTGATCGTGATGCGATTGGAGAACGGTGAAGCGTTCCCCTTTCCTAGCACCGGGGATATTGTAGTTTGGCTCAATGACAATCCCGGGTTGATAGGTTACAGCATCGGCTTTTTGCGCCTCCGTGAGATCAAGAGGCTGGAGCCGCATAAGCGAATACTCCCGTCCAGAAAGGACTCCGGAGGCTTGTAATTTGCCCCGGAGCGGAGCGGTAATAGTCTCGCTTTCTGCATGAGTCGGGGCAATCATCAGCACAGTGTGTCTTCTGCCGTTATTGTGGATGCGTTCTTTCTTGCCAAGGAACGACTCAAGAAGCGCCTTACGGCGCTCATCCGAATCTTCAATCTCTCGGATAAAACCAATATCATCGAGTTTTTGAAATCCAGGCAGTACATTACCGGCGGCCAGGTCACGAACGGCGGAATTATAGGCATGGACCTGCTGTCGTCGGATATCAACGAGGTTGGTACTCTTCAGTCCCGCATACTTTTCGAGAATCCGAAGGGTATCGCCGCGCTCGACAGCGCGGTGTTGGTTCCGGTCACCCGCAAGGATAATTCGCGAATTCTGGGCGAGGGCAATATCGGTTAAACGCCGAAAATCTTTGATAGAAGTGAGTCCTGTCTCGTCAACGAGGATAATATTACCTTTGAGACGGTTGATTAGGTCCTGGGAATCGAATAGCGCGGCGATCGTGGTCGCATTCTTGAAATTTTCTCCGCGTAGGACATCGACGGCGGCCCGGGAAGGGGCGAAAACGAAGACTTTCTTTCCAGAGGATAGTTCGAGTGCCTCAACGGCTTCTTGAAGCATTGTGGTCTTTCCTGTCCCCGCAAAACCGCGAATACCAGTTACTAAATCACGGGAGAAAAGAATGTGCTGAACAGCGTCTCGTTGTTCCTGGTCCAGCCAGGTGCGTTGAATCGCCCACTGGGTGGCCGCAAAAGGTTCATAAACTCCCATCCGATTTCTGACGGTCGACACGAGTCTGTTTTCTTCGTTGAGAACTTCTGAGGTCGTAACGAAGCGTTGGCCGGCAATGATATTCGAAAGAAATCGTGGATGATCGAGAAGGGCTTCAACCTTCTGGCTATCTAGCCCGGAACCGATGGCGGCTTTGAGAATCCGTGCCTGGAGCGCGCGACTGCGGAGCACCGATTCATTCGCAAAGGCGTGACTCGTGGCAAAGTGAACGGCTTCGCTGATCTTCGGGATATGTTTGTTCGGCTGGCTAGTTACAGTGGCCAATTCAGCACGGCCATCTAGCCCGAGGGTTTCAGACCATGCTTGAAATGCTTGCTCCCTGGGTAACGCATTCTTCTTGTCCTGGCGGGTTTTCAGGCCAAGCTGCGCCTTGGTTTGTGCGTAGGAATCCTCATACGAATTGCCGGTGGAAACCATGATAGCTTGAGCATGCACCTCAATTTCCTTGGCGCTCCTATGGGCTTCTTTTTCGATTTCCTGAGTGCGACGAGAGAACTTGTCGACGGTTTCAGTCGAAATGCTGGCAACTTCCCATCCTTTGGTGGTGCGCTCAATACCATATCCGGCCTGCTGGAGGCCTGCGGCGACTTTGGACTCAAAGATTTGCTCCCAGTATTCAGCATCGGTGTTGATGCTACCGAACTGTCCAGCCTTCCAAGTGTCGCCATCCTTGGTCAGGTTAAAGACATAGACATGAGAATGAATGTGTGGATCGGGCAACCCATCGACAGGTCTTGTGACATCGTGATCGAATTTTGCCCAGACCATGTTCCCGGTGGTACAGTCATGGTCGCCACCCTGACCTCGAACTCTGACCTGCATCTCAGCTTCGATGTCACGCATGGTTTCCAGGACACATTTATCGAAAATCTGACGGACGATCTCTTTATCTCGGGTAGAGCCAAGCATTCCAATGACAGACACGGATTTTGGAACAGAGAAAGTGAAGTCGTAGCCGGGTCGTCGATCCGTATCGAGCCTCGCAGTAAGTCGCTTGCCAGAACGTGGATCCAGCCCATTAGCAAGGCGAGAGAATGTTTCTCTGTCGACTTCGGACCCAAGTTTCAATTCGTCGGCTCCACGACCACCCCAGATACCAAGAGACTGCACACCAGCTGTGTAATACTCTTCAGTCGCCAGCCCCACGTCGAAGTATTTGGTCGCGCCGTTTGCGGAGACAGATTGGGTTAGGCGAAGCATACAAAAGAAAGGGCTATTCCAAATTAGCACCCTTTTCCCGGAAGGAGTAGAAGTTGGCCTTCATCATCTTTCCAGACATCCCGCCGCAGCTCACCTTCAATAAGGATCTCCTGACCTTTCCTGACTCGCTTGACGAAGTTTTCACTACTTTTGCTCCAGACGGTCACACCAACAAAAGTGGTGACTTGCTGCCTCTCACCTTTGTCGTTGGTGAAGAACTCATTGTTTGCCATGATCGCTGAAGCCACAGAAGTATCAGCATTGGGCTGTCTCAGGGTTGGAGCTGCAACCAGGTTACCAATGATCATGATATGATTGATATTAGAGTTCTTTCAAAACCTCAGCTCACCAACTCAAAGTTGTAAATACTGGCAATTAAATTAAACCTCAGTCCAAAGCGTTTCTGCCTGTTTCGATATTGATCCGAAATGATTTTGAAACGTTTAAGCCTACCAATAACGTTCTCGTTGAGTACCCGCTGACTAGCGATGGTCTTCTTTGCTCGCCTTTCTTGCTTTGTCAGTGGTCGTTTCCTAGGCTTTTTCTTGGGTAGTTGGCTCTTTGCATGGATTTTCTGTAGGCCCTGATAGCCCGAGTCAGTCAGCAGCTGAATGCTCGCTTGGAACCGAACACCGGAGTGCTTAAACAGATGAAAATCATGTCGTTTTCCGTTGATGAAGCTCGTGCAGATTACTTTCTGGCTGGTTTTGTCTACGACAAGCTGCGTTTTAAGCGTGTAGCGCTTTTTCTTTCCTGAATAAAAGCGCCTCTGTTTTTTTGGGGCCGCTGAATAGGCGTTTCGGTAGCATCCACCAATACTACTTCATAGTTCATCTGCGCTTTAAGCAGTGCTTTACGACCGGGCAAACTGAAAACCTTGGACTTAATCAAAGTATCCTCAACCCATCGAATGCTCTCATACGCAGTACTTTCACTGAGGCCATAATGTTTTCCAATATGAAAATAAGTACGATATTCACGTAGATATTCCAAGCTCATCAGCAATCTGTCTTCTAGAGAGAGCTTGGAGGGGCGTCCGCCCTGTAAAGTTTTTTGTCGCTGGGCTTCTCTCAGAACAGCGATCATCTTTTCAAAGGTCGGTTTCTGGACACCTGTCAGTCTTCTGAATGCTTCGTTAGAGAGCTCTTTGATGTGTTCTCTTCCCATGTTGTTTAGTTGTTTTTATCAGCAAAGGGGGATTATCATAGATCCGGAGGGTTTTGAAAGAACTCTATTCATAGTTCCATATGATGGGGTTAGTTTTTTTTCAGTGAATGGCTGACTTCGCTTTGGAAGAGCCTTTGTTTCTCCTGCATCTTCTCTCCAGGAACCATCGGTTCCGCTTAGGAGAGAAAAAGAAGCAAGTGCTAATTTTCTTTCCCAAAAAACGGAAACGATAGTTGCCACTTTAACACGGCGCAAAAAGGCGAAGGCAGGAGCCAGAAGGGGTCGAAGATTTAAATGGAGGGAACCGACGCGAAGCATTGGGCGTAGGCTGTTTAAGCCGTAGACGGTACTCTTGCGGCAGAGGTACGCCGTGGAACAAGACGAATCCTGGTCGTGACCAGGCCGAACCGGCGAATGCCGGCGAGCATCAAGGAAGGGTGATCAAAAAGGGGCAAGAGCGAGGCGTATCGCCCTTTACCGATGGGCCGCATTTCGGCGACAGTCGGCTGGAAGTTCATGATGATTGAGTGGTAAGCGATGCATTTTCAAAGGGTTTTACTTTCTGGCAAAGGGAGTAGCGACAGGAGAAGGAAGCGCATAGGGAGCATGAACAGCGGGACTGGAAGCGAATGCTGACAGGGATCCAAAGACGTCTGTCAGCGTGGTTGCTAGCGGGAAGATCAAGCAAGGTAAAAACATTTGGACTCCGAGTTAAACGAGAGGTGACCGGTGGGTTCTTTGCCGTTGAGAAGGGCGTTACGGATGGCTTGTTGAACTGCTTCGCGGGCAGCGTTGCGCATACGCCTAGCGCCTTGTTTATCGTTGTATCCTGCGAGGACGACGGCTTTGAGTGCGGGATCGTCGGAGGAGATGAAAAAGCCTCGTTTCTGTTGTGCCGCGATTTCCTTCGCGAGATGAAGGCGAGCGACTTCGATTTGGACCTCGTAGGGAAGACGATTAAAGACAACAATACGATCCATCCGATCAAGAATCTCGGGCCGCATTTGAGAAGAGGTCTCCTGGGTCACCCGACGCACTAGGGTTTCCCGGACGGTGGTTTTGCTGCCGATGAGCATTGGTGAACCGATGTTACTGGTCGCTGCAACGTAAAACCGTTGAAGATCAAGAATGCGACCGCTACCAAGGGTAATACGTGCGGCAGAAAGCATTTGAAGGAAGAGGTCAAGGACTCGTTCATGGGCTTTCTCGATTTCATCGAAAAGCAAGGTGCCAGAGCCATCAAGGCGATCGTAATTCAAGCCGAAAAGACCTTCTTCGCCGTTGTGTCCGATCAAACGATAGATCGAATCGAGAGTCTGAAATTCAGACATATCGAATCGGATGAGTTTGTCGGGTCCAAGAAGGTATTCAGTGAAGAGATTACAAATCTCGGTTTTACCGACACCGGGCGGACCAAGCAAAAGAAGATTGGTTTTTGGTTGTCCTTCGGAATTGATGCCGTAAGCACCATTCTGGAGGAATGGAACAATCTCAGAAATAACTTCCGATTGACCCAGAATGTTCTTTTCCAGAAAGGCCGGAAGCGCATTGAGGCGCGCGCGCAATTCTTCGGAAATCATTTTGATCCATGGGATTACTGGCTAGGACCGGGTGCCAGTCCCTTTGGGGTGGCATCCTGCTTTTCAAACCTTTGAAGATCTGTATCGGGCTGAGCCAATGAATCAGATTGGAGTTTGCGTTTCAGGTCTTCATTTTCGCTGCGGAGCTTGGAAATTTCGGACATAGCTCCGGAGATAATCTGATTGGTTTTTTCGACGTTTTGCATACTTGTGGAGAGTTTTTTTTTGGCAAGCTGCACCTGGTTGAGACTTTCCTGGAGCTTTTGTTTATCCTGAAGCGCTTCATTGCGCAGTTCGGTCACCTCGCCTGCAATCGGCGTTGGGCGATACGCGCGCGCGGCAGTGTTACCACTCGGGCCAGTTGTTTCGACTCGGGAACCTGGTAGAAATCGGTTCCAATAAGCGGCTTGCTCAATGTGATACCAGTTGCCGGCTTCACTCATGGACTGGTCATCAGTACTTGGAAACTGGCCGACCTTATAAGCGTGCACAGTGTCCGGAATGCGAATCCGTTCGCTTTGGGAATAAGGCATATGGGTCCCAGTGTTACCAAAATATCGGGCGACGACAGACTGGTATCGTGATTTTGAAGCGCAACCACTCAGCAGAACGACCAAGAAGAGGAACCGTTTCATGAGTTAAAAGCCGGATCTCGGCGGGACATCTTGGGGTTGATTGGAAGAAACTTTCTTGAGTTCGTCTAATTGGCGTTGTTGTTTGGCCATACCGTTTAGCATTTGCTTGAGTTCGGGGCTAATATCAGCTTGAGAAGCTTGTTCACGCTCGGACTGAACGCGTTCCCAAACGGTCTGGGCCTTGGCCTGCTGGTGATAAGCACCGATGGATGCTTCGTCCGGTTCAATAACAGACATAGAAAACACGTAGAATTCCTTGCCGGCGGGAACGCGGACATAGGTTTCGTCGCCGTCGTTGGCCTGGAGATAGCGTTGGATCATGACATCCGTGCCGCGACCCAGACCGAGGAGTCCGGCATTTTGTCCGGTACGATTGAGGATGTTGCCGAAGTTGGTAGTTGTAGTGCCTTGGAGAGCTGTCACACCGCCTTGAATCGCGGCGGCACCAAACGCTTTTAATTCGGCGTAGCGATCAGTGTAAAGAATAGTACCTTGCAAGCCGCTGGAACCATCGGTGAGGCCATAACGGCCCGTGTTAGGATCATACACACGGTCGGCAGCGACGCCGCGAAATTCGTACTCACGTCCGTTTTTAAAGATGAGATCCCAGGAACCTTTGACTTCGATTCGATCCCGGACACGACCAGGCGAGGCAAAACCGGCAATGAGCGTTCCCGCAGGAATAACGACCTTGCCGGTCCCTCCATACATTTTGACATCTTGAGTAACCTCGGCGAGCACGGGGGTATCACGCGAAGAAGAGTCTATAGTGAGAACGAGGGAACAAGGGATGAGTGTAGCTCTGGGAAGGTAAAGTGTAGGATCAAGAACTGGAGTAGGAACAGGTTTGGTGGGAGCAGCTGGTGCGAAGAACTGAACCATCCCGTAATTGATTTTCTTGGTCTGTTCTTTCTGAACAGGAGTTGGGATCGGTGCATCGGCAGGCTGAATCCCGTATAGTTTCGGGCCTTGGAGAGATGAAATCTGACCGGTGGTATCGGAATTTTGTCTGCGATTCAGAGGTGGGGTCGGAGTAGCGGCAGTAAACGGCTGGTGACTATTTAGAGGTACTCTCTTGTGGAAAAAGTTGAAATAGAAGAATGCACCAAAGAGCAACAGGCCGACGGTGCCGATGAACAAGAGTTGAGAGTTTTTTTGCATTATCGCCGAAATTGAGAAGGTACGATCTCTTTTCCCGACGAGGAGTTACGCCGATAGGAACGGCGGCGCGCGATGGGTGTTTTTTTGTCGAATTGAGGCAATAAGACTCGGAAAGCGTTGCGAACCGACAGATGTGCGCGGGTGCTATCAATGTCACCTTGAACAACGACGCCGAAGTTAACGGTTTGATTGGCCGTGAGTTTGCCGACGCAATCAACGAACGCGGTGGGGTACTGACGGTCGCCAACGGCTACTGTCATAGCCGCAGGGTTGAAGGAGATTGGCCGCCCGGACTTATTGGTAAGTTCGCCAAGTAAGACGATTGCATCATCGGCAGGGAAACGGTGAACCTCTCTAACGGTGGCGGCAGCATTATCGTAATCGGAAATATTAGTGACCTGGCGCACTTCGTAGCCTTGGTAATCGCTAGAATCACGATCCCTGAGAAACCCAGAATTTTTGGCTAAACCTAGGAGACTATGCAATCTGGCAGGATCATAGACGGGCCTGGAAGCCTTCACTTCCTCTGGGGTGACCTCACGAGCAACTTGTCGCTGAGCCTGGACTGTTGCCGGATCAATGAGCTTTATCGAAAGGGCGGATTTAAGAGGATCATTGTTAAGTTCGAAGTCGTACAAATCATCGCTAACCAGGACGGTCATATAGGCTTTGATGAGATCCGACTTGAGTATTCGAAGAGTGAGAATGCCGGAACCAACCGGATGATCGTATTGAATCCAGCCATCCTCTACACCCGGATCACGAGTCATACCGTAGCCAACAACTGAGGTGATCGGTCGCGGGAAAAGGAGCGTTGTGACGTGACCCGCGGAGAGAACAATAGGAATGACGGAACGGGAGTTCAGGACAACTTCCTGGACACGCGAATCAGGATTTTCGCCGGTATTCTGAGCGTAGCCTGATGGTACAGCCATCCAAGCAAAAGCAGCGGCCACATAGGTTAAATAAAGCTGCCGTAGATTCATAATCCGGATATAGAGTATCATATTGATACATTTTTAGGTAAAAGAAGCGTTTTTATTTATTCTCATGAATATCGAATTTGATGACGAATTCTGGATAACGAGAATTGCTCGACATCTGCTTGTTAAGCCCAAGTTGGAAGTAAATCGTAACTGGCGTAAACGTAGTAAAGGTACGACCTTCAAATGAACCACTCCGAATGATTTGCCCATGGATAGCAGTCAAAACAGAGGTGTCGTTCGGCTTTAAAATATCTACCTTACCGATTTCAATTTTCTGATGAATTTGCTGTTCTTGAAATTTGCGGGAATCAGCACCGAAAAGCTTCATTGCAGCCTGGTAGGCATCGTGACCGAACAAGAGCTTAAGGCGATCGGAATAATCAGGTGCGCCAGGATTACGATTGAATAAGCATTCAGCGGCCATGCGAGAAGCCTCCGCATGAAAGAGTCGGGCTTCTTCAAACGTTCCAATCCGAGACACGTAAAAAATGTTGTTATCCATCGCGAAGAAAAGCGGTTTGGAGGTCAGTTTGGTCACCAGCTGCTGACGATCCCAAACGGCGATGCCTACAGTGAGAAGAGTAATTGCAATCCAAAAATTGCGTTGACGCTCTTTTGAAATGAGCAGACCAACGGAGGCTTTCTTTGGCCGAATGATGGTTGCAGTCATAGATCAAACAGAAGATGAAGGAGACTTAGAAGGACGGGAAGCGAGCGAAGCTCCAGCGGCGGCCACCGGAGTACCGACGCCACCCGTGGCGGCGGCAGCGGCCATACCACCTACAGAAGCTGCTGTGCTGGTTACAGTGCTAACGGAGCTAGTAATCCAACCGGAACCTGCCCCAGAGCCAGAAATGATGGTATTGGTGATGACAATAGGCCAAAAAATAGCGTTAAAAACGATCCATATACCTCCGATAACGAGAATCCAAATGGAAGCCGTTAACCAATCATTCCCAAAATCAACGCCGACTTGAATAATTGCCTTGGTCACAAGATTTCCAAATGCCCAACCAAGAGGCCAAAGAGAAAGACCGACCATATGCATGATGTATTTGAGGCCAATGGAATGCGTGTCCGACAACATCCAAAGACCGATAAAAATGGGAGCAGCAGCAACACCAAGGAGATAAAAAAATCGCTGAACAAGATTCATGATCAGAGCGATAGCCCAAGCAATAGTTCCCAAAAGCCACATGATCCCCTTAAGGACCGTTTCCCCGATGGCACCGCTGGGATTGGTAAGGGATTGCCAGAAACCTAAAAGTCCATTGCTATTAGATGGATCCACAGTTCCGACACCAGGATTTTTGAGCACATTCTGGTAATCGGTCATAACAGCCTGCGTGTCGCTAGCACCAGCTGCTGCTCCGATTGAGGAGACAAGATCATGAGCAGCTCTGTTAATCGTATCTGTCCATTGCGTGAAATTGGAGACCAATACAACGGCAATAGCGACACGGATAATCACGGAAGGTAGAGCAAAAACTTTGCCCTGAAGAACCTTGTATCCCTCATAGACAATAAGAGCAAAGGCAGCGATGAAGACCCAGGGAACAAGCGCCTGGTAAAGCTGCTGGCTCCCCTGTCGCAACGTCGGAAGGAAAGCATCAAACAGAGTAGTCGCATCCATAACTAAGGATTTGAGGGTGGTGGCATTGGGGGATCAGAGTAAGTCGCTTCCTCGGAAAAATATCTGCAGTTGAAGACCTTACTGGCGGATTTCTGGAGCCAAGTAGCGTCAGATGTCGTCGCAGCTTGGTGCTGCTGGCGTTGGGTAGCATAGCAGTAGACATTACAAAGGATGGCTATTGTAATCAGACCGATAACGAGAAGGAAAACCTACGCCCTTCTCATTGGTTAAAATAGGTAGGATCGGCCGAGAAATAAGAGCCGCTGAAGATTGTATTGGCCGATTGTTGAAGTTGGTCACCCTCAACAGCGCCTGCCGCCTGCCGGATCGCATCTTGAGTAGCAGTAGCTTGTTGAGCAGCCTGGCGACTGGTGTCAGCCGATTGGATAATGCGTTGATTTGTAGAATTGAGCTGCCCATTAACCGCAGCGATTTGAGCGTTGAGTTTGCTCACTTCGGCGGCCGTAGACGCGCCATTAAGCTGTTGAGTGAGATTAGCGATCTGCTGCTCAAGGTTCTGGCGCTGAGAATCAAGAGTATTGAAGTCCTGCTGAAAGGTATTAACCGCCTTGGCAATAGCTGTATCCATTGGCATTGTATAAGTCGTGCCAGCGGAATAAGACGAGTTGAGCAGGTTTCCAAAACCGCTACTGTAGGAATTGGCAAGTGAACTGAATTGGTTCGTAAAACTGCCAGGGTTAAGATTGCTCAACTGATTAATGGAATTTTTTGCCTTATTGAAAATACCAATACCCTGTTTGATCGTGCCCAGACCTGGCAAGTTCATGATGCTCTGAAAGTTACCAAGTTGTAGCACCTGAGTTTCGAGTTTTTTAGCGGACTGCAATGTTTGAGTGGCTGTTTGACTGTACTGGACGATGTTGGTCATTTGATTTTGTAATTGCTGTTCGAGATTGGCTGCATCGATGACAGGCATACCGGCAGCAAATACCGACGCAGTGATAAAAAGCGGAACTGCCAAGATCAGAGTGAACGTTTTCATAAACTTAATTGACCACTTCAATGATTTGAGTAGAAGGCGCAATATACTGCCCGTCACTGTCGTAATGAGCAGGTACCGGAATTTCTACGAGTTTATGTCTGAGTTTGGGTTGGCCGTTATCGGGACTTATGAAGTTGCGCTGTGCCCAGTAGAGGGTTTTCACTTCATCACTCCGGCCCTGGATATATCCGGCGTTATGAGCGTCGCGAGTTTTCTTGTCAGAAAAATAATTGATCGCCTCGCCAGTCAGAATACCTGCGCCGCCTCCGATGGCAGCACCTTTGGTACCGCCAAGCGCGTAACCGAACCCTACACCACCGCCGCCGAGAGCGGCATCAGTGATCGCGTGCTGCGCCGTAAAGGTTGAACACCCGGAAAGAGACAAGAAGGAAAATGCGATGAAACCGAAAAAGCTCAGACGACTGGATGAATAACAGCTGTTTTCATGCTGCTTTTGAAGGAGTTGTCGGTGAAAAAAACTGATGTCGAGGATTGGCATACATTTGAGTGGAATAACGAATAATGGCATCGATGATGTCTGGCTCTGATCGCAATTGGCGGTTCCGTTTTTCAAAAACTGAACCTGTTGAGGAAGAGACGTAGAGCAATTCATGGTGCGCATAATTGCGCCCAAGTGTAACTTTTGGCCGACCCTCCTGAAGTTGGACGATGGCATATCCGTTATAAACATCTGGACCACTTCCTTCAGGTTTTGGGAAACTCATCACTGCATTCCTAGTGACCTCTGGGATCGGATAAGTCTTACTGATGAGATCAAGATCAGATTGGGAATTAGATTTGAGCAGGAAGATTTGCTGACAATTGGAAACAATCGCCCCGGTGACGCCAGGGCTTTGTTCAGCAATGCGACCGAAGTTTTGCAGGATGGAGAGGACCCAGCAGTTGTATTTGCGCATGCGCTCGTAATAATCGCGGACGATTTTGGGGCCGTTATCCAGACTGAGGAACGCCGAGAGCTCTTCAAGGATGAGTCGCTTGCGCTCGCCTCTCGGCATCGTCATGATGTGGTTGCGCACATCGTTGGTAATAAGGAAACCGGCAACGGCGAGTAGTTCGCGTTCAGACTCTTTGATCGAGCCTAACTCGAAGTGAACTATCTTTCGGGAAAGATCGATGTTGGAAGCGCCATCAACAATCGGGCCATACTGTCCATCTCGAAGCCAGACTTCCAGAAGCTTACCGATGATGTTGTATTCAGCAGCGTCATGGGTCTTGCCCCGTCCAAGTGCAGCGGTTTCGTCTTGGATATCCCGCAGTTGCGGAAATTCATGAGGTTTAAAGTAGGTAAAGCTAACGTCGCGCAATAACTCCGCTGATTTTGGATTTTCGATGTACTGTTTGACGTCTTCGTCAGAGTAAGCGCCAAGCCATGTGTGAACCTCGTGGGGGTACTCTTTTTTAAATCGAAGAAACTCATTCCAGGCATCGATGAATCCGTCACCTGGAGGTGATTTTTCTTTAAGCCACTTTTCTACAGCTAAAGCATGACGAGCAGTATCAATGAGTTTGTCCTCATTGAGTTTACTCCAACGGACATAGTAGTCGTTGTAGATCGAACGCACCGTGGAAGCCATCAGAGCTTCGCGATAGCGCCGTTTATCTGGTGAATCAGCGCCGCCGATAAGCAAGGACAGCATGGCGGTCGAGTTCGAGAGCAGTTCACTGGAGAGTGGTAACCCGCGAGTATCGAAGGGATTGAATGTATAATTGCCGTTGGAGCGGATAACGATCGGCGTAACGCCTTTCTCCAAGCATTGAACGTAAATCCCGTAAGAGAGTCCGGCATCAATGATAACCGTGTAATCATAATAGGGCTCGGTTTGAACGAGGATATCATTGACCATGAGCGACTTACCTGCTCCGGACGAACCAGTCATCAACGCATGGCCAGGGCTTTCGTTGCCCGGAGCACCGGTGAAAGTGCGACCGCCAATAAGATTACCTCCATCCCCGTCGTGGATCCACTCAGCCGCGGCCAAGTCACCTTTTGAGGTTGCCCCAAGCGGCAAAAGATTGACGAGATTTACGTCGTCGATTTTGTGTGTGTAATCGTCATACCTGTCGAAACACCAACCAGGAATGGCAGCGTTGAAATAATTGAGTGTCGCAATCTCGTATGTGGGCTCGTAATAGCGCATGCCGCCGAGTTTACCGATAACACCTTTCAGGGCGGCGAGATTGGAACGTAGGCCTTCCTTGGTTTCATCATGCGTGATGATGATGAATTGTGCCATGAAGGGCAGAATGTCGTTGCCCATGAGGCGTTTGATGCGCCGATCGGTATCCTCTATCCCTTTGGCGATCTTCGGTTTGACGACCCGGCCTTTTTTTGTCCACGTGGAATTGTCTAATTTGTCGTAATTGGATTGAGCTTTTTGGAGCTCCGCTTCAAGCGCCAGCGGGTAGCAATTTACGACGACCCGGTAGTTTGGAATAGCAAGAGAGGTCAGTGTTTTGACCATGCCCATGAAGGTGCTTCCTGGCATCGTAGCCAGCACAAGAACACTGAAGTAGTGTCCGTCCATGTAGAAACCGTAATCGGGAGCCACTTGATGGTGAACGGAGCTTGCGCGAGCAAGCCTCATAAGATTGGCGTGGGGATCGATGTAGAGTTCCTCCGGCAGATATAGCTTGCTCATTGTCGGAGCAAAGTAGTGAAGGATTTCTGAGAAGTGCTCAGTGCTATTGAGAGCACGCATACTGCCAGCGTAGCTCTTGAGAAAATTATCCCCGAGCTGCACCCGTTGCTGGAATCCATGTTTGTAGGTATCAAGGATACGCTGATAATGTGCCTTGGTGGCCAGTCCCTTTGCGGAAATTTTAGAAGAGATGAAGAATCTCAATTCGGATTGAATGAGTTGGTCTTGTTGCATACGCTCCAGATAACGTTCGTAACGTTCGGTGCGCTGCCGTCGGGAAAATCGGCTCGCGTGGGGGGAAGCAGTAGTAACGTCATGAAACCGCTGAAGTTCCCGCTGGTAATCGGCATTCTTATAGAACTGAACCTGAAGCCGTTCACTTTCATGAATGTTGGCAAGGAAGGTGCGGAAATCTCGTTCGAGTCGTTCGATAACATCGCCTTCGATCGTATTCAGATCAGGCAGATTGGCGACTATCCCTTGGCTGACAACACCTTTGGTGATATCTCCAAAGAGAAGTAAATCCTCGATTCCGTAACAATCTGGAGCGTGGACATTCATAATATAGAATAGGGATGCCGTGTATGCTTTTGGGAACCAACTGTATAGAAATCCAGGGTTGAGCGGAGAAGACCGCTCCGGTGAAGCGAAGCTAGTGTTCGAAGTCCCCATGACCGGAAGAAATCCATATCGTAGGATTTCGGTTTGCCTATTTTCAAAAGGACTACATAGGCCGTAATAAGCAGAAGAGGAACGACAGCGATCGCAACACTAGCATTACCCCACTGCAAGCGTTCGAATGCGAATCTGTATAATAGAACGGCAAGGGCTATGCCAGCGATTAAGAAATAGAGGCTTTTGCCCTCGAAAATCCAGAGATTGGCTTTCGCCTCACGGGCATTATCGTTGGGATGAAACTGCCATTCCGACATGATTAGTTTGGCTGTTGAAGTTGAACGTTCACCTCCTGCCCTCCGGCAGCGAACATTTGACTGACGATAACCCAGGCCAGCCCGCATAAAGCGGCTCCAAGGAGGCCATACTTGATCTTGTCAGTGTGACCCTGCATGGCATTGTAGCCTGCATACACGACCCCAGCAAAACAGCCAATGAAGCCAAATGAATTGATAATCCCGCCCGCTTGGCCCAAAGCTTGAGTGACACTGCCTGCTGCGAGAAAAGTGGTGGCTATGAGCTTGGGATTAAGAAGCCCAAAAGTAAGCACCTTGAAAAATAAGAAGTTCATGACTTGCAAGAATTGTATCATAATGATACTAATTCAAGCAAAGATAGAAAACAAAAGGAGCACAGATTATTGAACATGAACTACTTACCGCTTCTGACCCCTGATGACCTCTTCTGAATCTTTATCATTATGATCCAGAAGGTTTCCCCACCTTTTTTGGTATAAAAGACCCAGCAAAGCCAATTGCATCAACCGGTTCGGTGGCTTGTAAAAATAATTTCGGTAGAAAGTTGCTCTGCCCATGCCAAGAGCTTCCGCCGCATCGGTCTTATTCATATCTAATTCAGCCAGAATGCGTTCTACGGTGCGTTTGTTCATGGGCAAGTGTTGCAATATGGAACAGAGCCAAGGGACGTCAAACGCGGTCATTCCAAAACTGAGAATCGATGATTACAGAGAGCAAAGTTCTGCAACGCTACACTATCACCCAGCCGGGCCAGGAACGTTTGTCATTCCAGACAGAAACCGGTTTTCGATCGTTTCTGTATTTTCATATCCACGAAGTAAGTCTGGAAGCGGGAGAGCCGGATGAAGTGCTTTATGTGCATCATGCACGGTATCTGATTCGCTTATGTGGAAAAAATCTCCGACCACTGTACCTATCGCTGCTGGTGGAGGAAATATTGGAAATTCCAAAAATCGAAAAGCATGTCGGAGATAATGAGAGTTACGTGTCTTACATCGAAATCATGGAGAATCTGGAACATTTGAAGGACAGAATTCAACAAACAACCTGAAGAATTATTTTATTCACTGAATTTCCCTGAAACGGCACAAGTGGAACCTAGCTCGAAATAGGAAAACGATGCAACAAAGCGGACTAGCGTATTTAATTTCCGTTTCGCCGGTCTGTTGTCTGAATGGCAGTTTCGGTGAGGGGTAACTCCAGTTGGGCGACAGTAAGGTTGAAAGCAAATAGACTCTGGAGCAGCTAATCGCGCTCTAGAAGAGTGGCTAAAGTTCTGATTACATGATGTGTTCAGATTATCTCCAATGTTCCTGATATTTCGCTCCACGCGAATGTGGCAGGGTTGAAGGCTTACCAATTTGGATTGTGAGAGGTATGGGAAAATCAATCCCTACGATGGCTGCTTCTCCAGGCTCAAGGTTCGGGAGGAAGGCCGAAGCTGAACGGTCGATCTCTCCACACGCTCGTTCCACTACTTCACGATCCCGGTCATTGGTAAGTCGATGTACAATCATGTTCCCATTTGGCTTAGAACGCCCTCGGTGATGTCTCGTGGACGTTGGGTTGCGAGGCATAGATTCAGTCCATATTTTCGACCCTCCTTGGCAATAAGTTCGAAGGAATCCAATTTTAGCGAAGATTCCTCCCCTCCTATGTGGCGTCCAAGAAAGTTGTGTGCTTCATCGACAAATACGATCAAAGGCCCGTTACGGAAGACACCGCTGCGAGCCTTTTGCAGCAAGTACCGTCCTAAGACATTGGCGATAATCTCACGGGCGGAGAATTCGAAGTGAATTCCTTCAAGGCAAATCCGCAGCAACCGCTCGTCGGTAGTGAGAAACTCGTCGATGTGAGACACGATGGAAAGTCCTTCATTCTCGCCAAAGACACATTCCATTGATCTTGATCTGAGCACGCTGTCGATCCGTGTCATCAAGGGCATGCAATAACTCAAGGTTCCTCCATCGTATCCTCCCCAACGGTCAGGGTCAGGACTGTTCGATCGGCCGCCAGTTTCCCATACACATTCTTCTATGATTTGAGTGGTCAGCTTAAATGGGTCGAAGGGGGTGGCAGGGTTATCAAGAAGGTGTGACACTTCAGGATTGCTTTCCACTTCAAGAATTTCTTGTTTTAGCCGATTGGCTCGAACGAGTAAGCCTGGCTTTGTAGTTTGAACAGGCTCTGGTTTAAGTGACACTAATCGAAGGCTACGGATGGCAGCACGTAGCTTTGGTACTTGGGTTTTTCCCGATGGTTCAAAGAGGGCGAAGAAATCGCCTTCGGTGAAGCTGGCGGGAGGCAACGAGCATTTCTGAGAGTGTCTTGGCTCTTCTGTTGGGTTACCAAGGTGCGTATGGATGGTATGTTTTGTAAAATCACGATATTCGCCGGTGGCATCAATCAAAATAAGCTTGGCTTTATGCCGGAGACATTCTTCAATGAGCCGTGATACAGTGTAACTTTTACCTCCCCCTGTTGCGCCAATCACGGCGCAATGTCGTCCAAATAACCTTTCAGGGGTGATAAGGATGCGTGCTGATTTTGTGCTGCTGACGTGTCCAATGTGTAGAGCCACTTTGGGATTTTCGTCGCCTTTATCCATCTTCATCAGCAAAGAGGAAAGAAAAGTATTTGGGGCAGAATAGACACGATCACCCAGCCTGGGATAGGCGGAGACGCCCGCAGTTATCGCTAAATTATCGAGGCTTATGGTTCCAAGAAGTTGGACTTGGGCAACGGCATCTACGGTCACACCATCACTGGTCTCCGCGTTTACCGCTCGACGTTCGCGTTCAGGGAGACGTACTTCGATGACTCTCCCCAGAAGAGCCATAAGCTCGCTCTCAATTAATACAAACTCTCCGACTTCACCGAGTCCATACCGCGCACCTCTCATCAAGCTGCCGCTCGCGGCACCGGCATGGTGCAGGTTGACACGAACAGCAGTCGGTCCAACTGAAGACACTACGCCAAGCTTTAGATTCATATCGAAGATGCCTTCGGATCCAACTAGCATGGTCATGACTCGCGAGCAATTTGTGAGACCGAGCGCTCAATCTGTTCAGCCGGTGATAGCGCTCTGAGTTGGGGGATAAGCTCAGCGAATTGTGCGAACTCCGCATTGAGAAGCCCAATGTCAGTTTCGCCTATTGCTATTTTCTGGCGCAATTTGAAATAGGTACTAGTAGTATTTTTACTTTTTGATTTGGCTGCCGAGTCCACAGCCAGCAGCTTCAATGAAGGATTGGATTCAACTGCAGCCATTATGGGAGCCGACAGGTGATTATCGTTAAATCCGAAGCCAATAGTTACGAGGCAAGTGTTTGGCTCACGGAGCACCGATTGAAATTGCGACATCAGTTCAAAGTGTGGCTGAGAGTAAGAGAGTTCGTATTTGGTAATCGCAGGATATATAAGGCACGGATTCTTAGGCTCCTCTATTTGGATTATGCCTTCTGGAGTATAGCCCCAGTTTACTGAGCCATGGAGTTTCAGAATTTGGATGACGCCCTCAACGAAATCGTGGGAATCATCGGTATGTTTCGCTCGGCGCACTACATCGTAGTTGAAGAAGCGAGGATCAAAGCGCCGAGGCTGGGAAAATGAAAAACCGTCGATCATGGTAATTCCCAATTCGCCTCCAGCGGTTTCGAAACAAAGATCGTAATTTGTCGTGAACAGTTTCAAGCGAGGAGCGCGAAGGCGGCGTCTCGCCATTCGTCTCAGAAATGTTTTGTGGGCCTCAAGGTCAGCATCCCTGATAAAGTTTGAACATGTCTCCCAGATCATTTCTTCGGAGGCCTTAAGAAAACATTTTATCTTCGCCGCAACCGGGTCGTCGAAAAACTGCTCGGCTGTTTTGCAGCGGGAAAGCAGGTTTTCGATCCATTCATCCTCGGGAGGCTGTTTGACAGCAGTTAGGATTTCTTTAAAATCTGGAAGCTTTGAGGCTTCCTCCCACAGTTGCTGCATGGAGGCCCCCCCGACCTTCCCGAGAGAGGCACCGCTTCCCGCCAGAACCACAAGGTTAGGTGTTGTCAGTACGGAATGGAGATATTCCCTGAGCTGTTTTCGAGTAGCTTCGCCTTCTTGCCGCGCCTTACTTTGAGCTTCTTCTTCCGCTACTGCCGGTATTTCTGCACCAATGTCTTGCCACTCCATAGGCGGCGTCCCATGCGTCGCCTGTAAGAAGCTAATTTTCGCCTCGGGTAATTGTGGGACAGATGCGCGGCTCCCCGCTTCATTTTTCGTGTCACTGGTTGGCATTAAAGTGTAAGACTATGCATCTCATCGAGAATCGTCCAGACAGCAAATGCGCCAATATTAATGAAATTGGCGGAAGCGCAGCGCGGAGGTACCAGGAAGGTGGTTCCCATGGAGCCGCAATGAATCTTCTTTGAATAGCCGTGGGACGTCTTCTTATAGCAAATCGAATAATCAAACAGGACGCTTTGTGCTGGGATCAATGTATTTAATTGAAGCAAATATCTGTGTAGTTGGCTCAATACTCGGAATGAACGGTTCATGAATATTAATGCCGTCGCCAAAAGGTGTCACAGAAACGTTCCTTTTCGACACATCTTCTTTACACAGTGAAAGTCGGCGTTTCTTGATACCGAAAGTGTTGCAAAAGTCATCCCAAATTCTATGATGCAGAAACGGTATATATTTTCGGATTTGCGACATGCGCATTGGTTACGCTCGCGTTTCAACTGACGATCAGACACTCGATCTGCAACGTGACGCTCTCAAGCACGCCAAGTGTTGGCAAATTTATGAGGAGCATGCCAGCGGCAAAAACGCGGTCCGTCCGGAACTTGATGCCTGCTTAAAATCGCTGCGCAAAGGCGATACGCTGGTAGTGTGGCGGCTCGATCGACTGGGCAGAAGTCTTGGCGATCTCATTCATCTAACTAACGAGTTCCAGTCCCGAAGCGTTGAGTTGGAGTCTCTGACCGAAAAGGTGGAGACCAGTTCGCCGACAGGAAAACTTGTTTTTCATGTCTTTGCCGCTCTAGCTGAGTTCGAACGTAATCTAATCCGTGAACGCACAATGGCTGGACTCAAAGCTGCGCGAGCTCGCGGGCACAAAGGAGGTCGACCTAAGAAACTCCAAATCAAGGACGTGAAAACAATTAAGGCTTTGTTAAAAACCGATGAAGTCTCCGTGCAAGAGGTTGCGGCGAGATTTGGCGTGTCACGATCGACACTTTATCGGAATAGGATTGCCTAAACTGAAGTGTGATTGTTTCTGCACACTATACCAAATAATTTGGAAAGTAATACATACCTGGAGAACGGAGGAACCCTAGAGGTGACGCGGCACCCGACAGTCAGACAACAAAGTTATACGACCGGCGTGGACAGAAGGTCCTCTTGGAGGATATGGAACGCATTCGGTATGGAGGTACTCGGTGATCCCATTGGTGGGCATGATACCTTGTTGTTTAGGAAATAGAAGTTGGTTCCCATCTTTCATCGTGGTGTTATCGTAGCAGCAGCCTCTTGCTGAATTCTGAATGCCAAAATTAGCCGTAAATTACGCGCTGGGATTTATGCTTAGAGCAACTCCCGTGACATGACCATCTTGATTGAAAAATTCCTTAACCGGAACAGTCGATTGTTCTGTTCCTGAGACAGGTTGGACCTCGGTAAGAGAGATCAATGAAGAAACCACTGCTGATCTCGCTCATGGCTCTCGGCGCGGTTGCATGGCCTGGTGACGGCAAACCACTCCCTCCCATCCACAGCCATACCCTGGATGAGGCGACACGGAACAAGGTCTTGCTCATCAACGAAGGAACTGAACCTCGTTCTCTAGATCCGCAAATGGCGCAAGGTACCCCTGAATAT
>Ga0075363_100000033_pt1 | contig 26948 bp, 24 predicted proteins | sample EndMetdeltDD1763_FD_71470 | JGI IMG/M metagenome (GOLD analysis project Ga0075363, IMG submission 71470) | Populus endosphere microbial communities from Tennessee, USA - Endosphere MetaG P. deltoides DD176-3 | ecosystem: Host-associated > Plants > Roots > Endosphere | place: USA: Tennessee...
AGTCCGGTGAAGTTCTCGTAGGAGGCCAACGGCTCGATGCCGATCTTCAGACGTTTCACGATGTCCTCGGGACCGCGCGCCGCGGCGGCGGGGCCTACCGGCACATCAAGATAGATGCAGTCGTCGGACAGGAAGGTCTTCAGCGATTCCCAATCACGCTCCGACAGGGCTTTCCACATCCCCAGCACCGTATCTTCAACTGACACTTGTCAACTCCGATCCTTCGATCGCCGGGGCCGGTGCCTTGTGTGCGGCCCGCAGAAACCTCCCGGTGCGAGCGGCGCCGACGACCTCGGTCGGCTCGCCGTCCAGAAAGACGGCGCGTCCGCCCACGAACACCGCCTTCACCGTCTCGTCGTTGCGGTTGACCATCCGCGACAATCCGCCGTACTGCTCGACCGGCGCTTCGGCGTAGGCATCCAGTGATTCGTCGAGCCGTTCAGGGTCGATGACGACGATGTCGGCGCGGTCACCGATGCGCAGGTGCCCGGCGTCGAGGCGGTACCAGTCGGCGAGTTCACCGGTGAGCCGGTGCACGGCCTGTTCGATGGTCATGAAGGGGTGACCCGCCTGCTGCGCGTCCCGGACGTGGCGCAGCAGCCGCAACCCCATGTTGTAGAACGCCATGTTGCGCAAGTGGGCGCCGGCGTCGGAGAAGCCCATCTGGATGCCAGGATCGCGCGCCAGCTTCTTCAGCACGTCGGGCCGGTGATTGGAGATCGTCGTACGCCATCGCAGTCCCTTACCGTGCTCGAGCACCAAGTCGAGGAACGCATCGACGGGGTGCAGCCCGCCGCGGTCGAGGCCCACCTGGCCGAACGACTTACCCACCACCGACTCGTCGGGGCAGCCGACGATCTCGGCGTCGAAGAAGTCGCGCTGCCACACCCGCAACCCGAACTTGCTCTCGTACTGTTTGCGGAACTTGCGGCGGTATGACTCGTCGCGCAGTAGGTCATTGCGCTCGACCTCGTCGCGCAGATGCAGCGCGGCCGCGCCCGCCCCGAACTCCTCGAAGACCACGAGGTCGATACCGTCGGCGTAGACCTCGAACGGCACGGGCAGGTGTTGCCAGCGGAAGTTGCCGCCGAGTCGGTTGGCCAATCGGGCCAGCGGGCCGAGCAACTTGATCGCGTACGGGTTCGACTTGACATCGGCTGCCGACAGCAGGCTGGTTTTGAGCGGATTGCGGAAGACGCCCAACGACTGGAACACCTGCGATCCGAGGTTCAGGGGATTCTGAATGTCGGGTCCGGACTGCAGGACCCGGCCGGCGCGGCGCAGACGGGACTTGAGGCGACGCAGCTCGCGCGGCTTGGCGTAGGTCGACGGCAGCGTACGGGAGCGGCAGACGTCTCCGTCGAGTTTGTCGAAAAGCAGTTGCTGCGAAGACATTCCGACGAAGCCGGCCCGCAATGCCTCGTCCAGCCATTTCTCCATCTGGGCCTGTTCGCTTCGGGTGGGCCGCTGACGTTTCTGCGTTGCGCGATCGAGTCCCATGGTCGCGGCGCGCATGTCGGAGTGTCCGATGAAGGCGGCGACGTTTGGTCCGAGTGGACGTGCCTCCAGTGCCGCGACGTACTCCTCGCAATTGGTCCACGTCTTGTGCTCGTCGATGGCTCCGATGACATGTTCACGAGGGATCGCTTCGACGCGTCCGAAGATGTCGCCGGCGTCCACGCCGTCGACGTGAACGGTGGACAGCGAGCACGATCCGAGCATCACGGTGGTCACGCCGTGGCGCAGCGACTCGGCCATCGCCGGTGCGACGAGTACTTCGACGTCGTAGTGGGTGTGGATGTCGAGCATGCCGGGCAGCACCCATTTGCCGGTCGCGTCGATGATCCGCGAGCAGCCCGCCTGATCGAGGTCGTCGGCGGTGATGGCAACGACGTGACCGTTGCGGATGCCGATGTTGCAGATGGCCGATGGCGCGCCGGTGCCATCGAACCACCGGCCGTTGGTGATGATCGTGTCGTACGTCACCCAGCCATAGAACAGGCCCGGGAAGTGGGTGTCAACGAAAATGGTGAACAGATTCCTAAATTTGTCTACTTTCCCGTGTGAGCTGCGTATATCCCTACTCCCAACCGTCGGGCTGACGGCCGTCGAGGTCGGTGAAGCCGTACTCCCGCGCGAGATCGGCAGACGTCACCGACCGCTGGTTGAAGCGTGCGCGGTGCGGGTCCGCGGCGATCGCGGCCACGCCGCGGCCGACAAACCGCGGCGTCTCCGATGCGGCGAAGCCGGGAGGAGCGACCGGTCCATCGGACCGACGGGGATCCAGGGCGCTATGCCAGTTCTCCTCTGTGACGCCCCAGTTGTCGAGCATCATCTCCGACCGCAGCCAACCCGGCGTCACAGCCACGGCGGTGGCACCGAAGGGTTCGAGTTCGTGGCCGTGGCTGAAGGCGAGCCGGTTGACCGCGGTCTTGGCCAGGTCGTAGAACACCGACAATCGGTAGTTGGCGTCGTTGAATTCCTTTGTCCCGTCGGTGACCTCGACGAGTAGCCCGCCGGGCTTGTCGATCAGCAGTGGCAGGAGGCGGTGCGACGTGATGAGGTGCGTGTCGATACCCAGCCGCAGGATCCGCAGACCGTCGTCGAGGTCGTGCTCCCAGATTGGCCGATTCCACGTGGGTGGACCACCCTTGAGAATCTCCGCCCCCCAGATGTTGTTGACCAGGATGTCGATCGCCCCGAATTCGTCGCGGATGCGGTCCGCGAGGTGACTCACGGCGGCCGAATCGAGGTGGTCGACTTGGATCGCGATACCGGTGCCGCCGAGGCGGCTGACCAGTTCAGCGGTCTCCTCGATGGTCTCGGGACGGTCGTAGTCGGACTGGTCATTGCCCCACACGCTGCTGCGACCAGTGCAGATCACCGTCGCGCCGGCTTCACCGAGTGCTGCCGCGATACCGCGCCCTGCGCCCCGCGTCGCGCCGGCCACCACCGCCACCCGGCCGCGCAGCGCATCTGTGTCCGGAGTCCAGTTCACAGGTGCATACTCGCGAACGTGACCCCCTTGCAGCGGTATATCGCCGAAGAAATCGCCACCGATCATGTCGACGGATTGCTGTCCAGGCGCGAAGCTCTGCGTCGCTTGGCATTGCTCGGCGTCGGTACCGCGGCAGCCACCGCGTTGATCGCGGCGTGCGGGGACAACAAGCAGCCGACGTCGAACGCGCCGGTCACCTCGAACGCGCCCGCCACCGAGAGCGCACCGCCGCCGGGTTCGCAGAACGCCGTGCCCACCGAGCCGATCACCTGGGCGGGCCCGCGCGGTGAGCTGAGGGGGGCCTGGGCGCCTGCGGCGCAGCCGCGCGGCGGAGTGCTCGTCATTCATGAGAACAAGGGCCTCAACGACTACATTCGCTCGGTCGCCGGGCGGTTCGGCGGCATCGGGTACTCGGCGCTGGCGATCGATCTGCTGTCGGCGCAGGGTGGTACGGCTACGTTCGCCGATCCTGCCGAGGCGACGGCGGCGCTGGGCAAGCTGCCGCCGGGGGACGCCATCGCGGATCTGAAATCGGGCGTCGACGAGCTACAGCGCCGCGTTCCCGGCAAGAAGGTGGCCGCCGTCGGCTTCTGCATGGGCGGCGGCTTCGTCTGGCAATTGCTGGCCGCCGGTGAGCCGCGCTTGGCCGCAGCCGTGCCCTTCTACGGACCCACGCCTGACAATCCCGACTTCTCTGGTTCGAAAGATGTTGCGGTGCTTGGCATTTACGGCGCACAGGATCAGCGCGTCAATGCAGGAGAGCCGGTAGCGCGGGCGGCGCTGGAGAAAGCAGGCCTGGTGTTCGATCTGGTGACCGAGCCAGATGCCAACCACGCGTTCTTCAACGACACCGGTGACCGCTACAACCCCACCGCCGCCGAGAATGCGTGGCGCCGCGTACAGGACTGGTTCACCGAGCACCTGGCCTAGCGGCTACGCCACCTGATGTCGCGAGCATGCGTCGGGTCAGCACATTTCACGGGTGGCGAATTCGCCGGTAGTTCAGCTGGCCTTTGGTGTCGCGTTGTTGACCGCACATGCGTTCAGGTCAGATTCAGCTCATGCGGGTGGTACAGGTGGCGAATTTCTATGGCCCGCGCTCGGGTGGCCTGCGCACGGCGGTGGATCGCCTGGGCGCCGAGTATTGCGCCAAGGGACACGAAGTGTTCCTCGTGGTGCCGGGGCCGGTACCGGAGTGGCATGAGTTGTCGTCCGGAGTCGTGCGAATCTCTTTGCCGGCTCGGTTGATCCCTTTCACCGGCGGCTACCGTGCGGTGCTACCCGGGCCGGTCACCGAACTGCTCACGGAGCTGGCGCCCGACGCGCTCGAAGTGTCTGATCGGCTGACGCTTCGTTCGTTGGGGGAGTGGGGTCGACGCCGTGACGTGGCGACGGTGATGATCTCCCATGAACGGCTTGATCGCCTTGTCGGACAGGTACTTCCGGCACGCGCGGCACGCTCGATCGCGGATGCCGCCAACCGCCGCACCGCCGCCAGCTACGACGCGGTGGTGTGTACGACGGCGTTCGCGCGGGAGGAGTTCGACAGAATCGACGCCGCCAATGTGGTCACGGTGCCGCTGGGTGTCGACCTCGACCAGTTCCACCCGAGCAGGCGATCCACCTCGGTACGTCAGCAATGGGCCAGACCGGGCCAGACGCTTCTGGTGCACTGCGGCCGGCTCTCGGTGGAGAAGCACGCCCACCGCAGTGTCGATACCATTGCTTCCCTGCGAGATTCAGGTGTGGACGCGCGACTGGTCGTCGTCGGTGAGGGCCCGATGCGCGCGAAGCTCGAGCGGCAGGCTGCGCGTCTTCCTGTCGACTTCACCGGATACATCGGCTGCCGCAATACGGTCGCCACCATCCTGGCAACCGCCGACGTCGCGCTGGCTCCCGGCCCGCACGAGACGTTCGGGCTGGCCGCTCTGGAAGCGCTGGCCTGCGGCACTCCCGCAGTGGTCTCACGCACATCCGCCCTTGCCGAAATCCTGACCGCGGACAGCGGGGCCGCCGCGGACAATGACCCGGACGCCATCGCGCAAGCGGTGACATCGATAATCAGCCGACCAGAATGCCTGCGCCGCAACGATGCACGACGCCGCGCGGAGCAGTTCACCTGGCCGCGCGCGGCCACCGGCATGCTCACCGCGCTGGGCGCGGGTTAGGCACCTGCCGCGACACCGGTTAGGTTGGCGTCATGGCTGGCCGGCCGAGCGGTCCCGAGGACTTCGAGCGAACACGGACCCTGTGGTTCGCTCTGCTGCTCACGCTGGCCAACGGTTTTCTCGATGCGCACACCTACATCGTCCGCGGTGGCGTGTTCGCCAACGTGCAGACCGCCAACGTCATCTTCGGGGCGATCGCCACGTCGGAGGGAAAGTGGTTCGCGGCGCTCAACCACCTCTGGCCGCTGCTGGCGTTCATCGCAGGCATGGCCCTCGCGTCGCACATCAAATCCGGCCGCGTCGAGCGATTCCTTCCACACGCTTTGCGCTGGACGATCGGGGTGCAGGCCGTCGCGTTGGGCGTCATCGGATTCGTCCCGGCCGGCGTGCCCCACAGTTATGTCACCGTGCCGATCTCGTTTCTCGCGGCCATGCAGATCGGACTGTTCCGCAACATCGGCGACCTGGCGTACATGCCGGTTGCCACCACAGGCAACCTGATGCGACTGATGGAGGCCGCCTACGACGCCTTCGTCGAGAAGAATGTGGAATCCCGGAAGGCATTCGGCGTCTACGCCGCACTCATCTCGGTGTTCGGCCTCGGCGCCCTCGTCGGCTCGTTCGCCAGTGTCGCCTGGGGCGTGCATGCCATCTGGCTGCCCGCCGGCTTCCTCGCCTTCACACTCTGTCTGTTCATCATCGATGAGCGTCACCTGCGGTGATCTACGATCCAACAATGATCCGGCCGCTGATGCTCCTGCTCGTGACGGCGATGCTGTCCATTGCCGGGCCCCCCGCCGTGGCCGCCGCCGACCCCGTCCCGCCGACGTGTACGTACAACCTGTCGCCACCGCAGGTCGTGGACGTGTCGGGCACCGCCATGGTCACCACGACGTTGTCGCCGGGTGCATGCAACCGATCCAACGCCTATCTCTCAGTGGCCTGCCTGCAGCTGCAAGGCAGTCCGGAGCCTCCCAAGTGCGAACAGAACAACGGCGTGCTGACTGCGCAGGTGTTTTACGCGCCGTACCGCCCGGGGGCAACCTATGTCTCCACCGGCCGGGGGTGCGCCACCACCGGCAATCCGCCGCAGCCGGTGTGTACGCCTGTCGGGCCGCTCACCGCGAGTTTCTAGAGCGCGACTGCGGAAATCCGTTTGATTGATCCACGCGCGGTCGATAATCGTGTCCTAGGGGAGATGACACGAGGGGACGCGATGAAGAAGTTTTGGATGTTGTGCGTGACCATCTGCCTGGCCGCCACCGTCGCGGCCTGCGGAAGCGAATCCACGTACTCGACCTCCGAAGGTGACACCGGCACCGCCACCGCGACTGCGAGTCCCGAAACAACCAGTGCCGCCGCGGAGCCGGCCGGCCCCACGATCACGATGGCGAACATGAGCTTCGGCGACCCCATCACCGTCGCGCCGGGGGCCAAGATCACCGTGCGCAACGATGACTCGGCGGAGCACTCGGTGACCTCGCGGGCCGAGGGCACCTTCGACGTCCACGTCGAAGCGGGTGAACAAGGCACGCTGACCGCACCGTCGACGCCGGGCGAGTACGCGTTCTACTGCGTCTATCACCCGTCCATGACGGGCACTCTGATCGTCAAGTGAGCGTCCCGCTCAACCGGGTTCCCGCGACACATCACGTGTAGCCGGTTCGCCGGCGTCTGCCTCGCTACCACGGCCTCGCACTTCGGCACCCCGCGCCACGCCGGGCGGTCTCGGCCCGAAACATCATTGTTGCGCGTTGCTAAAACTGTTCTAGCGACGTCACTTTCTGGCAGAGGCAGTACCGGTGCAGCAGCCGCATACCTGTTAACGTGGCGGAAATATTGTTTGCTAGTTCTGCACATACCTGCACATTTTGGAGCACCTCGAGTGATTCTCCATAGCGGTGTCGTGGAAAATAGGACCGAGCATATTCACAGTTCAAGATGATATTGATGCAGATGATCGCGCGCTGTGAGCACCCGACCGTTCCATCCTGTGACGATCTTGATTTGACTTTGACATTCATAGCTTGTGCCGTAGCGGGTTCTGGTGATACCGTGCCGATACATCCGAGCCGGGGCCTGGAGGACGTGTTGATACAGATAACGAAGCATTCTTTGCTAAATCACGATTTCGGGGTCGTCGGCGGTTCGAGAGGGGGAGCTGTGTCGAGCGAACGCATCGCTGGGTACGGACGTGACGCGGGGACGCCAGGGAACCGGAGCCTTACATGAGCAGCTCGCTGGACTCGTTCGAAGGCACAGCCGCGCTGCGCCGGAAGGTCGATCTCGTGCCACCGCTCGAGCCGGCCGCCCCGCCCAAAGCGGCGGTGCACATGCCCAGCGGTGTCTTCGAGCGGTCAACCTGGCAGCGCCGATACGCCGCCACGCTGGCAGTCAACGACTTCGTCGTGGTGTCGGCCGCGGTGCTGCTCAGCCAGTACGTACGGTTCGGCCCGACCTGGACGCCGCCCGACTATCCGCAGTACTACGTCCCGGCCTATTCGGCACTGTTCATCGTCGGCTGGCTGTGCGTGCTGACAGCGTTTCGCTCGAGGTCTCCGAGGATCATCGGCACCGGTGTCGAGGAGTACCGGCGGGTGGTGTCCGCGTCGCTGAGCACGTTCGGTGTCATCGCCATCATTTCGCTTCTCCTCAAGCTCGACATCGCCCGCGGCTACCTGGCCCTGGCACTGCCGGTGGGCACGATCGGACTGGTGCTCACGCGGTGGGCCTGGCACCGCTCCATCATTCGGCAGCGGTCCAAAGGGCTCTGCCAGACAGCGGTTTTGGCCTTCGGTGAGCTCGAAGCCGTCGAGCACCTGGTCCGCGAACTGACGCACAACGCTTCGGACGGTTATCAGGTTGTCGGCATCGCGGTCCCGGGCTACGGCCCGTCCCGGGGTGAGCACGTCACCATCGACGGTAATGCGATCCCAGTGGTGGGTGACGAGGCCGAGATGCTGCATGCGATCCGTACCTACGGCGCCGACACAGTGGCGATCGCCGGCACCGAGCACTTCGGCGTGCGCGGAATCCGCAGGCTCATCTGGGATCTCGAGCCGATGGGCGTGGACCTGGTGGTCTCGACGGGTGTCATGGATGTCGCTCTGTCCAGGTTGGTCATGCGTCCCACCGCGGGGCTTCCGTTGCTGCAGATCGAAGGACCTCAGTACCGCGGATCGAAGAAGCTCCAGAAGCGGGCGTTCGATCTCTGCTTTGCACTCGCGGTGCTCGTTCTGAGTTCGCCCGTGCTGCTTGCGATTGCGATCGCGATCAAGCTGGACAGCCGCGGCTCGGTCTTCTACACATCGGAACGAATCGGCATCGACGGCCGACCGTTCTCGATGGTGAAGTTCCGCACGATGGTCGCCGATGCCGACCGCCAGCTGCTCAGCCTTCTGGCTTCCAATGAGAGCGACGGCGTGCTCTTCAAGATGAAGAAGGATCCACGAATCACCAGGGTGGGCTCGTTCCTGCGTCGCTACAGTCTCGACGAGTTGCCGCAGTTCATCAATGTGCTGCTCGACGACATGAGCGTCGTGGGCCCGCGTCCGCCGTTGCGCCGCGAAGTCGAGTCCTACGACTGCGAGGTCCTGCGGAGGCTGCTCGTCAAGCCCGGTGTCACCGGCCTCTGGCAGGTCAGCGGGCGCTCCGATCTGTCGTGGAACGAGGCGGTCCGGTTGGACCTGTCATACGTCGACAACTGGTCCACGATCGGCGACTTGCTGCTCATCGCAAAGACGGTCGGCGCTGTCGTACAGAAGAAGGGCGCGTACTGAAATGACGAAGCTGACAGGGAGTAGCGCAATGGGCGATCGGATTTCGACGGGCGTGTCCTTCGCAGGACTCGGTGCCGTGACCGGCTACGGCTGGGGCAGGGAGGCGTTGTGGAACGGCTTGATGAGCGGCAAGCCCGCCGCTCGGCTGTGCCGGATCGACGACAATGCCGGCGACGAGTCGGGTTGGCTGGCCCGCATTCCCGAGGGCGGTGATCCGCAAGACGGCGAGGGTCTGTTCATCCGGTCCTACCTGGCCTCGTGCCGTGAGGCGATCGCGGACGCACGCGAGCGGGGCTGGGTTCCAGGTAACCGCGTCGGCGTCATCCGTGGCACCACCTTCGGTGACAGCTATGCCTTCCGTGATTTCTACCGGAACTATTCGGGTAGCCGCCGGGAATTCGTCGGCAGCATCCTTACGTCCACCGCGATCTCGATGATCATGAAGGAGAACGACTTTCACGGTCCCGCTACGGAGGTCAGTGCCACCTGCTCGACGGGTCTGGTCGCATTGCTGACCGCCAAGATGTGGCTGGAGGCAGGCATGGCCGACGACGTCATCGTCTCGACGACGGATCTGTCCTTCACCCCCGAAATCCTCTCTGGTTTCGTCAATCTGGGCGCGGCGGTCATCGACGAGGAACCACTGGCGGCATGCCGGCCGTTCCAGTCGGGCACGCGCGGATTCTCTCCTGGCGAGTCCGCCATCACCTTTGTGATGTCGAATCGGGTGGAGACACCGTACTTTCAGCTGCTCGGCGCCGCCATGACGGCGGACGGCTATCACCCCACGGGGATGGATACGTCGTTCGCAAGGGTCAAGGAGGGTGTCACCACAGCGTTGTCCAACGCAGGTGTCGATTCCTCCGAGATCCGCTATCTCAACGCCCACGGCACCGGTACCGAACAGTGCACCAAGGCCGAAGTGACGGTGGTGGACGACCTCTTCGCGGGTGACCTGGACATCTATGCCCTCAAGCCGTTGGTGGGGCACTGCCTCACCTCGGCGGCCACCATCGAAATCGCGGGAGCTGCGCTCGCTGAACAGCACAGGATGATTCCCGCGCCGCCGGCGTTCTCCGAGCGCCACCCCCGACTGATCGACGGACCGACGGAGATGAAAGACGGTCTGACCCTCAAGCTCTCGATGGGCATGGGGGGATACAACACCGCAGCGATCCTCGGATCACGATAGAAAGGCGAAGCGTAACCACTATGGCCGCTAAAACGAAGATGAAGGTCGGCTGGGCGGATGTCGCCTTCGCGGGCACCAGGACGTCGCTGCTGGCCGGTCCGTTGGACCACAAGGGCGAGGACTACGCAAAGGCGGCACTGCGCGCGGTCGCCGAACGTGGCCCGTCGGCACGAGTCGGGTTGCTGCCGTCTTCCACCACCAACAAGTGGTCGTTCAATCCGGACGAATTCGCAAAGATCTCGACCATCGACCCGCTTCCGGTCCCCGAAATGCTTCGCAAGTACGAAGAGATCACCGCCGAGGCGTCGGTCGGAACTCACCCGTTGGTGCTGGTGTTCTGTGGGGACTATGTGATGTTCAGCGCCGATCATGGTTTCGGTGACGCCACGGCATGCCTTGAACTGGTCGCGCTGGCCTCCGGTGGCGATGTGGATGACTATCTGGTGTCCAACGACGATCGTCCCCTGAAGAAGGCCGTGAACGCCGTCGTGTCGAAGTCGCCGTCCACGGCGTTCAAATCTCTTCGCGGACAGCCGGCCTCGTCGTCGGCAGATGCCCCCGACCTTCGTACCTATCCGAAGGCGGACGTACGAGACATCGTGATGTCCTTCGTGCGTACGGAGCCGGGTACGTTCAACACCCTGCGGAAACTGCGCAAAGAGTCGTTCCCGGAAGTGAGTATGAGCGCTGCGGTCTCGTACCTGATCCGACGCGCATTCGCTGAGCACGGTGTCCAACTCACCGACGATCTGGGCGTGCTCGTGGACCTCAGGCGTTTCCTGCCGGAGGGCACGGTCACTCTCGCCAATCTCCCGGGAATCGCCGAGGTCACCGCCCCCGCTTCGTCGACCTTGGAGGAGTACGGGCAGGCCTACAACGCAGGCGTTTCCACCCCGGCCCCGTTGATCCGACTGGCGGCCTCGCTTCTGAAGAAGCGGCTGTTGCCATCGGGCCAGTCCGGCACTGAGTCGACCGAGTATCCGGATCGGGCACGAACCATCTTCTCGGATCCTCGTTGCATCCGGCGATGAAGAAGATCCGGTGGATCGACCGCGGCGACGGCTGCATGTACATCCTCATCAACGATCCGGGCGTCCCACACCAGATTCCGATCACGACGATGTGGGATGCGCAAGGGCGACTGAACATCACGGCGTCGTACTACTCGGGATCCTTCGACCGTGATGTCATCGATGCGATTCTCGAAGACGTTGCAGCACAACCGCTTCGTTACCTCGATTCGGCTGTCGTCTCCTGACATGACCGAGAATGTTCTGGAGGCCGAGACCGAGGCCGCCGCGCCCGAGAGTCCCAAGGGTCTGCTGCGCAAGATCACCGGGTTGATCTCGTCTCAGCCGCTCCTCATCGCGCAGATGTTCATGAGCGCTTCGGGCGCCGGAGCGATGGTGATGGCGGCGGCGGCGATGCAGGCCGGCGAGTTCGTGACGTTCTCGCTGCTCACCCTGGTCACGGTGACGCTCATCGGCGCGGTGCGGTCGGTGCTCTTTCAGCCCGCCCTGATCGAGATGCGTCAGAACAGCGACTCGCACATCCATGTGCGCACGGCACTGACCGGTGCCTTCGTCGCGGCCGGGATCTTCGCTGCTGCGGCCTTCGCGCTCGGTGTCCGGCAGCCGCTGTGGCTGACGGTTCTCGCTTTGAGCAATGTTCTGCCGATCGCGGCGGAGTGGTTGCGGATCCGCGGGATGGCACTCGACGAACGCGTCTCTGTCATGCGCAGCGACGGACTCCGTTTTGCGCTGACACTTTTCGGTGTCTTGGTGCTGTTCGTCAGCACGGACGCGCTGGTCTTCACACTGTTCGTCAACCTGACCTACCTGGTCACCGTTGCGTATCTCGGCCTTCGACTCCCGGCGGTGTCGGCACATGTGTCGCCGTTGGCGTTCTGGCGCCCGGCATCCGCTCAGCTCGCCGACTTTTCGTTCGGGCAGGCGGTATCGACCATTCCGCTGCTCGTGCTGGGCGGATTCGGCCCGTCGGTGTACATCGGTGGCCTACGTCTTGCACAGACCCTTCTCGGTCCCTTGAACATGGTGCTCTCCGCTGCGGCGGTGAATCTTCTGGCCGACGGCGCGACCAAGGAATCTCACGCAGATCCCAAGGAGCTGATCCGCCGCGGGCGGAAGCTGGCACTCGGACTCGGAATCCTTTCGCCCACTTTGGTGCTCGTGCTCCTGGCCTTCCTGATGACGACCGGCTTCAGTTTCCGCGGTGTCGACAACCATTCACTGATCGTCGGTGTCGCCCTGGTCGGTGCGCTCTTCACCACATCCGGTCTGGGACTCATCGACACGTTCATCGTGCGACTCCTGGGCCATCACGCCGGCCCCACGGTGGGGCGCATCCTCCTCGTCGTCGTGACCGGCGCCGCGTACCTGTGGGGCTATCACGTCGGCGGTACCGACTCGAGCCTGATCTACGGCTTCATCGTTGGCGCGATCGCCAACCCGGTGTTCTTCTCGCTTCCCGCCGCGGTGCTCTACCGCCGCTATAAGGCAGGAACCCCGACCGCGGCATCGTGACGGTGATCCCCTTCCCGTCACGGTGCCGCGGGCACCAGGCCCTGAGAACGAAGCGATTCCTCGATGTGTTCGGCGATGAAGCGGGCGCCTTCGGCGTTCGGATGTACTCGATCAGCTGACAAGAGATTCGCGACGTCGACCTTGCGATACCAGCCTTCTGCGGTGGGATCGATGAGTGTTGCGCCGATCTTGGCTGCGCTGCTCTTGAAGCTGCTCAGTACTTCCCGATAACCATCGAACGGCTGCGCCGTGATGAACGCCGGAACGATCACCACGATTTCGGCCGCCGGCCACTGCGCTCTGACCTTGTCGAGATATTGCGACACCGCATTGCCGACGTCGGAGAGGGGGAAGCGAAGATCGTTTCTGCCCGCGTCGATGACCACGACGGACGCGTCGGGGAAGTCGTTCCCGTCGGACGCGAGGCGGTCGATCATCTTCGACGTGTCGCCGTTGCCGGTGCCGTGGGCGTCATTGACGAAGCCGGTGCCGCCCTGACCGTCGGTCACCAGCCGCATCCCGGTGGCGTCCGCGAGGACCGCGGGGTACGCCTTGCGGGCATCGGACACCCCCGCGCCGGCGACAAAGCTGTCACCGATGACGAGCAGTGTCGGGGGAGCGCTCTTGGTGGCGGTATTGACTGCCGCGGCGGCCGCCGTGCCCGCAAGAGTCAAAACAAGCAACGCCAAAAAAATTCGCAAGCGAGTCTTCTTCATGGCCTGTGACCCCTCTTCGCTCAATGGACACCGGTCAGCCCGTCGACCTACTCGCCGCTGATCCGTGGTTTGGGCGGCTGCAACGACGCTAATACCGTTTGATTTTCTATATCTGCACTATAAGACGGTAAACACAAGATGCCAAGCCGCCGGAGTCCGGTGCGGAAATGCTGTGTATTGGCTTGTTGAGGTCGGTAAGACAGCTACTGGTGCGCAGTCTGCACAAGTTGAGATAGACAGACGAGCAAACTTTGCTAGAATTGCACCAGTTATCAAGTTTTCTGCGGATCCATCTGCGTCTCGCATGGTTTCGGGTCAGTCAGTTGAGGGGTTTCGGGTGGCGGGTTCAGTCGGCTTTGTCTCCGACCGGAATGCTCCGGGTGTAGCCGGTGGCGGTGTCGTCGACACGCCCGGCCATGATTGGCGCGCGCTGCCCGCATGGCTCCTTGCGACCTGGGTGGCCATCGCGATGGTCGTGGTTCTGCCGGTCGCGCTCGTGGCGTCGACGCCGTCGGACGGCCAGCCGGTCTGGGTCGTGGCGCTGTCGGTGACGACGATTGCCGGCCTGCGATATGCCTGGATCATCGCGGATGGACGACGCCGCCTGCACGAGATGTCCTTTTGGGTTTTCGTCTACGTGTTTCTCGGTCTGGCACCGCTCGTGCAATTGCGCACCCAGCAGAATCCCGGCACCACCCCACGTATCGATCCCGCACTGAACCAACCGGCGATGGTGGTGGTGCTCGTCGGCATCGCGGCATTCTGCATAGGTCTCGCGATGGCGGTGCCGCGGCGTAGCTGGTCGCCGGGATGGACCGTTGCGGACACGCCGCACATCTGGCGCACGGTCATGCTGGCGGGTGTCGCGCTGGCACTCGATGCCTACTTTATCTCCAGGGTCGGGCTGGGAACGCTGTTCTCCAGCCGCGGCGAATTCCTGGAAGCCCTGCAGGGTAACTGGGCCGAGACATCGGTGGCCGCAATGATCAGCGCCTTCACCGGGATGACACTGCTGGTGGCCTTCATCGCCCTGGTGAATCTTGTTCGGCGCCAGCAGACTCGGGAATGGCCGCTGATCGCGTTGACCGTGGCCGTCGGGGCGGCCCTGGCGATGACCATCAATCCGTTGAGTAGCGCGCGCTATGTCTTCGGGACCGTTGCGCTCGCGGTCGCCGCCACATTCGGACTGTTCGCCACTGCCAAGCGCTTCCGGGGGATCGCGATCCTGTGGGTGGTCGTGCTCATCGTGGCGTTTCCGCTGGCCGACGCTTTCCGGTATTCGTCGACGGCCGAATTCAAGTCCGGTTCGGTGGTCGAGTCGTTGACCTCGCCCGACTTCGACGCCTTCGCACAGATCAACAACACACTGCTCTACGTCGAGAACCACGGGATCACCAACGGCAATCAGGCCGCAGGGGTGCTGCTGTTCTGGGTACCCAGACGGTTCTGGCCGGAAAAGCCCAGCGACACAGGCATTCTCCTCTCGGAGAGTCGTCGCTACGACTTCGGAAACCTATCAGCACCGATATGGTCTGAGCTGTTCATCAACGGCGGTTGGCTGGCGCTGGTGGTCGGCATGATCGGTCTGGGCTGGCTGGTGCGTTCGCGTGACAACGGGATCGAACGCAGCCTGCACAATGCGAGGGCGCCCGGAATCATCGACTGTGTCCTGCCCTTCTATCTGATGATTCTGCTCAGAGGGTCGCTGCTGCAGGCGATGTCCTACCTTCTGGTCATCGTGGGCTCGACGATCTTCGTCAGCCGTTGGAAGCGGGTGTCACGATGAATCGGCTGCGACAGCTGAAGCTGGTATCGAGTACAGGGTCACCGACGTTGCGCGCCGTATGCGCATGCTGGCTCATCGCCGCGCTGTGCCTGGGCTCGATCGTGTTATACCGCTCTTCGGTTGACAACGGTCCCGGGGTCACCACGGCGTTGCCGGCGAGTGGACAGAAGCCGGCATCCATGCAATTCACCCACCGCCCATCGATTCTCGTCGTCGGGGACGACTTCGCCTCGGGCTACGGTGGTATTCCGCGCAACGCCTACCCGTACATCCTCTGCAATGCGGTGGACACGAACTGCAACGTCGATGCGCAGACAGGCACCGGACTCCTGGACGATGGGCGGGCGTATTCCCCGGGTATGCACCCCCTCATCGGCCGTCTGGCCACCGACTTCGACCGGTACACAGTCGATATCGTCATCGTCGACGCGGGGCGCAACGACTCGCAGGCGTCACCTGGTGCACTGGGCGGCGCGTTGGACAAGTATCTCGACCGCGTCGGCGAGCTGTGGCCCGACGCGCGCGTCGTCGTGGTCGGTCCGGCGAATCTGAGCGTCGAACAGGCACCCGACTATCCGGCGCGAATCGCGGCGATCGGCGAGGTCGCGGCCCGGCACCGCGCAATCCTGGTCGATCCGGCGGGTGAGGGCTGGTACTCCGACGTCGACCTCTCGACCATCCGCGCCAAGGACGGCCTGCACCCGACTCCGCTGGGGCACCAACTATTCGCACGCAAGCTCGGAGAAGCACTCGCGCAGCACGGAATCATCGAAACGGACATGGGCTGATGAGTTTTCGAAAGTATCTCGGTTTTCTACGCTCGCAGTGGGAATGGATCGCCATTGCCACCACCGCGGGAGGCGTCGTCGCGATGGGCATCGCCTTGACGGCCACACCCAAGTTCGCCGCCACCGCCGAGTTGTTCCTTGCCACTCCCGGTTACAGCAGCGTGGCCTCCATCGACACCGCTGACAACAGTCCGTTCCAGGCCGACGCGTTCTCGCAGCAGCGCGCCCGGAGCTACGTCGAGCTGGCGACACGGCAGGACCTGGCGGAGCGGGTGGTGGACAATCTGCAACTCCAGATGAGCCCGGCCGAGCTGGCCTCGGAGGTGTCGGCGCGGGTGCGGCCGGACACGGTGCTCATCGCGGTCACGGTGAAAGCGTCTTCACCCGCCGACGCGCAGAACCTGGCCAACGCGGTCACAATCCAGCTTGCCGACGATATCCGGCGACTGGAAACCCCTGCGGGGATGCGGATCTCCAACGTCGACCCGGTGATCACCCAGCCCGCCGAGGCCCCGAGCCGGCCAACCGACCCCAACTTCGTCACCTATGGCCTGCTGGGAATCTCGATCGGTTTCCTCGTCGGTGTGACGGGCGCCGTGATCGGGCAGCGCCGACGCGTCATCACCGACGCGCGAGCGGTTGAAGCCGCCGGCGGCCTGACTGTGCTTGGGGTAGTCGAAGAGTCCGGTGAACGCGGACTGGACTGGACCTTGGCCGCGATGTCGATAGAGCACGCCTTACCGCGTGAGCGACCCGTCATCCTCGCGGTGACCGAGGCGAACGAGGATGTCGGTGAATCGGCCGCGGCGACCTTCGAACTGACTGCAGCGCTGGCACGGTATCCCGACATCATCGTGGTGGACGCATCAAGGGCGCTGGAGCGCAATGCCGATGTGAGCTACGGACTGAGCGACGAGATCGACCAGGTGCTCGTGGTCGTCGTGACCGGTCGTATTCGCCAGAACGAACTACGCGCTGCCGTTGAACGCATGCGGACGCAACGGCTTTCAATCCTCGGCGCCGTCCTGGTGCCGCCGGCCGGATCAACCAACAACGATGTCAATCAACAGTTTTCCGTTACGTCCAACAGGAGGGTCGCCGAATGAACTGGCGAAAGATCACACGACGTTCACTGCCCATAGTCGCAGGCGTTGTGGTCGGCTTGGGGGCTTCATTCGCGATCAGCTCTGCGCTACCACAGACGTACGAGGCCAGTTCGCGCCTGTTCCTCGGGTCGCCGGCGAGTGCTGACTCCGCCGGTGCGTACAACGGCGACCTGTTCTCGCAGCAGCGCGCTGCCACCTACGCCCAGCTGGTGAGCAACCGCGACCTCGCGGTGAAGGTCATCGACGATCTGGGGCTGTCGGTGTCGCCGGACGAACTCGCCTCACAGGTCACCGGTGCGCAGGTACCGAAGACGGTGTTGATGGAGATCTCGGCGACGGATTCGTCGGCCCAGGGTGCTGCGAACCTCGCCGATGCCTACGCCAACAACCTCGTCGCGTACATCAAGAGGCTGGAAACGCCGATTGACTCCAACCAGCCGGCCTCGGTGGTGACCGTTGTCCAGCAGGCCGAGACCCCCACCTCGCCGGTGTCGCCGAGCTACCTGCTCAATGCCCTTCTCGGAATGGCGTTGGGCGCCGTCGTGGCGTTGTTGGCGATGTGGTTGGCCAACAAGCTCGACAAGAGCGTCAAGAGCGAGGATCAGCTCGCCGATGCCACCGGCGTGCCGGTGCTCGGCACGTTGCCCCGCGATTCGGCACGCCTGCGTACCCCGATGGACGCCTCGGCAGACGCCGCTACCCCCTATGCCGAAGCCATCCGACGGATGCGCACCAATATCCTGTACTCGCAGAGCGATTCGCCGTCGTCCACGGTGGCCTTCGCCTCACCGACATCGTCGATGTCGACGACTGCGACGATGACTAACCTCGCCATCGCGCTTGACGGTATCGGCCGGCGTCCTGTGATCGTCGATGCCGGACTTCGCGATCAGCGGCTGGCGAAGTACCTTGCCGGCAACTCGGACAAGGGGCTCGCGGAGGTGCTCTCGGGCCAGGTGGCGATCGAGGATGCGATCGCTCAGGTGCCTGAATCCGGTGTGCGCGCGGTCTTCGCAGGCACCTGCAGGGGCGCCTCGAGCGACCTGCTTGCTTCGGATGAGATGGCGAAGACGCTCAACGCACTGCGTCAGTCGTTCGATCACATTCTCTTCGACACCCCAGGGGTGCTCGGTGCGACTGACGCTGCTGTGGTCGGGCTGGCCTGTGACGCGGTCGTTCTGGTTGCGGTTGCCGGGAAGACTCGAATCGACGAGATCGCACGCGCCAAAGACACACTGAACAACGTCGGGGTCAACGTTGTCGGTGCGGTGCTGACTCAGGCACGGTAGCTGCGGGTGTCGCGAAGTCACGCACGTCATTCTCGAACTGTCGACGCCGGCGGTCGGCCGCTGCGCGTCGCGGGTCGGGTGGCTGTTGTGGTGACCTTGCTTGCCCTGTTGATAACGACATCGTTGGCCGCCCACGCGGGAAACAGTCAACGGGGGGACACCGTCCGTCCGGCCACACCACCGGATCATGTCGGAAAAGGTAGTCGGCTGGTGTTCGCGCACTACTTTCCGCCGTATCCGATTTCGTTGGACAACCTTGATCCCGCAGTCGACTACTACTCGACGGAGTACCTCGATCCCGCTGGGCAACAGGGCCAGTACTCCGAATTCGGTGGAATGCTGCGAGACCGACCGCTGCCTCGTGCGCCGCGTTCAGCCGTGAACTGGCGCGAACTGGACCTCATGCAGGAGGTCGCTCAGGCCTCCGCGGCAGGGATTGACGGCTTCAGCGTGGACATCCTGACCCCGGCGGCGACCGACATCTGGGTGGCGGATGTGCCCGCGATGATGCTGCGTGCTGCGCAGTTGGCCAACCCGAACTTCAAGATCATGCTGATGCCGGACATGCACGGTGAGCTGAAGAAGCTGACGCCTGCCCAGCTCGCCGGTGAGATGGCCGCACTGGCGGCGAGTCCGTCCGCTTTCCGACTCGAGGATGGGCGACTCGTGGTGTCGCCGTTCTACGCCGAGAACTGGCCGCCGGAAGCCTGGCGCGAATTTCTTCGCGTGATGAAGGCGACGTACGGACTGGACGTTGCACTGGTGCCGGTGTTTCTGGAGGCGCGAATGGATCTCATTGACGCCTACCACGATTTCAGCTTCGGGATGTCGGCGTGGGGCGGCCGCAACCCGGCCTTCAACCCGGTGACCGGCTTCCCGCTGGCGGCCATCGAGAAGGCGCGCCGCTTCAATCAGCTGTGGATGCAGCCGGTTTCGATGCAGGACTATCGTCCCGTCCAGAAGATCTACGACGAGGCGGACAACACGACGAATCTGCGCAACACCTGGCAGATCGCGATCAACGGTGACGCCGACTGGGTACAGCTGATCACCTGGAACGACTTCGGCGAGGGCACGGCGTTCGCGCCGTCGGTCCAGCACGGTACGGCACTGCTGGAGCTCAGCGCTTTCTACTCGGCCATCTACAAGACCGGCATCGCCCCTCCGAGCGCTTACGATCGGGTATTCCTCACGCACCGCACGCAGTTGGTCGGCGCCAGCCAGTTTGCGAGACAGAGCTCTTTGGCGACACTGCGCGACGGCAGCGTGCCCGGACGCGACGATGTCGAGGCGTTGACCATTCTCACGGGTCCGGCGCAGGTGGCTGTGACGGTCGGCGATCGAACCACCGTCTGCGACGCCGAGACGGGTCTGTCCATATGTGAGGCGCCGATCGGCGATCTGGATGAACCGAATGTTCAGGTCAGAGTGAAGGTGTCTCGCGGTGACCAGGCGGTGCTGGAACTCACGTCCCCGCACGCGATCTCGGCGACACCAACCGTGCAGGACCTGACCTACACCATGTCCGAAGCCCACAGGGGCAGTGTCTGATGCTTGGGTTCAACAAGGAGATAACAGTGATTGCAAGGTCGAAGCCACTGCGCGCGTTGGTGGCGATACTCGTGGTCGGTCTGGTGTGTGCACTCTTGCAAGGGTGTGCCACGAACGAGGCTCCCCAACAAGGACAGTCGACTGCCGCGGGGTCGCGACCGCTCGAGATCTCGCCCGAGGTGAAGGGACGGCGTGGATCGATCGTCGAAACGCAACCGGTGGAGAACCCTTCACAGCCGCTCGCCGACCTCAAGAGCCGGCAGTACAAGGTCGTGTACCGGTCGGTGTCGGGTGTGGATGGGAGCGGCCGCGAGGTGTCCGGAACCGTGGTGGTGCCCGCGGGAGCCCCGCCGGCAGGGGGATGGCCCATCATCGCCTACGGCCACGGCATGACGGGTATCGGCAACGAGTGCGGTCCGTCGGGATACCCGGACCTGTTGGGCTACGACCTCGTGGTCGCATCGTTGGTGTCCCTCGGATACGTCGTCACCCTGCCTGATTACGAAGGCCTGGGCTACCCCGGTGCCCATCCGCTTCTCGAACCGAGGACTGCCGCCTTCAACATGATCGATGCGGTGCGGGCCGCGCGCAATGTCGTGCCGGCGACATCGACCAAGTGGTTCGCGGTCGGAATTTCCCAAGGCGGACAGGCGAGTTGGGCAGCCAACGAATACGCCGGTGAATACGGCGACGGTTTGGATTTGCTCGGATCCGCGTCGATGGCTCCGGTCGTCGACATGTCCAAGTTCGCGTCGCTGGCGGAGTCGGGATGGCTGTCCAAGGAACAGCAGGTGCTGATGCCGATGCTCGTGCACGGGCTGCGTGCCACCCACCCCGAGCTCAACCCCGCCGACTACCTAGGTGGGGCGCTTGCCAAGAACACCGACACGTGGCTGGCATGCACCGGACCTCTCGTGCAGCAGCGCCTCGCGGGCGCCGATCAAATTCGCGAGTCCGACACCGTACCTGTCTCCAAGGAGGCTGCCGCCAAGTTGGAGCGGATTTTCGCCGACTACTCGCTGCCTCAGCGTCCGGCGACTGCACCGATGCTGGTCATCACCGGTGCAGACGACGAGACGGTACGTGCGCAGTGGGTACGCAGCGCTGTCGAGAAGGCTTGTGAGATGGGCGATGTCGTCGAATTCACCGTGCGGTCCGGCGAAGGTCACACGAACCTGAACGGCGGCCCCCGGCTGTCGGGATGGTTGACGGAGCGGATGAAGGGCGCAGCGCCCGTCGACAACTGCAACGAGGTCTGAGCGGCCTGCGGCGGCGATCCTCTCGGTCGCCGCCGCGGGTCAGTGAACGGCTTCGCGGGTGAAGATCGCCCGTCGGTAGTTCTGCTCCAGGATGTCGACCACCGCCGACATACCCAGGCGCTCTGCGACTGCGCGGCGGGCGTTTTCGCCCATCTCGCCGGCCAGCCCGGGCGTCTCGAGGATTGTGCGGACGGCAGCGACGAGGGATTCGATGTCGTCGGATGCCACGACCAGGCCGCAACCGGATTCCGCGATGAGCGGAGCCAACCCGCAGGTGTCGGTCACCACCACGGGCAGTCCCACCGACATCGCCTCGAGCACGCTCATGGGGTAGGGCTCATCGACCGAGGGCAGCACGTACACCTTGGCGCGCCCCATCCGAGTGATCGACTGTGCAGGTGGCAGTGGGCCTTCGTAGGTGACCCGGCCGTGCAGCGACGATTCGTCGATCAGGTTCGCGACCGCGGCGCCCTCACCCTCGTCCGGACCGACCAGGGTGAACCGCGCATCGACACCTGCCGCGATGAGAGCAGCGGCCATCCGGACGAACAACGTCGGGCGCTTTCGCGGGTGCAGCCTCGCCATGAAGAGCACCTCGCCGTCGACCGTCTGCTCGACGTCGGCAGAAACGCTCGTCTCCGGAACGCCATTGTGAAGTTCGCGCAGCGCAATGGAATCCCCGGCCACGCCGGCGAGGTCATCGAATTCCCTCGGCGTCAGGTGAAGGACGGACGAGGCTGCACGGAGCACTGGTTTGGTGAGGTAGTGATCCAGCGGCTTGGCCAGCATGCGGTCGCTGGCATCGATCATGCCGTGCGGTTGTGCGACCACCGGCACGCCGGCGCGAACCAGGGCAAGGGCCGCCGGCAGCGTGACGAAATCGCGCGCCAGGTGCACGTGCGCGACGTCGAACTCACCCGCGTGCCGGCGCACCCACTTCACGAGCCCGGCGGCGCGTAATCCCGCGAACCCGATCCGGGGGATCGTCGTGCGCACCGGAAAGAGGGTGGCAGGCACCGCGCCGACCATATCGGGAGCAGTGTCGTAGCCGCGGACACCGGCCGCCAGGTGGACGTCGTGCCCGCGACCGAGCAGCGCGGTGCACTGGTTCTCCGCGACGCGCACCGGACCGCCGTAGGCCGAGTCCGGTGATACGAGCGTGACGATCTGCAGGATGCGCATGACTGTGATTCTCCGATCAGCGATTGGACGCCACGGCGTGCGGAGCCAGAACCGTCGTACCGGGTGCGACGTCGGAGGTCACCAGTGCGGTGGCCCCGACGACGGCATTGCACCCGATCGAAGTCCCTCGAAGTACGGTCGCGCGCGCGGCAATCCATGCGCCGTCTTCCACTCGAATGGGGGCGTTGTCGAACTCGAATGTCGGTGACCGGCGGTCGTGGCTGCCCGTGCACAGCAGCACGTCCTGCGATATGCAGACATCATCCCCGATGGTCACCGGTTCCAGATTCAGAATCCAGGCGCCCTCGCCCACCCAGGTGTTCTCGCCGATCACGAGCTTCCACGGCCAGTGAATGCGCACTCGATGGCGGATGAGCGTTCCTGAGCCTATTTCGGCTCCGAACCAGCGCAACACCGTGCACCGCACGACGTTGGGACACCACCAGTGGGTCAACAGCAGCCCCGAGACCGCGAACCACAGGATCTGCGTGAGCGGTCCTCGCCCCTTGTCATAGCCCGCGCCGGTGAAGCCGGCCAACGACCACTTCGCCGCGCTCACGTCCGTACGGCCGCCCGGTTGGCGCGATACCAGTCGACGGTCGACCGGATGCCCTCGCGCAGAGTTACCTTCGGTTCCCAGCCGGTGCTGCGCAGGAGGCCGACGTCGAGCAGTTTCTGAGGTGTTCCGTCGGGTTGCGATGTGTCCCAGTGGGTGTCACCGCCGAATCCGACCGCTTCGGCAACCACGTTCGCCAGCTCGGCGATCGTGATGTCCTTGCCGGTACCCACGTTGACCTGATCCGGTCCGTCATAGCGCTCGAGTAAGTGAAGGCATGCATCGGCCATGTCATCGACGTGCAGGAACTCGCGGCGCGGCGTTCCCGTGCCCCAGTTGGTGACGCTGGATGCGCCTTCTGCGAGCGCCTGGTCGTAGCGCCGGATGAGCGCAGGCAGGACATGGGAGCCGGTCGGGGAGAAGTTGTCACCGGGGCCGTAGAGATTCGTCGGCATAGCCGAGATCCACGGCAGTCCGTACTGGCGGCGGACCGCCTGCACGCCGATGATGCCGGCGATCTTGGCGATCGCGTACGCGTCGTTGGTCGACTCGAGATGACCGGTGAGCAGGGCGCTCTCGGTGATCGGTTGCGGTGCGAACTTGGGGTAGATGCACGACGAACCCAGAAAAAGCAGACGGGGCGTGCGGATCGCGGCCGCGGCGTCCAGGACGTTGGTCTGGATCCGGACGTTCTCTGAGAGAAAGTCGGCCGGGAAGTCGTTGTTCGCTTTGATCCCACCGACTTTGGCGGCGGCAAGGACGATGACGGACGGCCGGACGTCGGAGATGAAGTTGAAGACCGCTTGCCGATCGGTCAGATCCAGTTCGTCCGATGACCGCCCGACGAGATTGCCGAATCCGCGGGCCTGCAACGCCCGCCAGATCGCCGAACCCACCAGACCCCGGTGACCGGCCACGTAGATGGTTTCGCCACGGTCGAGAACGAACGGCCGATTGTCGACGGTCATGAAATCGGCCAGGTCGGCAGGTCGGGCTTGTCGATCCACTGGCCGCCGGCATGTTTGAGCGCCTCGCGGTCGGCGTCGACCATGATGCGGGCGAGCTCCGGAGTGTGAACGAGCGGCTTCCATCCCAGCTTCCGCTCGGCCTTGAGCGCATTGCCGATCAGCGAGTCCACTTCGGTCGGACGCAGGTACCGGTCGTCGAACCGGACGTGGTCTTCCCACTTGAGGCCGGCGTGGTCGAACGCGATCTCCAGGAAGTCCCGCACGGTGTAGGCCTCACCGGTGGCGAGCACGTAGTCGTCGGGTTCCTCCGCCTGCAGCATCCGCCACATACCCTCGACGTACTCCGGTGCGTATCCCCAGTCCCGGACCGCGTCGAGGTTGCCCATGTATACGTGCTGTTCCAACCCCGCGGCAATGCGGGCGACGGCTCGCGTGATCTTACGCGTGACGAAAGTCTCTCCGCGGCGCGGTGATTCGTGGTTGAACAGGATGCCGTTGACCACGAACATGCCGTAGGCCTCACGGTAGTTCTTGGTGATCCAGTACGAATAGACTTTGGCCGCGCCGTAGGGCGAGCGGGGGTAGAACGGTGTGTCCTCGTCCTGGGGCGGAGGTGTGGCTCCGAACATCTCAGAACTCGAAGCCTGGTAGAAGCGGCAATTCAGGCCGGCCATCCGGACCGCCTCGAGCAGGCGAATCGTGCCGACGCCCGTGGTGTCCGCGGTGTGCTCGGGCTCGTCGAAGCTGACCCGCACATGCGACTGAGCCGCGAGGTTGTAGACCTCGTCCGGGCTGATCTGGGCGAGGAGTGTGACAAGACGTGCGCCATCGCTCAGATCCCCGTAGTGGAGAAAGAGCTTGGCATCGGGCTCGTGCGGATCGACATAGAGGTGGTCGACCCGGACGGTGTTGAACGTCGAGCTGCGGCGGATGAGGCCGTGCACCTCGTAGCCCTTGGCGAGCAGCAGTTCGGCGAGGTACGAGCCGTCCTGGCCCGTGATACCGGTGATGAGAGCGCGTTTGGTCATGGCTGGAGTACTCCTCGGGTGTCGGTGCGGCGACCGGATGTGGTCTTCGCGAGTCGCTGGACCCACTCCTCGAAGTGGTCCAGCGCAGTGGCCTGGGAAAGGGTGCGGGTGCAGAAGTCCATGCCCGCCTGACCGAGTTGCTCGGCCAAAGTCCGGTCGTGACCGAGCTTTTCGACCGCGTTCAGCAGATCGACCGGGGACTCCGGCGCGACGACGAGCCCGCCGCCGGACGTCCGGATCTCCGCCGCGGTGATGCTGTCCGCGCGAGTCGCCGCGACGACCGGGTTACCGGACGTGAAGTACGACGTGATCTTGCTGGGCACCGCCATGTCACCGACGGTCGCCTTTTCATTGACCAGCAACACGTCCGCAGCGAGCAGCGCTTCGCGATACCGCGCGTCGGGCAGTGGTGCGATCATCTCCAGAGTCGAGATGCCGGCGCCGGCCTGCTCGAGTGTGGGGCGCTGGTTGCCGTCGCCCATCAGAACGAATCGCACTGGCTTCTCGAGGGTTTCGGCCAGGGCCGCCGCTGCGATGACGTTCTCGAGGGCCTGTTTGGCACCCATGTTTCCGGCGTGCAGTGCGACGACCTCGTCATCGGCCCAGCCGAAGTTGCGACGCGCCTGCCGCCGTGTGGAGCGGTCCAATGGCCGCAGGTGGGTCCAATTTCTGATAACGCTCACGCGTTCGGGCCGGACCCCAAGTTCGCCCACGACGTGGGATTTGAAACGGTCGTGAATCACCGCGACCTGATCGGCGGAGCGCAGGACGGTCTTCTCGACACGGCTGATCGCCGACGATGCCAACCCGCCGGCCGCGCCGGTCTCGGCGACGCCCAGCCCGTACAGGTCCTGGACCCAGACCCCGATCGGTGGCCGTCGGCGAGAGGTGCGGCACTTGGCGATCGCCGCCGCTGTCGACAGCAGGGCCGGGGTGATCGCGACGATCGCATCGGGTTCACCCCAGGCCGCCCGCGCCAGGCTGCGACCGAAGCCGAGTTCCATCGCGACGCGCCCCGTCATGTTTGGTGGCGACGGCACGTGGTGAGGCAGATGGCAGACCCGGGGGTTGGTGTCGGGGCCGGTGTCCGACCCCGTTTCGTACCCCTGTGTCACCCGCCATTGCGGGTAATGCGGTAACCCGGTGAGCACCTGTACTCGATGTCCCCTGGCCGCAAGACCGTCGGCCAACCCGGACGTGTACAGCGAGATTCCGGTGGGCTCGGGCGCGTAGTTGAGTCCGAGCACCAGCACACGAAGCGAATCGACCGCCACCTGTAGACCTCTTTCCAGCGTGATGTTCTCCGCAAAGAATGCCGTATTTGCTGAAATCCCGCAACTGGGCGCGGAGGAAAGATCAATTAAAGGGCAATAGCCTGGTTATTCTTTGGACGACCCGTCTCTCTGCCGCACATCAAACATACAAACCACTGCAAATACCGCAAAGATAGTTCAGGAGGGCAAGCCCCTGACCTCGTCGTCCCAACGCCGCCCCTGTTTAGGTGCCCCGACGGACGGGCACTCGCAGGAATTAGCGGGTTCGTCAATCGGTCGTGACCCGGAGACAGGCAGAAGGAGCCGACATGGACAGCAATGCCGTCGTCTGGATAGTTGTCGCCGTCGTGGCGATCGTCGTCATCGCGTTCGTCGCATGGACGATCCGCAACTCGCGTCGTCGCGCCGAGGCAGAACGCTTGCGCGGTGAGATCGGGCATCGGACCGAGCACCTGGAGAAGCGCGAAGCCGTGGCCGCCGAAACAGAGGCCAGGGCAAGGGCCGCCAAGGCAGAGGCCGAGGCGAAGGCCGCTGAAGCCGCCCGCCTCGAGAACACCGCCCGCTCGCATCGTGAGGCGGTCGACACGTCACGCGAGGAACTGGATGCGCATCGGGAGCGGGTCGACAAGCTCGATCCGAAGGGCAGTACGGCCGAGCACGCACCGGGCAAGACCGACGAGATGCGCACGGACACGGCCACCACGATGCCGCAGCAGCCGACCACGACCCACGATCGTCAGCGTTCGTGAGCAAGGACAAACGCCA
>Ga0075363_100000034_pt1 | contig 25398 bp, 13 predicted proteins | sample EndMetdeltDD1763_FD_71470 | JGI IMG/M metagenome (GOLD analysis project Ga0075363, IMG submission 71470) | Populus endosphere microbial communities from Tennessee, USA - Endosphere MetaG P. deltoides DD176-3 | ecosystem: Host-associated > Plants > Roots > Endosphere | place: USA: Tennessee...
ATAAATAACTAAGGCCATTGTCGATCCCAGACCAAGTGACCTCAGGGAGTCAGATTAGGATTCAGTGACCAAGGGAAGGGGTAGGAAGAAGAAGCTCTTATTCCGATTCCTCTAGAGAGATGCCGAGAAAGAGCTCTTTTCTCGGGGTTGAGGTTGAAGGAAGGACAAAGAAAGCGCATTTCGTCCGCTGCTCTTTGAGACAAATCTGCTGTTCTTTTATCAGTTGACTTTGGTGCTGTCGTATAAAGAGGAGAAAGGCTGCTTTCTTCCTGTTCTTAGCTCGAAGGGTAGTTAAGTGACGAAAGGGTATTCAGTCACCCAAGGTCCCCAAGGGAAGGGGTATGACAGCACTCTGCATCTTTCTTTGTTGGGATTGCTTTGGCCTTCTGTTGTGAGTGAAGGAGATTTCGATTAAGCGGGGGAAGGAAACCGAGCCAAGTAGTTCATTTCGAAAGCCCTTGGTCCAGTGCTTGGGCGCCGATGCAGAATAAAAGGAAGCGGCGCAGTATTGGTGCCTGGGGCAATAGGAAAAGGCGTAAGCGCGGCGATCTTGACGAATAGGTTCTTTTTTGGAAGCAGGCGAAAAAGGCCCATTTCCTTATTCTAAGAGTTATCTATCGCTCCGGGAAGATGCTCTTTTCAAATTGAAAGGAAGAAGAAGTGATTCGAGGAAAAATCGATGGCATCGCTTTTGCTCTTCCCACCGGTCTCTTTTCCGCTCTTGGTGGGTTGGGTATTAGAAAGAGGCCTCAGCCTAGAAGAGAGTTCAGTGAGCCATTAGCAGCTCTGGCTCACAGCTTAAATCGGAACTAGCTTTCGAACCAGATATTCGCTACGCCCCTCTTCCCCTGAAGCTGCGAGAGTGACTAGAGAAATGGTAAGTCAGTCTCATTCTATTCCCTGAAAGAGTACCCTCCGGCTCAGGGCAGGTGCTGAAAGCAAGAAAGAGTTTGTTTATCTTATAGTAAGAGAGAGATTGTGATAACAAAACTGCGATTCAGGGATTATAAGATTAGAATAGAAAGTACTCGAAGCTTGAACCCACGAGAAAGAAGGAAGCGGCAAGGAGAGTTCGTTTGCACTAATCTATTGACTATCCCCCAATCCCCGATCTACGAATAAAAGGAAAGATCGGACAGGTATTCACTCCCATTATTGATAGAAGAGACCAGAAAGGGAAGAGAATAGAGTCGTGGACAGGGATCCGGATCTAAGAGTTCTCCTTCCTTGTGTAAAAGTGTAAAGCTCTCGTACTACTTTTTGTATACCTGGAGATTCTTTTCGAGTTGTTTTTCTTTGTAATCGTAGAGAGATTGACTAGTTGACTAGGTTGAAAGATAGGTACGAGATAACCCGGGAAGGCTTATTTACCGACTAGCCATTCTATCTGATAGTTCTACTAGCGAAGGGTTGACAGAACTAAAAGCGCACATGCATGAGCATGAGATTGATGCCCTGATGGCAGGAAGACCAGCTTCGCTTCTTGAGCTTACTTGGTCACCAATAGCTTCTAGGGTTAGAAATGTTCGAAGAACACCAAACCAATCTCGACAAAAGAAAGAAAGTGTAGGAGCTAGTCTCTTCGCAAATGATTCATTCGTGGACAGGCTAGATAAGCCGTAACTATTCTCTTACAAAATTAACGATGCTCTTCGATGCGCGAGTATAAACCGAGTCTCTGTTCGGGTCTCTTCTTTCATGGCTCTTCTCTCTTAGAGCCTTGTAAATATACTTCCTTCTTTCTTTTTTTTTCCATTTTTTCAGGTCTCTTTCATGCTGGAATTTCTCCTCCTGATAAAATGAAATACTTTTTTCTTATTGGATCTATTTTTTAAAATTTTAGTCGAGGAAAAGAAATGAAAGGTAGAAGCATGTCGACGCGTGAAATCAATTATAAAGTAGATTCCTGCGTGATTGGCTGGAAGACGAATTCTCCTTCCCGAGGTTCAGTTCAGGTTTAGCTCTTCCATCAAACCATGGAAGACTGGCTTAATCCATTTCTCTTATTAATGTGATTTGAATTTAGCAGCATTGGCCGTAGAATCCAATATTGAGGGTGACTGACCACTAGATCTGTCGATCGAGACCTTGGTCTTCCTGCAGTGCTACAGCCTTTTGACTCTCTATGGGTTTCGGGCTAACGCCCTAAATCCTCCAACGGTGAGACTGAGTGTATTACTTTACTTTCTCTTAAGACTAAAGGGGTACGTAAAGTAGAGGTCCCTCAACTATCTCTAAAGACTTTTCTGGGTGACCAAGACATAGACTAAGATTCCTTTGTATCCGGGCGCTTACCTCGCTTGTTAGGGATCGATGCTTCGCCTCATCCGTGCTCATTGGAAACCTTGACTCTTCAATAGATTCATCTTAACTTAAGAAAGTAGTACTTTCTGTTTGCCTTCCCGTCTTTTCTCAGCGGATCAGCCACATACTCCGAAGTAACGTTAGTTACGGGAACGTAGCTATTTTTTGGTCAGGTTTTCTGGGGGGTTGGTTCCTCTACTAGAGTAGGTTCCGAACGCCTCACTTCTCTTACTTTCGGTGCTTATTTTCAATCATAAGATGGTCACCCGCCCTAAGCAACATTCGGTTCACTATAGATATCTCGAGAACTTATCTTCTTTACTAGGATAGCACTCTTCCTTCTCAAGGATTTGCCTTTTCTTCACTTCTCCCCGCGCTGCTCAAGAATCATTCTGGTATCTACTATTCTTTCTATTCTTTCCGAACCTGGGGCTTCGCTTGCTCGCCCACTTATCCATGCGTTCTTTGCTAGACAGCATAGCATCTTTTTGTTTTCTTCCACTTCCAAGAAAGACTTGAGTGAATTAACCATTCGCTTACTCTTGTAGATCGCTCTCCTCGCTTTGTTTGTTATTAGAAATCTTTCTTACTTGGGTAGCCGGATCTTGATAATTAGAATGGGCAAAGCTCCCCCTTTCTTTGGTGATGAAGTTGGGCCGTCTTTCTTATGTCAATTCTGGGTCAACCATATTCCCATCCTTGTCTTTCTCGATGCGATTCTGTTGTGTGCGTGTTCACTATTGAAAGGACAGGATCAGTATGACCTCTGGCTCAAGATTCTGCCCATCAAGTTGAGTTTCAATCAGACTTGAGAAGTAGTCTGGGGCCGCTTTTGTAAGCCAGAAGTTGTAGCTAAGCGTGTGCATCGGAGTAACCCAGAAGGAGATGGTGGATGGGAAGGAATATGCTCGTTCTTTAAGTAGGTCGGCGAAGACGTGCTCAGAATAGAATGACTTTCCTGTCGGTCAATCGACTAGGACTTTTCTTGCAGTTACTTGCTTTAGCGCTTTAGTTAGCTCAAAAGAGAGATACTCGTTAATACAGCATCTCGACGTTCTTAGGCGGGGGCAGGATTCGAACCTGCAGTCTTCAGATTATGAGCCCGAGAAGTTAACCATTACTCTACCCCGCTTCTTACCCTTATCCTCCTGAATCCACCTTGGTCCTTCGTGCGTAGTGGTCTTCTTCTTGGACATAATCCGGGCGGGAAGCCTCCGGTCCGGTAGGGGTCTTGTCTTTCTCTTTCATACGACTCGCACGCATGTGTTAAGCATGTAGGTTTTGATCTTAGCGCTTTTTCTCTTCTTTCTTTTCTTTGGATCCTGAGACTTCTATTGTACCCACGGTGCGGTACACTGAACACCAACCAAATCTCGAAAAAAGTGGATTAATTTAAGTACGCGCAACTACACCTGTGAACTGGGAGGGACGGAATCGTAGCTACTCGGGTAGCCTGAATCTACGCTACCAGCTTTCTTCTCTTATGAAATTTCCGCTTCGCCCTTTTCAGGGGAGCAGGACAGAGAGCCTAAGGGACAGAGAAGGAAAGAGGGCGTAGGCTTGAGCTCGAAAGAAAGAATAAGAAACAAGGTGCTCTATCAGCAGATAGAAAAAAACCTTAGCTTACATGACTGAACAGATGCGATGCTTTAAGGACGGGCGGGATGCGCCGCTGCTTCCCCTGCTAACAAAAGTCAATAAAAAGTCAAGCTCACGCTTTCTTCCTTTACCACCCATGCTCACATGCAGGAACTTGATTGACATATAGAAGTTGGGTGCCTAAGTTAAGTGTGCTACGCTTTCAACAGCACTGAATTGACTTAGTCGACTCGGAAAAGCTCGGTTCGTGAAAGCGCAGTTCGCTCACTTAACTACGCACAATGGTTGTCCTATCGGCCCGTCAACTTCGCTTCGTCGACCCTCTTTGACGACTTACTAAAAGATTCGACACGTCTTAACTCAGCCTATCGTCTCATAACGAGGAAAGCAGCTAAGATAGCAATCGAGTCCATGTCCATAAAAGGTAGCGGTGCAAGGCCGTTCGTCAAAATTCCATTCCAAGGATCATCTGGAAGTCGTCCATTGGAATGGCCATAAACGTAGCCTTTCCAGCCCCTGTTCCAATCCGAAGGTAAACGCCCTAACAACCGATTCTCCGAATACTTGATCATTCGGTCGGCGAGGAAAAAGAAGAACTCTATGGAAAGAGAGGCTTATTCTCATCGGGAGAGAATGAGTGCTTCCTTATATCCAAACAAGCTTTACTATTTATTCCTTTTCCACCGACCGCTGGAACTGATCCTTCTTACTTATGTGTCATATTGTCGGGTCGGCTACCTCATCTCTCTTATCATGGAATCTTCTTATACGTTGATACACTAATTGGACAAAGAGAGGCAGGCAGGCAGGTAAGGTCTCCTTCTGGGATGAATCCTTCTTCCTATTGCTATTGCTTTGGTCCGCTTGTGACTTGTATGGAGAGGCTGCTACGATGTGGCAAGATGAAACTGACCATGCGTGACTTCGATCTAGTAGGGGCAGTCCCTGTGTTCGTTCAATGCTTTGCCGGTCAAACAAAAAATATGCATTTTTATATTATAGTAGTACAGCTGACTTCACACTAAGAAAATCTCGATTCATTAAAATAAACATCTTTCATTGCGCTAGGTTCTTTGCCAGCTAGCTTTTACGCTTTGGTTCAGCTACTCTTCTTTCTGTGATGCTCTTACTCCGACCTCCCAACTTCTTCGTTGGTATCTTCTGTTCCCTTCTCTTCTATCCAAGAGCTTCCATTCCAGTACGGGTACTACACACATCTTCTCGTCCTTTGACGTTGCTATTACATACGTTAAGGTAAACTACTCGCCAGTTAGTTAGGTAGGGGGCGCGCTATAACAATAAGCAAGGAGTAGCTCTTTCCCACTCTCTGACCTTCCTTACATGTCTATCTGTCTGTTCTTCTTGACTCTCTCTTTCTTGCCTTTGTTAGTGTTGTCTCGAAAGGGAGAGTGAAGCGGGTTCAAGCTAGAAGAAATTACTTTCTATAAAGAAGGTAAAGGAAGGTTCGATGGAATTCAAGCTCATGACATGTCTCGTTTGATCGATCATAGACTATCTCAAAAGAGAGGAGTCTTCAAATAGATGGCTACCCCAATGCCAAACCTTCATTCCCTCCTAGAAGAGAATCCATCTCGGTAGGGACGTAGAAGATGGCAGAGCTATCAAGAATGAAAAGAGATCATCCCAACACAACAGGTGACCGGGAAACAGGTTCGATAGAATGGAATGGTCCAGCAAACTGAACGAAGTCCTATCTTCACTAAAGAAGAATTTTGTCCTAACAGAAGTCTCCGTCAAGCCTCTCCCCACTATTTGTTTTTATTGTGTGCAGAGACACTCTCATCACTGATTAGAAAGGAAGAGGGGTGATCCCCGAAGGGCAGAACAATATTAGAAAGTGTCTATGACGATTTAGATGAAAAGGCAAGTCGGGTTTCACCACATATGTGTGGTACCTGGCCCCGCGCAAACGTAGACTCACTCTTAAAGAGCGGTTTCCGTACTTATTCATCACTGCCATAGTTCCTATTGTATTGGGTAGGTCCCCTTACCATTTTAAGTGAAATAGGGGAAGGATCAAGTGAACTATGGAAAAAGCGTTTTGAAAATTCAATGGTCCCGTTGCCCAAATCTTGACCCCTAACTAACCCAGCAGCATATCAAAATAGCATTCTGCTTCCTTCTTGTCGGCGATAACAATATCATCACCCAAGAGAGCATAGTTTGTACACTTTCTCTCGAGGTATACCTCGTCCGCAGCTAACCACACCAGAAAATGGTGAGATAGTGCGAATACTGGCCCAAGACGACATATATCCGAGAGGTTGGCCTGTGGCCTGTTATAAAACATACAGTGGACCCTTTTTTACTTTACAAAGGGTACATCGAACATAGTGCCATTGATGGTTAATGCCCAACAATAGCCAAGCCTCTCTCCGAACACGGTTGTCATCATCTTAGACATAACTTGCAGCGGCCAACGGTCTGTTGCTGATTTTTACGAGAAAGAATCCATGCTCCCAAGGTCAAGGGGAGCAAGTTGATTAAAGGTACCATCCACGGCTCTTTAACACAGCTGCTGCCCATTGGTGGCCGTAAAAGCCAAAGACCGATCTAGTTCCCGATGGCGAATATAAGGCCTTTTCCGCCTCCCTCAATGGACTGACCTAGTCGCCCTTCGGAGTATCCCGGATCGGCACTAGATATCATACCCAATGAACACCTAACCTTCTATTACTCCTCCTTTCTAGAGAGATAGGCAATAAAGAGAAATCGTTTGCCCTAATGATGACATCGGCTATTGGAGTGACGCCGAGGCAGAGGGAAAATGGATCTGTGCCTGAGTCAACTCATCCGGATTCTGAGCGTTCTTCGGACCATAGAACAAACTCTATTCTCGCGGAACTTTAGTTTAGAGTTTAGCACCGCGGGCGGAGCATAAGGCTTCCAATCGCTCTCTGTCTATTCCCGTGACAGTGAGACGCACTTGTTTTTGTATGGATCTTACTAGCGAAAAGGCACTGAAAGTGTTGCGCCTTCTTTCTTCTTTCCAATTTTCTTTCGGGAGGGAAACAAAAAACACTTGAAAGCGATCGATCTCGATTGAGTTGACAAGTCATCGCCAGCTTTTATCTAAAAAATGCAATGATCTATTCCACCAGCCAAGCATAGATAAAAGATATACGCGCTTCTTCTTCATATCATAAAAGAGCGCTCCGACCGTCAAGCGGGCAAATGCTTGGCTTGGTAGGTTCCAGTGAACCTTTAGTCAGAGAACTGGATTGGCTTAGAGTGAAGTTTACCGTAGTAGAAAAGAGGAGCATTCGGTGGAACCGGTACAGAAATGGTTCCCATTCGACTTGGGAATTCCGTCTCTGGCTCGTGGGTTTAGCCAATGATGCTTCCTTTCTCAGCTCCTTCGGAAAAAGAACCTCAAGTCCTTGTCATGATCGCGCACTCAAGCTAAACGCTATTTGCGATCGAACTATAACAGTTCCGATGAACCTCCCATTCCGTTGTCGTCCTTCTTCTTCTTGCATTGATTTTCATTGTAAACTGAGCTTGTCGATCAAACTGTGGCTTACGTCGGACCGTACCCTAATTTATTCACTTCCTCACAACCAAGCCCTTCGAGTCTTTGTCCTGAAAACAGTTCCTTCTTCGCATCTCTCCAGTGAGAAGGATTTGGTCTCATCTCTTCCTGGAAAGCCTAAACCCTCACTCTTCCAATCCTTCCTCGGACATCAATCCCGGTAAAAGAAATAGTGTAAGTAAGAAGAAGACCGGTTAGGATCACACTAGTCCTGGCTGGCCTATTATGAAGTCTTTTCCCTCAGAACAAGACAAAAACTGGCTTGCAGGTATAGCTTGGCTTAGGAATATATCCCCACACAACTATTAGCATGCCCCGGACGAGACACCAACTCTTTCAAAGGTGGGATTCCCAACCCCCTATTCAGATTAGCCTAACATTCTCATTCTCGGAAAAGGAGATCAACATCATCACTTTCAACTAGGGTTGCATTCCAACGCGGGAAGGAACAACAAGCTCTTCTTTCCTTTCTCCTCAGCTCGATGGGCAGGCTTCCGGAAAGACCAGATGAAGATAGCGGATATTGATTACAAAACTCCTTAATCGCTTAGACAACCTTCTAACTCGCTGCAAGGAGAGACTGGGAAGCGTGACTATTCTGAAGTAAGAGGTATCGAGAGTAGCTAGAGCCAGAGGCTTATAACATAGAAGACATAGAAGAATGGATGGATGCCCGGTCTGTTTCTCTCGAAGTAAACTCTTGTAATAGAAAGAATCTCTCGCTGGTCTAGCTCCTAAAGCTAAAGAAGTAGGGCGATCAGTCGAATCAGAACCTAAAGGTCTGGAAAATTTCCTTGAATCTGAAAGCGATGGCAGCTAGTCAGCTTAACCTGCCTGTCCGTGGAAAGAAGGATAGTTGGTTAAGGGGGACGCCCAGAGTCGAAGTCGTGTAACCGTGTAACTAAGCACATAACGTATAGGATAACTAGAAAGGCTTGTATGGCTGAGTTGAGTGGAGGGGCTAAGCGCTGTTGCATATTCTAATTAGCCCTTCTTCTCTTCCCGCTTCCCCTCCGTACTGTATGTAGGGAACACCGCCTCAGAAGGTATTTGATCTGTATTTCCATTTCCAATACTCCTGTGTTAAGGAGTTTCCCTGAAAGCTATGCTATGCCTTTTTACCTCTCCCTATCCCTATACGCTGGCTGTATCGAGTGTATCGTCCATGTACGTCTAAAGTAGGAGCACCTAAAGCTATGATATCCGTAATTACATGCATCTCCTTTTTTGAAGTTTGAAGAAAGGGGCGTCCAGGACATCTTGTAAAAGAAAAGCTAATGCATCGGTTAAAACCAGAGTGGGAGAATAAGCTAAGCTTTCTTTAACGTTAAGTTTACTAGGAACCTTTTCAAAGTTTGAGTTCTGAGAAGATAAGCTTCAATCCTAAGAGCTAGGAGTTATCTATTTAACTGAACTGCATCTCGTGCTAACAGCTATGAATGCTAACCCAATCAAGCAATCCCAGCAAGGTTGTAGAGGGAAAGGAAGTGAGTTATTATAGCTAGAAGGGCAATCAACTGCCTGAAAGGCATAGGCTGGCTGCAGAGCTTAATCCCAGATATAAACGCTACGATTCACTCTGTTAGAAGGAGCTCCCGTTGCTGCTTGCTTGCCCTTTCCTCCTACTCGTATTAATGATCGAAAGTCCTATATAAGCGAAAGTCTATCTTTTCTAAATCTACCTTTGTTGCCCTCTATGAAGTGAATGAAGTAACCCATGAGTATGGGGCACGAACGCCAGGAAGTGGCCCTAGCGTTAGGGGTCAAAGAAAGAGCACTAGTTGCCTTGAAAAGACTCTCTTTCCCTGACTACTATTACTCTCATTCATTCCGAAGAAAGAAAGACACATTCAACTGTGCTTTCGACGCTCCAGAAGTGAACTGAATTGCCTTAGTTAGGCTAGAAGCGGATAGAAAGTAATATTACGGGAAGGATGAAGCAAGGAAGGGAAAGTTTGACCAACCCCATCTCATAAAATGAGGGCGAAAATCAGTGCACCTCGGGCTTTTCCCCACAGGCTGAGGAAAAGAAGAGGGACACTAAGAGATAGATAGAGAGTCTACAGTCTTAGAATAGTAATTTACCTTGATACATGCACCCGTTGGAGCCAAATAGCAGGTTCAGTTTTTTTCTGAGACTGGATGAGATGTACGGTATTCACTACACGAGATGGCGTGCAAGTCTTCACTATAACCCTTTCCCACTCAGGCAATAGCCTCTGACCAAAGCCGCCTATGGCGAAAATACGTCGTTTGCCACCACCTTCACAACTCTGACCTAGTCGGCCACCTGCCTCCCCGATCGCTGCTGCTTCCGCGTCTAACTGCGGATCTTCTGACTCCCCCAGAAGGATAGGCATAATCATATTCATTTTAAGGCTAGCTCTTGCCTATCGACTACGCTTGCTGGGTGTTCACCCCTACTTTCTATTCTATTCCCAACCCTTTCTTCCTGCTTAGCTTCGCAGGAATGCTTTCTTGCTTCCCCAGGTAGAGTCACAAAGAAACTTTCTTTCCGGGGCGAAGGGCTTTAGCGAGCTACTCCTATCATCTCTTTGGCTTTTAAGATCTCTTATCTACGTTCAAAGAAAATGAATTTCTATAGCATCAAACTTTTTTGAAAGGATAGCCCATTCTGCATTCTAGTGTGTAGCAAGCAGTGAAGTCCTTCTCTGACTTTTTCTACTGGTGAACGCTAGGCAGGAAGAGACCTTATAGCACCCAGAGGCGAGTTAAGGAAGTCAACTGGAAGTAGCTAGATATATAGGTAGTGTTCGCTTCTTAGGCATATAGAACGTCTTCCTTCTGATGCCTACCCCAGGGCATATCGTATCGTATAAGTTAAGTCCTATGGAATCTCTTTTTTAAAGGTGAGAAACTTCCGTATCTTATTAGCTTAGTAAGCTTCAGCATCATCACTAAGCGGCATTGTAGCAAGTAGAGAAGATAGCTTTGGTAAAGGAAGGAAGGCTATGGCTAAAGCACTAGTAGTAGATCTGATAGCTATGTCCCTAGTAACAGATTGTTTTCTTCTTGTTCTTTGCCATAACGCCCATTCTGGGACGAGTTGGAAAAAGAATTCCTAACCTAAACCTAGTCCCATTCCAAGACTACACTTTCTTTTCTTGGTCTGGATCTATCTCTTTTGTTTTGAATCCCCTGCCTACTAGGATACCTGGCTTGCCCCCTGTTGCTATGTTTCGCCAAGGTTCAATCTCAACTTTTCTGACCTTTTCGAATAGAAGAAAAAAAAAAGCTATTTTAATTCCGGGGTAGGTAGAGGCTTTGTTTACTACGCGTACCAGCCTTAGCGCAATGAAACTGCTAATCAAATAGAGGATTCAACTAAAAGCGAGTCAAGGGCTTTAGCGGAGAGCTACGTATTCTTTGCGAAAGAAGATGCCAAAGAGCCAGGCCGGTCAGTCAGTCAAGCTAGACATCTAGACTCTCCCCTCTTCCTTACGTCGAGTCTCTTTACCCCTAATAACATTTTTCGATTCAACTACAAGAAACTCCACTTCGCCAGGGTCGATATAATTGAGCTCGACTGAAAGGAGAACTCCCGTTGGTAAATGCATCCTCTCCTGCTAGTAGACCCTTTGCTTAGCCAATTACGTTACGGTTGACGAAGTTCAGACTCTTGACTTAAGGATGAATTTTCCAAGAGGGTAAGCAAAAGACAAAAACTTTAAGCAAGCACTCCCCTCTTCAAACCCTTGTGTCAGCGTGGAACAAAACAAGCAAGCTGCTACAATGAATGAATAATCTGAGTTTACATCGTCCGGTGGAAGAAAAGGAAAAGGAGAAGCTGCTCGACGAGCGGTTATTAAGCAAAGCATCAGAAGAGAAATCAGAAACTAAATATTCTATAATTGCTTCCCTATATTAAAAAAATTCTTTCTTCCTTTCGAGGCATACTCATCTTTATCGATATCCCCTTTCTCTTAGTCCCAGAACTGACTCAATAGGAACCGAACTCTTACCTTATCTGGTATGAACCAGTAAGCGAAAGAGAAGGGCGAAAACCGATCGAACTCTAAAGTCAAGCTTTTCACTTCATTCTTCAAGCTCTTGAACATGGGTTGAGTTCATACATTATGAATGCTTATCTATTCAAGATATACTACCAATTCCTTTGAAGTTACTACCACTACCGAATACCGAAGCAGGCTTGCTCCTTCAAAATAAGGTGGCTAAGACAAACAAGACAGGGGGCCTATTCCAATAACTTAACTGGCAGTCGGGCTCTATTATGCCTATTCAACATATTACGATTGTGATACAATTCCATTGCCTGCTTTTATTCATGTTCGTGCTTACTTGTATGCCGGAACTTCAAGGTCAATAAATAAGGACTCCTATCCTAGAAACTCGGTCTGCTTGCTCCTACAAAAGCTCATACGGTGTGTCTCCTATCCCGATACGAGTTATCTTCTGACCGTTCCCTCGTGCTTGTTTCAGGAAGCACTTCAGACGAAGATTAATGAGGCTCAGCAGGCTTATAAAGTACTCCAAGACCACGTTACTAGCGTTGAACAGGCGAGGGCTCGAGCTGAGGCTGACAAAAGCTGTGACAGCGGGCCGTCTCTGCGAATAAAGATAGAGACATGGATAGGAAGAAGGTGCTTCTACGAAACAAATCTCCAAGCCTTTCTTTATTGATGAAACATATAGATCATGTAAGGAACGCCATAATCACCTAACAGCTGCGCTCTCTAGAGAGAAGAAGTACACATAGTTGCCAAGTTGGGAAATCGCGTGTATCCGCTCTATTGTCGACACAATCTTTGTTTGATCCAAGTAATTTCTCTATAAGAAAAAGTCAAAGAATAAGAGAGAGTACTTTCTCGCCTTATCAAATTAAGCCAAAAAGACGGGCTTTTCATGGAAGGCAGAATTCACAGCTGAGTGAATTTCTTCTCGGTATCAATGCACTAATTCCTAGCTACCTTCCTCTTTCTTTATTCAATTTCTAGTTAGCCTTTTGGACAGGGCTATAATAAAATAAAGAATGAAAAGCATCCCTTCTTCTGTTCTCCTTCGAGACGTGCCTAAGCTCAGTCTTTGTCTTGCTGAATGCTAGATTTCTAAACAAGAAGGTGAAGGGAGAATCACTCAATGGAAAGAATCAAAGAGCTCCAACAAGGTCTACAATCAGACTAGTCAATTTCCTCAGAAGCTAGAACTATGAGTTCCACATAGCCATGAACCTCTCCCGTGAAAACGCTAGTGGCTCTGCCCTAGGAAGAGCTGATCTTTCTGCATTCCTAACTCACTCGACCTAGCTACACTCTCATTCACATAGGACCCCTCTTTTTTAAGTTTCCAGGGCTTCTGTTGTGAACCCGATTCTAGTTCTAGATGCTCCCTCACAGACTCCAGTCAGAAGCGCTAATACGCGAAAATGAGTCTATTCTGCATTCTAACAAACTCAGGCTACTACTTTCCTTTAGTTCGTTTCTTGTGTTAGAACAGACGGAAGAGAACCAAGTCCTAGGATACTTGTCTTCTGGGGACCTTCTTTCGGATTCACTGAATTGCTCTTTTCCTCTTTCACCAACAATCTAGATAGAAAGAAGTCAGTCATCCTCTAGCCCATGGATTCTCACGGATCGTTGCGGATGGGGTACTATCCTTTCCTAGGACCTTTGCTTACCATATTCTCGCTGAGCTATATTTATTTCTTTTTAGACTTCTATATGATCCAGAGAATGGTCTCCCTTGAGTCCTTCTACAGTCTTGAAGCTAGAATCAATCCCTAGATTTCATATTTTTTAGGGAGAAAGTCGGATACACTCTTTTTATTGGATTGGCTGACTAAAGCGAGAAGAAGAAGTCAGTGCTCATTCAAGTCTAGTACATTTATAGATTGAGAGCATTAGGAACTCGGATTTTTCCGCAAGTCGTTCGCTCACAGATAGAAGATACTGGAAGGTTAAGGGCTTTTATTTTAAGAAAGGAGTGGATTTCGAATCCTTTCTGGACCTGACTCTGAAGTAGGGCTCCCCCTATCGGGTACGTATCTGTCCACTGACTTTCTTCTCGGAACTTGGAAAAGTCTTCTCCTTGTTAGAGTTCTTTCTGAGAGTTTGGAGTTTCCTGAGAAAGAGGAATTCAGTCGACTGGATAGCGCATTTCTCCTTCTATCTAGCTATACTTCTTGAGCTAAAATTCACAAGACTAATGGATAAGTGAAGGCACTGAGAATAAGCCACTAGGGTACTGCTCCAAATGTGAGAATGAAGGGTTTCTTGGACCCTGGGACATATTGGATGGTTTCGAGCTGTCTATCGAGTTGGAGTGAGAGATAGGAGTTTTAAAGACCTAAAGAGGTAGGATAGTAAATTGCTTTGGAGAAGAGAGTAGGCAGATTGTGAGATCCCAGACGAGGCTACTCCTTTGCTCTTCATGTGCTAAGTCCTTAATTTCTTTCTAAGACCAGCAGGACGACGAAATAGGTGGTTTGTGAGGCAACATCATATGCTCTTATTTAAAATATGGAGATACCCGTAGTTCTTTTGCCCCATACCTAGTAGCTACTGAGTAGGCTTCTACAGCCCAATCTCATAATAAGCAAATAGGGTAGACACATCGTAGAAGAAAGGCTAGGAATAGAGAAAGAGCTGGTACTTTCTCTGGGAACTCTCTTCTTATTTAATTTAAGGCTCATGGCTTCCTTGGATGCTCTATGGAGGGATATAAGACTTCTCTATCTCCGTGACTTCTTTACCATGGTACTCTTTCTATGGAGGTAATTGAGTAGACAAAAAGAAAGGCACTAGTTCAAGGTTCCTGGAAAGGTGTAGATGCCTCTGTCTATTGACCTGAACAACTTGTCAACACTCTAGGGCTTACTAATAGCTCTAATTCTAATAAGGTACTTTAAGGAAAATGCTACAGAGGGATTGGATGGATGAAGCCATGACTGAGAAAGTGACTTCCATCTACTTACTTGATATAAGAAAGGTTGATAGAGCTTCAATAGTAAGGAGCCAGCAGAGACTCATTTCAATACATTCTACTAGACCCTTAGAGAGGTACAAGGCTCTCCATTCCCTGTGATAGATAGAGCCAGTAGGACCCTATATGAATCCATTTGTTAGGAGAGCATTGAACCAGAGTCTAGAACGGGACATAGAAACTCCCCAGGTAGAGTATTTGATAAAGCTTGAAGACTCAAAGAAGTATACTCCACTTTGTAAAGGAATCCTACTAGCACGCATACTTCCTTTTCTTCCTATATGTGTCATGGTCATTACTATAGCCTCTTATTAGTGAGTTATGCTGATACTCGGGAAAGCATTCAGTTATCCCCACTCATAGTTCTGGCTCAGGGCAGGTGCTGAAAGCAAGAAAGAGAAGAAGACCACGTGCCAGCCTTAAGCTCAAGGCTCAGTTATTAACTATTAGTAAGTGAGTCTAGCAACGTTCCTCTTTTCAGGACTAAGTCGGAAAGAAGAAGAAAGGCAGACTCCATCAATCAAGGGGTGGGATTGAAACCCCGGAAAGATACGATCCACGAATAGATAGGTTCCCACGTCCCAGGTAGCGCTTAGAAGGCAGTGAAGGAAAGCGTTTCAATTCTTTCGGAGTCCCGCTCAGGGCGAAAAAGACCGAGGGAAAGGGAAATGGCTATCAGTTCTGACTCTATTCCCGAGGGGGAATCAATTGTTTCAGCTCGAGTGAATATGTCGAAAGGTAAATGCTTTTGAAGTTTAATGAATCCGGTTGATGCTTTCTTGTTAAATGCTTGCTTCTTTCTTGGAAAAGAAAGAGGGTTGGAACCAAGGAAGACACAATAGACAGTAGTCGAACGTCGGGTCATAGGGCAGCTAGCCCAATCTGAGTCGCAATAGTAAATCCGTCTTAGCCGAGAAGAGACTACCTTTTAAATTCAATAGATATTTCGAGTTTCCTGAAAAGAGCAGAGACAAGGGATGCTCCTCTTTATAAGAATAAGTCTAAGAATAAGAGGACCAAGAAGAAAATTCTTCCTGGTTGCCATACCATAGTGGCCAGCATGCGCTGACGGGTTCTTCGAAGATCTCATTTCAGGGGTAATCAAGCTCAGCTTAGTCTCTCTCTTTACTTAGCAACTTGTTATAGCTAGAGTTTTGGTCAGTTTGTTAGGAGGGCAACTTCAGTAGTCAATTCCTTCTTTGAAAGATGTTTGCTTAGTAGATATTTTCTCTCTTAGATTTCAACCTCTCGTAGCGTAGACCTTTGAGAAAGAGGCATTCAAAGAACTTCCATAGAGGAGAAAGACGCTGCCTTTGCCCTGTTGAGTGGTTTAGCCTTCCTTCTTTATCATGGTCATTGTTTTAGCTCTTGAGATTGGAATCTCTTCAGTCAGGAATCAAAGACCAACAACTTGCTTTTTGAATCAAACTTTGTTTGCCTCAAGCCCTCTCTTTTAATTTGAATAAGGCGTTCTACTCGCTTTCACCTCTTAGATGTCTGGTAGCGCTTCTTCCCGTTGATAGCGATTCTTCCCTTTCTATAGTTTCATAAGCGGGAAGTTCTCCAGTATGCCCAGGAATGAAGTGAAAATCGATAGGTACTCTTTTTGCTCACACCGGGATATGCGACATAGTCTAGTATGATAGAGCTGATGCTCCTATCCCTACAAGTGAGTCGAGCTGATCAGCGACAGAGACTTTTCAAAGTCAAAGTATACCTACATCTGTCTCTGAGATCCGAGAATAACGTATGCCATAGATATCCGGAAATTGTAATCGATTTAAGGCGTAAGACCTTTTGCCCTTTAATTTAAAAGGGGTTTCCACGAATATTAATGATTGCTCTTCCGGAAAGAGACTCCCCTGGCTATGCTTACGAGTTGACTAGCGGTTTCCGAGTCAAGCCAAAAACTTTATTTATTCCCATTGTACTCGCCTACTATACTGGAACTCCTGGATCCGCAAACGGTCACTCTAACGAATAACGAAGAATATGCTCAAGGGTCTCTCTTTTGCTGATTGAAGATAGTAGTAAACTTCCTTACCGTGAGGGCCATCGGGCGTTCGGAGAGAATCTCTGCTCTGATTCTGCGACTTCGCCAGAAGATCTGATATGACTGGAATGGCATGCTTCGGGCTGCAAATTGGACGTCAACTTCTCCTTCAGTACTCTGCGCGTATCATATATTTCCTTATAATTGGATGTACGAAAACATAGCGTTTTCACAAATTCTGATTTGATCTAATTCCATATGCTGAAATCCATTCGGGCAGAAACTTTACCAAATCCAGACTCGACCACTGTAACACTAAGCACAAAAGAAGCCAAAAGACTTGGTTTCTCTCAAATCAAATCTCTGTATCAGATCGATCCGCTGACATTGATGCCAAAAAAACCCCTCCTTTCCTTCGCAGGGAAGAATCCAGGGATTGATCTCGATTTTCCCTCTGCTCTAATCACTTAAAAGAACTCCACTCACTAAAAAAGGTAAAGGTAAAGAATCCAATAAAGGGAAACCCTCCATGGCACAGCACAGGTCAGGGTCCGAGACAGAAGAAAGCCCAAAAGCCACTGAGCTTTTGGTGTCATCTCCGCTGGCTCAAGAAAGAACCACCAGAGCTGATTATTTACAGCGAAACTCCAAAAATCTCCTCTAACAGAAAGGCAGATACCTAGAAGATTCTATCATAGGGTTCCCCCCATTATCCTGCTAAATTGTCTTGACTTTGGTTCTATTTCATTTGGGAAGTGAGGGGAATTCCGGCATTAATACGAAGACTCGAAGCCAATTCGTGGGCATTCCTATTTAGAATTAGAATAAAGGAGGACAAGAAAGCCTACTCCCGACAATGAAAGAAAAAACAGAAAAACCGGAAATTTAAAATAGACTACTACTATGGTAAGAGCTCACTGGAATGTCATGCCTAGAAAGAGGTCAATGTTCAATTTGGGCTAGGAAAGGAGAATCCGAGATTGTATAACTAGATCTAACTATAATAGTTAGTTATGGTTTTTTGAGGTCGAGTTGGAAATAGAGGGAGCCGTCTACCTCTTCGAAGGATAAAAGAGTCCCGATTGTCGCTTGTCCTGGGAAGGAAGCTTCTTTTGTTACTGAGCTGCTACAGACTTCGATCAAGGAAAGCTGTCCAATTACGCATCAATCTAAAAAGTAGCATTTTCCCGCGCGTCATCAACAGTAAAGTCAGTGTCTATAGCCGCTGCATCTTTTTTCTTTTTGTTTTTGTTATTGTATTTACTGATTGGTTTAAGGCTGTCCTAGGAGTAGGGAATTACGGTCAATCAAACCAGTTCATGAATGAATGGCAATGGAGCACGAACGGTTAAGAGGTTAGTTCCAGATTTCGTGAGTTCTATTCGCATTTCGTTTTACTTTTTCTTTGAAGAAGGGAAAGGAAGTGACAATCAGTGTCGTGTGGGTCAAGCCAGCTGTTCTCAATCGCTCTTTCCAATTTCTATGGCTACATACTTTGCTTTGAATTGGTCTCTTCTAAGGAGGCCTTTTTCCGGGTAAATGTCAGAGATAAGAGATAGCCGTAGTATCTTAATCCTTTTTCCTGCAAGGGGGTGGGAGAGAGTGCCCCATAAACCATCGAGTGGAAGTACTTTTTTTCCCCTTTCCTTAGACCGAGACGAATACATCGAGAATCCAATGTGCAATTCATTTTGATGAGATAGATTCAGAGTGATCTGAAAAGCGGGAAAGAAATCTCTCTCTATTACTACGAATAAGATTTTGATCTTCTAAACTTAAACAAAGTAAGCATAAAGTTAGATTGGTTTGTGACATGGGTTGACTCTGATAGGAGGCTTTGAGATTGTGGGCTAGTCTGAATCCTAGATGCAAGCTGATTAGGTTGATAAAGGGGTCTCTTGTGAGACATCTTTGAAGCACTGCATCTTTCTAGCTTAAAAGAAAGAGAAAGACAACGAAGTGGGAAGATTTCCCAAGCTTAGGACTATTATCAATGGGCACTAGAGGGAGGCGCTAACATGCAAAAAAGCCTCCTTTCGGGTGTTTTTTCGGGAAGAGCACAGGAATGACTACAGAGAAGACTGAAAACTTCCATCAAGAATAGGCGGCTATAGCACGGTTCTCAATAGAAAGTGTTGTCAATGAGATAACGTCTGTAATCCATGGCCTTTTCTTCTCTCTCCTTCGCTCGGGGGAGACGGGGTGATGTTGTTTAATTGTGGTTGCCTGCCTCATTATATTATATTATAGGCGGAAGGCTTCGTTTGACCTAGGTTGATAACCATATTAGTACCGGGGCAGTTGGACTATCTAGTAATGGAAAAATTCTTCCTTTTACTCCTTTCTGCTTATGCTCCTAGGTGTTGGGCTCCCGGTCAAATAGGGGAGTCTTATTCGCAGCTTTTCTCTAGTTTCTTTGTTTGAGGCTCTCTTCAAACCCTTCAGCGTGGAGCAAATCAAGCAAGGCAAGTTCGATTTCAAGCCTTCCCGATCAATTGTGAGTGGACTGGAGCTTGAGATAGCCCTTTTAGAGCTAGCTGTTGACTTTCTGAGATAGAGCTAGTATTTTGGGTTAGCCAGATAGACCGAACTGTGATACTTAACAGAATCATTGATTTATTAGGTTGTTCGAGTTGTTCTTGAATTAGTACTTTTCTCTCCTGATCTAAGGGTAGTTCTAGCAAGGTTGAAGCATTCCATTACATACAAGGTGCTAACACGGATGAATCTGGTAGAGAGAAAGAGGATCTTTCCCTCCGCTTTTTGTAAAACCTTGCTTACGTAGCCTTGCCTTGAAGTGAAGCTCGATCGCAGGCAGGTTTAACGGCTCAAGCTCTATCCTCGATTCCAACGGTCTAACGGAGATGGGATTTTGCGGAACATCTTTAGAGATAGAATCTCTCTCTGTCTAGTTCTACAAGGAAATGGGCGCACTGAATCCTTCTATTATTTCTTAATAAAAATAGTATTAATTATTTTTATTAAGAAATAGAGTGACGACTGCAGCTACATTCTTTTAAAAGAATGTTCTCGCTATTGTAGATTTTCGAATTCATGGAAAATGGTGCTTTGTTCACACCTATGTTGATCTACCGCTGCTTTACACGCCCTTGATAGACGCATTTAACCAGAAAGAGATAGACGGGCAGAAGATCAATGAAAAAGACTTGCTAGCTTTTCGGCATACCGAAACAAAAGACGCCAGGGATTGGGCTGATTGACCCCAGGTTCCGGGACGAGAATCAGGTAAACAGTTGAAGTACCAAAGAGCGGTCCCAAGGGACGGAAGAAAGGAAGCAAACTAAGATTCCTAAGAGCTGTTTCCTACTAGCAGCAGGAAAAAGAAGAGATATAACAAAGGAGATCAGACAGCACCTGACCCTCTGTCTTTGGTAGGCAGAAGAGAAGCTTTCTCAGATTCCTCATCTCTTGAGCTTTCCCCGGTTGACGTTGAAGCCAAAGAAACGGGGGGAAGGGCACAACCAGTAGTTCCCACACCCATTCCCATTCAATGATTGATTCGAATAGCTAAGCGAAGGCTGAATTGAATGGACGAGTAAGGATGGGAATACGAGCTCCTTCATCTCAGCTTGTGAGGGAAAGACGGCGATAGCGGATTCAGCATGGGAAGGTAGAACATGGATCTCGGTGTCCGGTCATCACGAAAGGAAGGACGCTTCGCTTGTCGGTTCGGATTGCTTCATCAGAGACACGGTCTAGAGAAGGAAGGTGTCATCCGTCGTCCGGTCTCCTTTGATTTGAATTTGATGCTCACTCCACTTTGAACTGAACTAATGTCGTATGTTAACGAGTCTGTCTGTGCACGTACTCTTTCTTTCTCCTGGGCCCCTCTGGGGAAATCCTTTGCTGACTGCGGGCACCCTACTGGTCGAGTGGTTTTATCCCGATCCATAGTATGTTTCGACAGATGATTGATGAGAATGCGAGCACCTATGATCTTATGAAGCAGACGTTTTTTCCGTTTAGGTGCTTTCCCTGGTCTTTGCTACCGGGCAGGTGACTACGCTCGTTGCTTAGCCGAAAAAACTGCTAAAACTTAATGCGGCTTGGAAGACTCTTCGCTAACGAGGCAGCTATTACAGAGGAAGAATAAGAGGGAGGGGTACCAAGGAGACAAAGACAACTATGTAAGGCTTAGACCGTCGCGTATACTGCTTCTCTTTTTGGTAGTTTTCTCTTCCAGCACTACTTGTAGCTACCTATCCCTACAACTACTAAACGCTATGAAAGTCATATAACTGCTCTATAGCTATAAAACGTCCTCCTCCTATACGATATTATATAGAAAGCAGCTAGAAAAGCCATACAACTGCTATGCCTGCAATGAACCTGCTATGAAAACGATACACCTGCTCTACTGACCTGTGGCTCTACCATTTTTAGAGAAGAAAGAAGTCACAACACAAACACAAAGGAAAACTTAAAAGAACAACTACTTGATAAGGTGTTGTAAGAGACAATACAAAGTAATACAGCAGTTATTCCAGTAACACACCAGCTATGCTATGAAAGTGGCCAACATTCGCTGAGTTGGCCGACAAGTTCATCAAGCAGTTCTGCTACAACATCGATGTCGTGCCCACTCGCCCTATAGAATGAATTGTTGGAGGCTTTACTTGACGAGTAGACCGTCAGTTACCCAATGAATCATTTGCAACATACGTGGGAAGGTTAATGGCCCTAGCAGCTAAAGTGAAAGTGATGCCTCCATGAAAATTATCAGACAGATATGGTTCTAAAGACCGCTAGTAACCCCCTGGTAAGTTACATCCTTTTAAGGTAAGGAACTTTTTTTTTTTTGAATATTTCATCTGCAACGAAGATTGTTCTTGCAACCGATAGATGATATTTTTCAAAAGCCTTTATTCTCCTGTTTCAAATGCTCGACTCGTTCCCAAATCAACTACTGAATTAGCTTTCCCTGCTTGAAGTCGATAACTGGGAGTAGTCCCCTGCTCTATAATCCGATCTAGGTGGTCCCTCATCGAGGAAAGTAGCATGCAATGAAACTTCCTCTCAGCCGACCATGCCCTAATCTAGATTCCCTTTTTTGGTAGCCCGGGGCACTTCGAATGATTATGGTTCTCATCGACTGGATGTACTGAGACGCTCAACTACTTTAGTTTAGTCGATTATTACGAAAAGTCTATTCGCCATAAGGAAAGGAAAGCCCAAGGCAAGTGCGGAGTTTCAGATCAGGAAACCTACGAGCTGACGATACGAGAGACCAAAAGCCTTCGTTCATCAACAGATGAAGAATGTGTTCCAGGTGAAGGCTCTGGAAGAAATACGGTTTTAGACCAGTTTCCAGAGATCGGACCCCTAAGCTTTTCCGACCAAAGCTGAGGCTGAGGGGACCAAATACCATGGATCATGGACCTTTAACTTTCTGTAGTGAGGAAAGAGAGAGAGATGCCAGCCCGACTTAGACGACGGAGGCCTTCTCCGACGCGAGTTCGTACTCGTTTTATAAGTAGAAATCGGCATTGGGACTGTTTTATTTTAATAAGAAAAACCGCCAATAGCAAGACTCGTCACTAGCTTCTTCTCTTTCTTTTTCTATCCCATCCTGATTTTAGCATTTAGCTACGAGAATCACTCATCTAATCTCCTTTGCTCCGGCTGACCTCGATGCGGCTGTGCTGTTTGCTCTCACGATGCCATGTCCATAAGATAGAGCTCGTTCCTATCCTCCATACCTTTTTCGCCTGCTTTCTTTGAGGAGTTCCAGGGATGATATGGAATCTTCAATTTCTTGTTACATAGAGCAAAGGTCTACTCTATCTTCAAACTCGCCTTTGAAGGCAGGGCGGGCAGTTCATGTCCTAGGGCGGGAAAAGGAAGGGTAAAGAGCTTATCTTACTTAACGGATAAGGGATCGGAGAAGCAGCTCGAGAGAAAGGAAAACCGAGATCCGAGCTTGTAAGATTCGTGAGGGAAGGGATCAAAGGAAAGCTGAGAGTTGGAAGTGCGCTTCAAGTAGTCCGAGAAAGGGAAGTGAAATCATTCAAGAAAAGGCTTCGTCAATCAGCTAATTCTCGACCTGTTGAAATTCAGAATGTTTCGAATCACTCTAAGTGCCTAAGGATTCAGACATTACCTTACTAGACCTTTCTAACTAGCGATACAGGCAGCCAAAACAAAGACAAATATCGGTCACAACGAGCTTCTCATCCCTTGGGGCTCCATTCTTCACCCTCTCTCTAAGCACTAAGGGATGAAACTCGTAACCACCTGTCTCTGGCTACCAATGCAACCCGTGACCTCAAGACAAGAGCCAACCCGCCTCTCCTTGCTCTAACGAACGGGCTAATCGCACTCCGACTCCCGTAACTACATTCCCCACCCTCTCCTCGAGGCAGGGATCACAGTCGAGATCTAAGGTAGGTCTTTCGCGGAAAACCTTGGGACAGGTACCCAATTCCACTCCTAAAAGGCAATCTATTCTTGTATACCATTATTCCAGGAACAGAAAGACAACCTGAAAGAAAGACGGATTTCATTTCAAAACACGATATAAATAAGCAAGAAATGGAAGGAAAGAAGTCTAAGAGAGGCCCTTAACGAACCCGTACCTTTCATTAGAATAGAAAGAAAAGGAAAGACTTGACTATGGAGATGAGGCTAGTGGACGGGCTCACCAACTTCAACCAGGCCTTTCATGAGAAGAAATAAAGATCTTAGCCGCAGGATCTATATTTTTAGATTGTTTGGAGAAAAAGTAAACCCCCTTAGCGGCATACGTGAATAAAAGCTATAAATATCGCTCTGCAAATCAAAGACTTCTGGTCGAGTAAGAAGGCTCAAAGCATCGACCTAATTCTACTAAATGAGACAATCTCTGCAACTTAGAAGAAAAATGAATTCTAATCAGTCTCGGATCACACCTCTCTCTCTAAAGAGTCTCCGGCCTTGTCCTTATGAATGAGCCTGGAAAGCCTATCCTCATGGTCGATGGCACCCTTTCATCCCGATCGACTTAGGCAGGGAAATGGAGGGCTAAACTGAGTGAAATTAGGGCTTATCCACGAATTCTACCAAAAGAGCCTCTCTCTCACTTTCAACTTAGCAGCATCATGAGCTTCCGGACTTTCGCACAAACACGCGACTAAGCCTCGTGATCTCAAGACATTTCGCTAGACATATATCAAGAAGATAGAGAAGTGTGAAAACCTTGTCTAATAGCCTTTCCTGCCATGAGGGGGAGGTCGCTGTTTGAGCCCTTTTGAAAGGCAGTCCGAGCTAGCCCTTCCCGTCAGTCCCGTCACCCTATCGATCACGCCTATTCGAAACCCGTAACCAGTCTCGAACTGCCGGGATTCGAACTTACACTTGAATCGAGATATAGCTAGTGGTGAAGGCATGAGTAATCTTTCTCTCTTATCTATTCATTATAGCGATCCTACATTTATTATACGAGTGACCGCTTCGCGATCGGTGTCAATTAAATCTTGGCTGTTTGCGGTGCATCTGAGACGCGGAGCAGATTGCCACTTAGGCTGGTAAGCATTGCCAACATTTCACACTTCTGGAATCGCATTTTCTTCTGTTCCAGGGCCCTACCAAAAAAGCTTGCTTCATTGGTTGATCGAAGCTCGTGCTTTCGATTTCCTGCTGCGCGAGAAAGTCTAAAATGCTCGCGCAAAGGGCTGCGACGATATTCCGCCACGCGGACCGATCAAAAGCCGTTTTTCGTTATCCTAGACAAAACGCAGAAGAAGTTTCCCTCTATGCCGGTGCAGCGAGACAGGGAGATCGTATCGAAAAAACTGCTTTTCCTTGAAGTAGAAGCGGATGAAAGCCTGGCTAGAGCGAATAGAAAGAGTGGATTGTTAAACTCACTGCCCGTCCTCCTTTTACCGGATGCTGATCTAGAAGCTAAAGCTAATCACCGGGCTCTAACCCTTTCAAAATAGAGGATTGATCACGCCGTCGGATTCGAGTACCTCTTACCGGTTTGCTCATCGCATGCTATCAGAGTAGAAGCTACATCACGCGGATGTTTGGGCATCTTTAAGAGTCACGTAGCTGCCCATCATCCCTTTCAAAAATGAGAGAGGACGTGACCCCCGTACGGTATGGCTTGTTACGGTACGGCTCGGTATAGAAAGGGACGAAGTAGTGGATGTGATGACAAGGCATCTCCGATAGTTTGAAGGACCCCATCGTAAGGCTTTCAGTCAAATCGCGGAGGGGGGAGAGAGAGGGAAAAGCCCGTCACTTACTCAGCCTTTGATCCTTCGCGCTGGCTCTGCTATGACTCTTTGCGAACTCCTTGCCCGACTTTACCTTTACCCGAAGCCTTCCCGGTGAACTTGCCCCGATTTCAATTGTCATTATGAAGGGAAAAAGCTCTTGAAAGGGCGCCGATTGAACTCTTATTTATTATCGGACATCATCAAATCTCATTCATCTGATTCGACGTTGATGACTAGACTATCTTTCTTCAATGTGGGTACCTGGTCGCTACACCTTGTCAGACTCTACCCCCAACAAAAATAGCTTGAAGAACTGTTGGGGCAGTAGCAGTCGGTAAGGCCCCCCACCACACTGAATGTTATTTCCTCAATACAAGACAGGCACAGGTGCGGAGCAATCGAATAGGAATTCAGCCTGCTTTTCTCAATCACAGCCGTCCTGGTCCTATCTTTCCTACTCTTTCCCAACCAAAGAGAAGGATTTATCTCCCTATTCAACTGCCCGTCCAAGAGCATTTGGCTTCAGAATACTTTTTTTTTCTTTTTAAAGAAAAAAAAAAGAAAGCCAATTACCGACAAAGAAAACAACTGGATTGATCCTGTAAAGGTAGCATAACTGAAAGGGTTGTTGGATAGTAATGGTGCATTACAACATAAAGGCCCAAGTTGTTTGGTGAATTTTGAATAAAATGTTTTTAGGATGGGATGCAAAAAATGATAGTTTTGTTAATTTGTAGTGTAAAATTTTGTGGCTGTGGGTATTGAAGCGA
>Ga0075363_100000035_pt1 | contig 24965 bp, 17 predicted proteins | sample EndMetdeltDD1763_FD_71470 | JGI IMG/M metagenome (GOLD analysis project Ga0075363, IMG submission 71470) | Populus endosphere microbial communities from Tennessee, USA - Endosphere MetaG P. deltoides DD176-3 | ecosystem: Host-associated > Plants > Roots > Endosphere | place: USA: Tennessee...
TCAGGGTATATAAGGTGAAGTGCAAGAGTAAGGGCTCGATTGAAAGATGCGCGATTGGTTGCTCGTGGCTTCTCACAGCAGTATGGGAATGAAGAAATCTTTCTTCCTGTGGCAAAGATGACAACAGTTAGGGTGCTCATCTCGCTGGCTGCAAGGTTTTTGTCATTTCTCCATGGTCTCTGGATACTCAAGCAGAACATGCATGATACGCCATTGCTTAAAAAATAGGAGACTACTAGGTCACCCTTACATCACAGCCAACGGGGATCTTTTTTTTTTTTTTAAAGGCACGAGAGGAAGGAAGACCTTCACCTTTTTGTCGAAAGCCCAGTGAAAAGTGCGGAGTTCCTCAATAATGCCATCCAGTTCCCTAGCTCTTGATATGGAAGGTATACTACTACCACTTCTACCGCTTCTGGATCAACAACTGACTCAACCGTATCTACTAGTTCAGTACCAGTCCTTTCTTTATTGTAAAAAAAAAGGCTATGCCGGTACTGATGCTACCACTGGTGCTTTGCCTCCTCCACTACTGGAGGTATCCAGGATAAGCTATTGAAGCCGCTACTCGTGCTACCATAATGAAGGTACGAGTGCTAAAGAATCTGCCGCTACCCCTGTAAGGGCTTTGCAGCCAGCTCCGAAAACCAAACCTTTACTTTGACTAATAATAGTTGGCGCTTCGTTCTCAAAGTAAAGATTTCAAGCCAAGCCTCCATTTTGAGCTGCCTTACCCTCTTCCTAGGGGGCTGTAACTTGCTGTACTGGGTGTCTTCGTTTGCTGCTTCGCTTGCTTGGCGCGCTACTATGCCGGAACTTTCTGGGTCTCGTCTTTAGCCTTACCAGAAAAGACACTTCCATTTTGTCGTTCAGCCCCCCTTTGTTCATTAGCTAAAATCCGGCGCCGCGGATTTAAGGAAAATTCCAATTCTCCTTTTTCAGTTTGTGCCTGGCTTTGCCCTGAGGACATTAAAGAATTCAAATAAAGCTAACTAACTTCGCTTGCCCAGTTTCGGCAATATATATTAAGGATTGGACTTCTGCCTCTTCCGCTTCTGTCTTTGAATCTGCTTATGTTACTTCCATGTTACCGTACTTCGGATTCAGGATTGGCAGAAAGAATAGTAGTGGCTGATGAAAAACGTGATCTTGCAGGGGGTGCGAACTCGTCGCTAACGTCGTTGGTTGTCTAAATCTTTCCCCAAAAAACTGCATGAAATGGATTTAGCCCTTATACGTCTTTTCATTCTTCAGAGCCTACTCTTGCTGGAGTTGTGGCTGGATCAGATTACATAAACTCTGCTAATCTCCGAGCGGCCTTTCCTTCGGCTTATAACAAACGCTCTCGGAGGCGTTTACGGCCTGTTTCGGCTATTTGATGGACGAATGTGCCCTATTGGAGCCGTTTCCGGGCCTTACTTCTTAGTCAGATTAAAAGGTGGGGTTTTACCTTAGTCGCCTATCTATAGTAAGGAGCTATGAAGCCCTTCCCTTCTCGTAACTCTCCCCATTCATTGAGCTATCTTCAGTTTCCTTAAGGTAAGGTGCTCTTCCTTACTTGATAATGATTGGCTACCTAAGGTAAGGGGCCTCTACAGCTTGAGTCGGTCGGTCCGGCTACTCGGAAGGCGGGGCCATTAGTTGGAGGCCAGGGAGAAAGGCAACTCGTTTCGTCAACTGTGAAGGCGAGGCGGTCAGGCTGGAGTGTCTTAGCATGAGCTCCCAGTTGGGTATATGATATTTGAGGTTGTCTACGAAGTAAGCAAGGCGGAAGGAAGCCAAAGGCGAAGACCAGAGATAAAAGACGCAGCCTCGGATATGCCATAAGGACAGAGACAGCTGAAACATCCTAATAGAATAGCAGAAAGATTACGGAACTACTCCTTCATCATAATCACTGACTTAGGAAAGGAGTCATCGACGACGCTAGGAGTAAGAAAGCCAACCAAGCCCCAAGGACCCCACCAAATCATACAATCCCCACATCAGACCAAACCGAACAAGATTTTTATCTTTACGGTCTTCCATGAAGAAGATACGATAGGTGCCTCAAAGAACTCCCTGATGTCAGGGGACAAAGCCACCATACAGTACCAGCGGACGTAAGTAAGCCACATCCACGTAGACTACTATACTCTAGTCAAATACTTTTTAGGTAATAAATAGCTCGTCTGGGATGAGCCTTAACTCTGAAGGCTTCATTTCCTTGCGGAGTACACCAATAAGATGACCCCTCAGGTATGGGTTTAGAGGACAACCCCTCCCAAGCCAGAGTTCAAAGCCCTCTGGACGAAGGAGAGTTTTGGTCTGCCACAACCTCTCGAACTTTAATTTGGTCGCGATAGTAGCCAGTGTCCGAAAACCAGCCCCCCCACACACGGGCTAGAGTAGAAAATCGGCAACAGCCGTAGCGTTGACCGATACTAATCAGACCGTAAGGGTGGAAGAAATTCATCAAGGCTCTCGCCGAGATTGGACTAAGGTCCTTCCTTAGAGCGTGGACTCGGAACTGTTTTGCAAACTCTGCGCAGCCAGTGTTAGAGATCAGAGACTTTTGGTAACTGATCATTACACCAAACTGCTCCAGAGCCCGCTCATAGACCTTGGCCACTGAGGAATCAGCGATGACCACATCATCCCCTAGCACAGCATAGGAGTCGAACTTCATCCCTGGATGCACCTGATCTGCACACCAACAAGTGGTGAGAGAGTGCGAAAAGGGGCCAGGATGAATAGTAGCCAAGAGGCTGCCCCGCGATGAAGGAAATGACAGCCCTCCGGGCGTATTTAAAAAATGTTGCACGCGAGGGCCGAGTTCACAACAGCGGAGGCAAACGACCGGTCAAACAGGTATTGCATAATCTAAAAGAACCATCAAATCGGCCACCGATCGGTAGCCGATTTTAGGTCAAATGAATAACAATCCTGTTTGCCAGCCAACCTATCAAGAGGAGCTTGGAAAGTACCATCCATCCATGGGCACCCCCCTCAAGACATCCATCAACCAGTCATGGACTGGCTTCAACAACCGTTGATTGATATAGTTCCCAATGGCGAAAATCCGCCTTTTACCCCCTCCCTCAAAAGTACAACCCAGCCTTCCTGTAATAGGAGGTATCCTCAGGTCTCGATAGCTAGGCAGCTGCGGACCGCATGTCTTCTCAAACTGATCTAAATCAGATCCTGAGATATTCTGACGGTCCAATGCGAACCTAGTTCTCTCAGGCCAGAGAATACCTGATGACCACTGCTCCCCCCGAGAGTGTATAAACTCAAGGAGGAAAGTATAAGCTGATAATTCAAAGAATACGGCAGGAAAGCAAGACTTGATACTACCCTTGAAAGGGAAACCAATTCCTTGCTCTCTGGCGTTCTGTCTCAGCAGGTCATTCATTTGTTTGAATGTTGGTAATGACTTCCAGGTCGGAACCCACTTCATCCCTTGGTTTAAGGGAATGGTGGAGACTCCGGGCAGGTATCGGTTGACGAGATCAGGTATTTTCTCCTTAATAATACCAATAAAACTTGATCCGGTTGGGTTATAGACTTTTCAGTCTTCTTACTTATCTTTGGACACAGCTTAATCAATTTACTAAGTGTGAAGAAAGACAAGTATAACTTAACCAACAGATCGGCTTTATCATCCCTCTTATAAATCATCCTCCTATGAAAGGACGGGATTATGCGAGGGCACCCGGACCTAGTGAGAGAGATCGGCACTGGCAAGAGCTCAGGAGATTTCTTACAACCGCCATATTTGGAGCGATGAACTACATTGCTTCAAATACAAGGCGGTGAAGAGAAGTCCTGATCCCTTAACCAGATGTCGAACTTTCTTGCAGAAAAGGTAGCCTGCTATGCAAACTTCCTTAGTATAGCCGTCCAGGGTGAGGAGGACCATCTTTTTCAAGATAGTCACCATCACCCGAAAGTCTTCCAATACTCTCTGCCACCGGATGGGTGTCAAAGTAAGTAACTTATCAAATAAAGTTCTCATAACTAATTTCCTTTCAGGTCGCCTTTCACCCCTTTCGGAAGCGATCGATAGGGAATCACAACCACATTGCTGGGGCTGGACTCTCCACCGATTCCTCATCAGGAGATCCAGAAATTAACAGAGATCTCGATAAAATAAGTCACACTGTGACAGAACATCGGACTCGACCACAGCCACCCCACGAAGGAGTGTCTAGTAGGGCACTCAGCTGTTACTAAGTAGTGAGCATCTCAAACCAAGAGACTCACTTTAGGTAAACCTAACCATATTAAAGCATTTAAATGAAGCGCTTTAACCGGTCAGGTCGCCTAAGAGGTGATCGTACTTCATTTTAGACGATCCGGGCCATAGGGAGAGGAACAAACTCCCCCATCGCACCGAGGGAATTGACCCCCTTAATTTGAATTTATTGATTGGGAAAGCTGGTTCCGTAGCATTTAAAAGAAAAAGTATCCTGAAATAAGGAGGAATGAGGATGTGGAAAAAAAGAGACGGTCTTAGACCTTATCTTAGCTGTTTAAATAAAGCAGCGGCTGTCCCCGGATTCACTGATGAAAGGCTTTAGATGGGATGGACAGAAGAGTTTGAACGGGCGAGTGACTTTAGGGTTCCACTGGTTCAAAAGGCTAAAAGCCGGAGTAGTTGATCCAGTAGTTCTAAATATAGATAAAATAATCCCAAAGAAACAACCATCCACAAATGTCGATTCATTCAAGCAAGAGAGTGCAACAATCCTTTCCTTTAGAATTCGTAAACGAGTGGAAAATGCCTTGTACAGTTTCCCTTTCAGCCAGTCCAAGAGTTCACTCGAAAGCGGGTAGCCATTAAGGAAAGTGGCTGTTGGTTTGAACCGGTTCCGCCCCATCCCTTATAGGTAAGTACTGGTGAGAGGGAAAGAGCGCGGTGACTTCATTTGCTCTTGCCTTGTTAATGGACGAGGAAGTGACATGACATATAAAGAATAGGAATCGGTTGTTAAGGACCTTCTTGCCCTGACGGCTTATGGAAATTTATGCTTTCAAGCGCTAGGCCAGGCCGAGATCAAATGTCATCTTAGTCAGATCCCACGAGCAGATGTTCTCGAATAGGCAGGCTGTGAGGCAACTATGGAATCCGCCTTCCCTGATTCCGATCCTGTTGATGTTTTGTCGGCATGGCATTAAGGCTGCTAGTGAAAGGAATTCACGATCTTGGCTTAGATGGTTTTGCTCCTGGGAACATCATTTTTCGATAGTAAAGGTACCCGAAGTTTCATGAACAGACCATTCTCAACATTCGCCGGAAAGATCCGAATAGAAGGAAAAAGAAAAGTGGGACAAAATTCCCGGTATGAATAAATATAAGTAACTAGCCATCCTTCTTTATTAAGTTAAGGCCCAAATAAATGCTGCCATATCCGATTTCCGACATTCAAGCATCTAATAGAAATGTACGAGGAGGAATCGAATGCGCTCTTTTGAAACAGCTTTCAATAGAACATAGAGCTCTGCCCTTCTGGCTGTCCTAACGAGGAAAGTCACTTCGTACCTCCTGACCTTAAACGGAAGAGTTAATCGTAGAGCAGGAAGAATTCTTGCTTTCTTTCTGTCCGCTAGTCAGGAATGGAATCGGACGCTACGAATACGAATTATTGAATGGGGGGAATTTTATAATAATTATTAGATTAGACAAATAGGACACTAGAACGCAATTCTTCCTCCTTCCCCTTTTTCGACAGAGAATTCCAATTCGATAGATGATTGAAGGCAATTCATCCCAGGAGGAAGATTCCCACGGACTTGAAACTGTCAGATTCTTTTTCGGAAGAGCTGCTGTTCTCCTAGCTCCGGCGGAGCCCATTCCAATATGAACACTGGTCGGTGAATATTCTTACTGCCCGGTGCCCACCCTGACCTAAGCTTTAGGGAGACCTAAAGTCATTGGGATTAGAGGCTTCTTTTGCCAATCACTACTACTCTGCTCTGGAACGCCGGAATTGAAAGCCGATGATCCACGGCATATGCATCTGATTCTGGTGAAGCTACAAGCCTCTTTATAGATAGGTCAGGCCTCCAACCAAGTCTAAGTGCTCCTATCTGTTCCTATTCTCTTTCCCTGAGGAGCCGTGGAGTGAGGGCTTAGTCCAGATTCAGCAGTGGTTTTGCTTTGCCAACTTGATTCTATTCCAATCTTGTCCCTTCCTACCTATCTATGGCTATGGTATGGGTCTTCTTTTGCCTCTTCTATTATCTTGGGATGGGAAAAACCTGATTATGGGTCAAATCAAAAAGGGGTGGGGCGGCGACGACCCGAGGAAACTACAATATACCTCGATTGAAAAACGGAAACAGTTCCACGGCGGGAGAGGTTGCATTCGATATTGATTCAGATCCGTTCTCTATACCGCAGGCTCCGAGGCACCAGACGCAGACGCGTCAAGGAAGGCGCTCCGGGAAAAGGAAAGATCGTCGACTTGATTTGCCGACAACTACTCTCTAGTTACGTCGGGTTCTCCTATGCTACCAATGGGCCCAAAAGGAGACGGGACCAAAAGGCACCATTTGCTTAAGCGAAAGCATCAACCTATTAGTATAACACTTCTGATTGAGTGGCAGAAAGAAAAAACTCTTATATTCTAAAGCAGGCTTTCCTGGGAGCTTATTAAGGCAAGGAAGTAGCTATTAGGACTGAAAGCTTAGTAAGGGAAGGTGCGAAGCCTGATTGACCACTTTCGGTGGACTGATAACGGCTACCTACTTCTTGTGTTTTCAGACTAAGGCTTTCCTCACTCTATACTCGATCTTGCTTAGAAGTCTACTCTGGCACCTTGTGACGGGCTTGAATCAATCGTTACTCAATTATCACTCTCCGGCAAGAATTTTCTATCTATGTCATTAGATAAGGAAAGAAGGGGCTAGCCAGCCAAGTCTTTCCAGTTGGAAAGAACACACACAACAAAAGCTGTACTTCTAGAATGCTGATGTATGGAAGGCATCAATCATCCCAGAACTAACCGATCCAGCTGTAACGTAGTCAAAACAGTAGGTCATCCAGATTCGAAACTGACTTGGGAGAGTAGGACAGTCACAGGCGAGCTTAAGGCAGAAACCCAATGCTTCACACTGACCCAATCGGAAGCTAAATCAGTGACACACGAAAGCCAAGAGCATCGGTGACGGGGTCAACATCCTTCCGAGAGGACCGCTCTAGTTGTTGAAAGACCCTACGCTTCGTAACATACAGCTAAATAAAGCCCCTCAAAAGCATCTCCATCCGAATCTAAAGAATCATCTGTTAAGACAGAGTTTGCTAGAACAGGGCTTTCTTTTTGATTAGGAAGAAAGGGTCCTTGATTTACCCTAATTCGTAAGGAATCTCGAACTGAGTCTGATCTTTCTGCCTTATGTTCGACCTTGCCGGAAGGAAGGATTTCGATCTTCGTTACCATTCCAAAGTTTATTATTTAGCTTTCGATTAAGTGAGTGTTTGTTCGCTGAGACTCTGACTTAAACGCGAGTCTGTGACTGTCCTCTTTCTAATAAAGTCTTGTCTCTTGACCGGCTAACCGTGCCTTACCTTAAGGTAAGGGTGTGTGTGTTCGACCATGACGCTCAGCTTGTTATGGCGAGCGAATCGAGAGCTAAAGCTTCAAAGCGATCAGAAAAGCGCTAACGCGACTATACCCAAACGTCTAGTTGATGACTAGACTTACCTAGCGCTTACGTTCTCGTATTCGAGCAAATTCTTATATCTTATAGAGGAGGTTGCCCTTTCGGAGTGGTGGTAGCGGTTGCCGTCATCTTATAACATGAAGAAGCCCTGGAAGAGTCGGGTTCGAATCCCCAGCTGGGTACGTGCCTCTCACGATCATTTCGGGAGACCTCGTTACAACTAACTGCTTTTCTTTAAAAAATGATAGGGGCTCCCAATGCAAACTTTTATGTTCGGTAGGGAAAGGTTAGTCAAGGTTTCGCTCCTTCCCGAAGGAGATATTGGGCAAAAAGACAAAAGAGAGTGCTGACCTCCCACACTTAAGGCATTGTGTTACACCTTATATGTTATGTCTGAATTTTGCGTTATTGTCAAGCATCTCATTCACTACTAAAAGAAAGGTATGGATATTCTGCTCGAAAGCGTGAGGGCGCGTGCCTTCTTAACTCCAAGCAGGGACAATCGGCTGTTGTCTTTGGCACTCATCCGGCTAACTGTCTCATCTAATGATAAGAAACGTAGATAACGAACTTCTCTCCTAGAATCGTTTTTCATTACAGGCCAATGATACAATGAACACTAATGGAATGCTGAAAGGACAACTTTTGCATTGCAGCTTGATGAGTCAGACTAGGCCCGGGGAGAGGGAGAACTCTTATAATAAGTAATAAGATGGGCCTTTCGCCTGCTTCATCGCCTTGACTTGATTCGGGTAAGTCTAAGTCAAAGTAAGGACTTTGCTTTTCCGGGGAAGAACTCCGAATACCTTTCGCCTGTGATTGGATGCCCTGATCCAATGCTTTCATTCAATCTATCTCATTTGCTGCATCCAAGCTTAGCAAGTCTTTTTCCTTTATTACATCCAGCTGCTTTTTTCTCGTGCCCTTTTGAACTTGAACGAAAAAAATGCAGAATGAGCGCACCGCTTCGACCATGGCTTTCTTTTCGAAAAAGTTCTGTTAGGTTCTTAGTAGCAGTCGTCGACCTTTTCTTCTTTTACTTCACATAGCTTTTCGTCTCCTTGATAGCTGGAAGTTCCCCAAAAGTATGAAAAGCTGGAGGACTTTGTACCATCCATTCCAGTGTGGTTGAATTCTGTTCAAGAGCCCAAGGACTTGGAGCACATTTATTTTGATTTCCACTGCTTAAAGTGATTGTTACGACCACGAAGAAACAACAAATCCCAACTACGGATATATAAGAGCCAAAACTGCTAAGGGCATTCCATCCAGCGTAAGCATCTGGATAATCTGGAATGCGACGTGGCATACCCGAAAGCCCTAAGAAATGCATAGGAAAGAAGGTAAGATTCACCCCGAAAAAAGTGATCCAAAAATGGATTTTCCCTAACGTTTCAGGGTATGTCCGACCTGTGATTTTACCCACCCAATAGTAAAATCCTGCAAATAAAGCAAAAACGGCTCCCATAGAAAGTACATAATGGAAATGTGCAACCACATAATAAGTATCATGTAGAGCAATGTCTAGCCCAGAATTTGCCAGGACTATTCCTGTGAGTCCTCCTATGGTGAACAAAAAGATGAACCCTACAGCAAATAACATGGGTGTTTTGTATTGTATCGAACCCCCCCACATGGTAGCGATCCAACTAAAGATTTTGATTCCAGTGGGGACAGCTATGATCATGGTAGCTGCGGTGAAGTAGGCACGGGTATCAACGTCTAAGCCCACAGTAAACATATGATGAGCCCAAACAAGAAATCCAAGAACACCTATACTGATCATGGCATAAACCATGCCTAGATACCCGAAAACCGGTTTTCCAGAGAAAGTAGAAACGATATGACTTATGATCCCGAATCCAGGCAGAATGAGAATATACACCTCTGGATGACCGAAGAACCAAAAGAGATGCTGGTATAAGATGGGGTCCCCCCCTCCAGCGGGATCAAAAAAGGTTGTATTAAAGTTTCGATCGGTTAATAACATGGTAATTGCCCCTGCCAGTACCGGAAGTGATAATAAAAGTAGGAATGCTGTCACTAGAACGGACCACACAAATAGGGGTAATCTATGCATAGTCATTCCAGGTCCACGCATGTTGAAGATAGTTGTTATAAAATTGATAGAACCTAAAATGGATGAAACACCAGATAGATGAAGACTAAAAATTGCTAAATCAACTGCTCCTCCAGAATGGCTGGTAATACCACTTAAGGGCGGATAGACCGTCCACCCAGTGCCGCTACCCACTTCTACTAAGGCTGAGCTTAATAAGAGTAAGAGACTTGGTGGCAACAACCAGAATGAAATATTATTTAATCGTGGAAATGCCATGTCAGGTGCACCTATCAGAATCGGAACAAACCAATTACCAAATCCACCTATCATCGCCGGCATAACCATAAAAAAGATCATTAAAAAAGCGTGAGCCGTTATTAAAACATTATAAAGTTGATGATTCCCACCAAGAATTTGATCGCCGGGTCGTGCTAATTCCATACGAATCAGTACTGAGAAGCATGTGCCCATCACTCCAGCAATGGCACCGAAGATGAAATAGAGAGTCCCTATATCCTTGTGGTTAGTGGAGAACAGCCATCGAACCAGATTTCTCATCCAATTGAAATTCTTTCTTGATGCTTCGCTCGACACCGGGGCCCGGCGCGACGACTTTACGATTTGTTGCAGGCGAAAGGAAAGTCCCGAACTCCTGCTGTAAGGCTCGGCTTCTTTTTCCGCCGAAAGTCTAGAAGGTGGTTTAAGGTACGAGAAAAAAGTGAATAGAAAAACCAAGTCCTAACTACATACCCACAATATGGCCATACGTATCCAGAATGTCAACAAAGTACCTACTGCTCGTGCCATTACAAATGAGATCCAAATGGATTTGGTTTAACCCCAGAATTTGTTCTTCAAGAGTTTCGTTCATAATAAAGGCATGGTCAACTATGTCTTTGAAACTGAGTCCTTCCGGTAATCGCATATTTTCATCCCTATCCCTATAAAGGTTCCAAAGCATTTCTAGTTTTGCTTCGGTTTTTTGTTTGAGTTTCTCGAGATCTAACTTATGTATACGTTCCACAAGAGTACTTCGCTCGTAAACTTGTCCCGCACAAAAAATGGTTACCGAAAGGATTACTCCGATCCCCAGAAATATGGATACGACGTTCAAATTCTCCATATCAAATTTATTCAAAGACAGTTCCGCTCCCCCCAACAAGAGGAAAGACTTGTCGAAAATCACCGATTGGCTTGGTCCAACCAAGAAAGACATGGGAGTTTTGGGCGTAAAGTTTCTTTCTTCTCTTACGAGATTTTTAGTTGGATGAAAACAGCAGATATGGGACAAGGGATAGACTAAAAAAAAGACCTTCACCTCAATCTCCACCGGTTCCCACTGAAAGCAGAGCATTACCTAAGGTAGATCATTTATCCCTCCTTCCAGTTTGCCATAAACCTTCTTGGCTAACTGTTGACATCATCTTCAATCTCAGATGTCAACTCTTCAAGGTGTGCTTTCTCCAAGTTTGTCAGGATCCTCTACATCTGTTCAGTCCTCCTCGAGTGTACATTCAATGTCCAAAAGCTTGCTGGCCAAGCTCTCATACAGGGTTAGGACTTCCCTCGGGCATTGAATCTCTGGCCTTAGCCTGCCTACCAGTCTTGATCTCTTTCAAGAACAAAGGGAAGCACTAAGAAACTATTTCATTCAGCATGCCATTGGAAGAAATTCTTCACTCGGATGCTCTCACAGCGATGCTGAAAAGGTCATCGGCTCAACACTCCCCTGACTTACGCGAAAGAATCATCCTCAGAAAACTAGCATCCCGGATGGTTGAGCTTCAAGGGAAGGGTGCTGACATGATCGAAAACCTATGTGTTAAACATGACTCTGATTGTCCAGCTGGCTAGACTGGTTTGCGCTTTCTTTCTTCAATTAGTTTAAGAGTCTAGAATTCCCATTGAATGCCTAGTCTCAGTAAGCTTCCTACGTTCATTGATTTTATAGGCTAGAGAATGAAAAGCTGTTAGGAAGAAGGCAGACTTTGCGATCGTAAATAGAGAACAAAAGCAATTCCTACCCCGCATTCTTACTTTCTTATAGAGAGAAAGTAGCCGGCTCCGGTGCATGTAAAGTCTCCGTTAATCCAAGGCTTTCGAAGACTATGAGGAAAGGTTCAATTCGTAACTTATAGTTGAAAGAAAGTGGGTATGGGACTAGCCCGACTCAGAAGGATAGGGTTACGGAGCTCGACGCTAGCTTAGGAACGCAGGTAGGAGACCGAAAAGGAAAGATTCCTCGGCTAAGCAGTCAAGTAAGAAAGATAGGGGTCTGAAATAAGTTCACTGAAAGCTTCAAGCCAGGACAGGAAAGCTTATTAGAGTGGAGGTGGGAAGCTACCCGACTAATTGACAACGGAAAGGTCTTTCAAACAGAGATTACACTGAAAGAGAATCATCAACTGAATCCGGAGAAAGCTCCCGTATCTGGAGAAGGAACAGCTTTTGTTGCATCGGATCTTGTGGTGGATGTTGCTGCTGAGAGAGAGTATCGGGCCTTAAAGGCTTTTTCCGAGTATGAGACTGGGTTCGCAGAAGCTGACACAAAGAACGAATCTGATAATATAATATGTTGAGGTGGCATCTCTCGAACCAATAAATACATATGTAAAGGGAGGTTCCGCTCTTGGTTAGAGGCACCCCGAGAGTCTTCAAGTCAAGCAGGAAAGGTGGAGTCTGATCCTGTGACTGATGCTTGACCGAGGCCTATACTTAGGGCTCGATTAATCCTAACCCTTATAGTTGACGCTTGGTTGGCTAAGAACCTTTCTTACTTCATTCACGGATTCTCTCGAAAGCAAAGAAGTAGTTCAATTCAAGAAGGCTTTATCGACGCAAGGGAATGAAATTCAAGCTACTTTAGAATGTATGTGACAATCCCATAGACAGAAGTGACATAAGGAGTTTGGCTTACAGCAATACGTCAAGGAGAGGCGCGAAGCGGGCAAGCACTCAGCTCAACTACCGGTTCAACCAATCAATCTCTGAATTGCGGGAAAGTTCGGATTCAGGATCAAGAAAGCTTACCCTCTTCTCTTAGTATATAAATTATATCCCCAGGGAATGACTTATCATCTAACCTTGCTTACTTCTAAAACCTTGCTTTGAACTTCCCTGACCCTTTCTAAAATTGAATTTACAGTTCTATCGACTCGGATTTTCCCAAATACCGAAACCTTAGTCCATGGAAAGTTACGAAAAAGTAAGCACATAAAAGCTCTTCTTACGACCGAGGACTTGCTTTCCTGCTGCCTTGCGCCTTAGACCCTTTTCTTGCATTGCCTTTGGAGTTTTCTAGCTTCTAGCACTCTTTCGGAATAAGAAAAGCTTCCCCCCCATGGAAGACTCACCCAAGAATCTCGATTAAAAAAAGATCAACCTTCTTTCATTCTCATCCATCGGTTGAATAAGTTACCGAAAGTAAGACAGAAATCGTTTAAGTCATAGTTCTTATCTCTTTCTTTCATAAGCTACTTTCTCTCTTGCTCGAACTGCTACTTTACCAGAGGGCCCTCTCGCTGACACCTACTGGCTTGCCAGAAATCAGACTGGACTAACTGACCGGATGCTTCGGCCCACTACTGACCACCGGATACTGACCGGCTTGACTTGGGACTGGCTAGTTAGAGTCCGACCAATAGTAGCCTCATCTTATTTTGAATTCCACCGGATCCGTTCATTCCTTCATGTCAAACGAACAAGCTACTCTCGTTCCAATGATTCACCCGGTACTCTCCACCAGTTGTGGATCCGAAGCCAGCCCACCTCATGTTCCCATCCATGGATCCAAGCCTTAAACTACTCATTCATCTGGCTACCGATCAAAGGGAAGGCGCTTTTTGCCCTCCACCATCTTCCCCTGCGATAAGCAATCATCTCCCGGGTTCTCTTCTCTGTTAGCCATCCAATCAATTCTTTCTTCTGCTTTCCTAGGGCCACCTATTTCTTCCTCTCCCGCAGCCAATGAACCTCTTCTGCTCTTTCAAGTTCCAGTGCTGGCGGAATAACCTCGCTCCTGTACTCGGATCTAAGTGATCTAGCATCGAGTGGATCTAATGAGGCAAGAGAAGCAGTCGAAGGCGACTCGATTCTTAAAACCATTAAGCGGGACAAAGACCCGGGCGGGCTCTAGTAGTGGAAACCATGAATCCAATTCCTCTATTGCTCTCCCATCCACCAACCTCTCTCCTCTTCCCAATCTCCAGCCAGCGCCGCTAAGCAACCTCGAACAGAACCATCTTTCTCTCTATCTCTCGGCTTGGAAATAGCTACCAAAGAAGGAATAGGAATCTTCTGGGTTCTCGATCGAATGAAATAACGTATCAAAAGGCCAACCTTATGGATCCAACGAAGAGCCATCAACAGCGAAGGAACCCCCACCAAGTTCTCAACTAATCCATTCTCTGGGATCGACTCAACCTTTCCTATGCTGGTGAGCCCACTTCTACAAGTCCATCCGGCATCACCATTCCCAATGCATTCTCTTCCTTCCCCGGATTCGGGTTAATCTCAATAGTTTGATAGCGTATGTCAGGTAGTTACAAGTGAGATAGATGTGTAACTAACCTCTAAAACTAAGCCAAGGCCCGCCGATTGAAGGGTAACAGAAGGTAACCGGTTAGCGAGCGGTGTCGGTAGGCGAAGCAGTGCCTTTGTCGGCTTAGAAACAATTCCCGAGAGAAGCAAGCGCTATAGAAAGCTTTGAAGCTACGTTTAGAATAGTCGAATAGGTAACAACGTTTATGGCGCTGAGAAGCTTGAAGCCAAGTATTCAGCTTCTGCTGGATTCTTTTTTTCTTGAAAGGCAGGCTCAGTCAGGTTCGCTCGCTAGTTATATGCTTAACATCTGCATCTGAGGTCAGAGGTGCCACTAGGGTGAATGCTCAGCTTCAACTCTTACTTTGTATTATAAGTACACTGAAGGTTCACTATGTCAATCTACAACTCAATGTGATTGGCTTCGTCCGGGCTCAGTTTCTTCCGGCCGCCTCATCCTACTCCACTGGCTATGGTTTGCTGCCAAACGGACTCTCTCGGAGGTTTTCCCGTGGATGTAATGCTTAGCAAACCCGTACGCCCCTACCCGAGAGGCAAGGTAAACCTTAACCGTCGCGCAAACTCATCGGACTTCCAAGTCAGTTCAGGCTCACTTTTCACACCAGGAAAATTTCAACACGCGAAAGACAAGATTCGTCGAATCGAGGATATCAACACCCTTACGAGAGGCAAGACCAGGGGAAAGGATTTGAAAGGCCAGTAACAATGCGATATTCCATAGATAAGCAAGAAACTGAAGCTTCTCTTCTTTTCTTTTCTTATTTATGATGTACCGGCGGAAAGGATTTCACAGAAAGGTTGATCGGTACTACTGGAATTATCCCTTTAGGGAGTAAACAAGTATTTACTTGTAACTGGTTCCGTCTCCCATTTTATTTAAGATAGAATATAGGTATAGCCTCATCCATGTGAGTCTTCAATTAGCTCCACTTCAATAGAGTGAAAAGGAGATAGGGCAGATGAGGATATTGAGAAAGAAGGCTTACACCCCCGGAGAATGGAACCTTGGATCACGTCTTCGGATACTTACCTTTTGCTGGTGGATCTTGCTTGATGTTCCAAACCAACCCGTCTAGCTAAATCTGATATGAGCTAATGAGCTAAGCTGCTTATCCGAGTAGCTACCCGAAGGGACAGAAGGTTCTATAGAGTTCCAAAGGGAGGAGGATTCATTCGAACTAAAGACATTAAGACCCCTGCTTATCCATCTTATGTTGTTGCAGCTACCCCCTAACCCTAGGGGAATTGGAGTAAGGTCAGACCACCTTCTTTAAGAACCAGTTGATGTTGGAATCGAGTGAAGGCAGGAATGAGGGGGAAGAGAAGCTAACATCCTAACAGAAAGTTCCGGGGAAAGTGACACTCCAACCTCCGATCTAATGATCTTTTAAGTAAGATCTAACTGAACTCAAAGTCTCCCCTCAATGATAGATTAGCCATCAAAATGCATTAGTTTTTGATATCTATTTGATCGTGCTCCTCTACCAATTAACCAACAGCCACAGACGGGGTTGAGGAACTGACTTGACTTTAAGTTTAAGGTGTCCGAGGAAAGGTTCGGGCTCATCATAGAATCTTTCTTACGCATTACGCAAATTATCATCGTCTCGAGTGAAAGAAAAGACCTGAAATGCCCCCATCTAGACGTATAATCGTATTCCAAGCCATCAAGTGTAAAGAAAGTTGTTTCATCACAGCAAAGTAAGGGTGCTCCTTCTCTCTACTGGTAAAGCTATGTAGGGTTAGCCAGTGAAAGCAGTGAGATAAGGCAAGTTTTCCCTAATAGGATTCCCTTTCTGTTGAACAGAGAGTGAGCCCGTGTCCTCCTCGCTAGTATGATAGCAGCCCTCACTTACTTAAAAGCTTTGGTTATTAGCATGAAAATAAAAAGAAAAAACCGGAGCATTATTTGCAGCTTCAGCCACACCAGCAGAGCAGGTGCATTTTGAACAAGAGCCGCATTATCAGCAGCAGGCATCGTTTCAGTGGTAGGTTCTGATGGTAGCATTGGTTCTTGGAACATAGGCCATTCTCGGTGACGGGTTGACACCAGGTTCCTTATTTGCCACTTTGCATTCGTAACGGGCATGACCTTGTCGTCTGCAATGCGTGCAGAACTTAGGTATTCAAAAAGAAACGATTTCTTGCTGGTGATCCATACACAGTAGATCCAATCCAAACACGATTTTGGAGGTTTTCCTTGAGAAGACCGACTTCTACACAAACCCTAGCTACGTTGGGGCGTGAGACAAGCTTCGTAGGACCAGTCAGGCCAATTCCGAAAGTCGAGACGTCAGGCGAAACTCAAAAAAGAAGACAATAGGCAGATGGGGTCGCGATACCCGCGCATGCATTGGATCACCATTGCAGAGACGGAAATCATGGCTCCAGCAGAAAACCCTAAACTCCCTCAATAAAAAACTTCTCTTTTGGTGCATATTTTCTTTGTTCGAGAGCTTGATGAAGACGTGCCTTGGGTCTAACAGAGTGATCGAAAGATCTCCCTTGGTACGCCAGTTCTTGCGTGATCTAACTAACCAATTTCTTTCTTTAAACAGACAGACAGATACGTAGTGGAATAAGGCGCTGCCACTATAGGTGCGAGTAAGCTGACTGGGCTACCCTCAGATTATATTAGAGGTCAATAAGTGAGACAGAGGTTCCTGCGGAAAGGCGAGAAAGCAAGTCCATCAACCATTCCATTCTGCATTACTTTACTTGGAAGACTAAACCTTACCTAGGGCTTCAAGTAAGGACTTACGGATTGGACAGCAAAGACTGGAAGCAGTAAATCGTAAAGTTGGCTTTTACCGGGTGGAATAGTAAATAAAGGCTTACGAGGTTTGAAGTTTGAATTGAAGAAAGAAGAAAACAATTTCATAGTTCTTTGACCCGTTCAAAAGCACATCCAGTGAAAAAGCGTGAGCCGTTATTTGCTTATAAGAAGAAAACACTTTAAAACATCTCTGTAAGCCAAGTAGAACACGGCAATCAATAGTTTAAACATCTCCAAAGGGAGAAGGAAAGGATGCAGGAAGGTCAAAAGTAAAGGTCTTCAATAGTAGGATCATATCAAACAAAGGATCAGTCAACCAACAAGCGTATTCATGGCAACATTGAAGCAAGCGAAGGCCGAAAGGCAGCACAAATCTGAGGCTGAAGCCAGAAGCCGAATAGGAAGGATTCTGAGGATGGCACCGTCACCAGCAACCCCTAAGCAGCAGGCGGAGGATGTGGAGGGGAGGTATTCTAACTACTAGTCGGTCAGTCCGGCAAGCCGACCCCCAAGCCATACGGAGGAATGAGTAAGCGAAGGCGCTACTTCTTTTAATAATAGGACTGAGTTAACCTCCTGTGTATTCTCATTCCATCTACGGAGACTAAGCCCTTCCTTTCATACCTGGTCTAGTATCTCTTAGGTCGATATCCAGTAGCAGCAGAGGGAGAAGTTTACCCGGCTTATCCGGCTTGTCAATTATTGGTGTAGTGCTTGAGGGCTGGTGCTATACCTCCTCTCTTTTATTAACGGAAAAAGAAAGTCGATTGAATCTTGGTAATTGAGTGAAGAAGCTCTCAGCGAAGAACAACCCCTAAATCCCGGAAGTATTGAATCTGGATCCGATCTCTTTTGGTACACTCGAGTCATAAGGTGTGTACAGACAGACAGGCTTCCTTTCGAAAGGCTAGGCACCATTTGATCCAAAGCTCCTCATATGATGGGTATAGGCTAGTTGAAAGGAATGACCTCACGTCAAGCGAACGGCATCAAGGAATCTCCGTTTTCAACCTTTGTAGCATCGGTTACAGCTGGCAAAGCTAACCTCTATCCATAACAAGAAAGAAGAATCTCGATCTAATTGGAAATTTCCCATCCCTTTATTTAAATCTCAATCAACAGGTAGCCGCAAGGGGTTATCTATCAACAGGGCATTTAGTTCCGTCATTAGATCCGTCTATTCGGGGAGCGAGGCGGGGCCTTCCCTCTCCAATCTCATTCTCGGGAGAAGGCATCGGGGGAGCAGGGCTAGGGGATAAAGATTTGCGAGCCTTCTTCTTATTAGCTCACAGCTTCTCCTTCTATGAGAACTGAAGTGGTGAGGGCAATCTTCCAGACCCCGGCTGGATTCTATCCTTTTCACACCCTGCCCGGGTTCGGCTTCTCAGCTTTCTCATTGGCTTATTCACTCCTCACGTCTCGATGTTCTCACAAAAAGAGAGGCCGCGCGAAGACCTTTGAGATTGAATCAAGAGGACCGTGCCAAGCATAATATTAGGATGATGCCGCGGAAAGAGGACCATTCAAGACGGATTGAAACAAAGAGTCGTGCTGTGAGCAGAGGAGCTTGACTAGAGCATCTCATTGACCTCGCCTCGAGAATACCTATTAAGAGTGAGAAAAGCCCGAAAGAATCGATCGCGTTTGAAGATGCCCGCAGGACGAAGTCAATAGACGGTAGATAGACTGTTTCAAGTCAATCGATTTCATTCCGTCTTGGATCAGTCAATCGAGGATCAGCTAAGAATTCGCATTTCTTTTTTTGCTTGATATTCAAGATTGAGAGAAGACTTATTATGGCCCCTTGCGGCACAGAGGTCGTTGCAAGAAGGGTCCCAAGAGGACCTTACTTGTTGGACAAAGGGGATGCCAGAGCGCATCGTACAAGGCAAGGCGCGTGGTGGATGGAAGGGTTTGGGAAAAAGGCTTTTTCTGTTAGAAAGTCAAAAGAGAGAGGGGGTTAAAGGTTACAACTGGGCCATAAGTGGAGGGAGTAGCCAAAAGATATCTGAATGCGACCCATTTTGACTAGCGAAGTGGTTCGGCAGGAGATAGATGGAGCGCGTGATCTCTATCCCTCTATCCGGCTCATCGAAGGACTGACTCCCCGAAACGGGACACATGGGTTGGTGAAGGTGCGCTGGTTAGCTGGGCAGGATTGGGCACGGGGAGAGAAAAGTGGAGCGGGGAGGAACCCAAGAGCAAGGAAGGAATACGCAGGAACGAAGCCTAATCCCTCTGGTCCTTCGCCCTTTCTTGCCTTCAACTGACCCCGGCCGGAACAGGAAGATTCAGAACTTCTTTTAGAAGAAAGAAGATCCGGTGATCTCTACTAAATTAAATGGGGCTAGGAACTCCTATCCCGAGGTAAGAAAGAATAGACGACCTACTAAAGACAGATCGTCAGTGCGGCTATGAACGGAGCTTAGCCATACCATACCATAGGGGTCGCTCTGAGACCTCTTGTCGAGTGTAAACGCTCCTTGCGCCTATTGGGACAGTTGCTTTTAGCTTCTATTCTGATTTTCCCCATCCCGCAAACGGCCGATGGGAACTTAGATGAGTCTCGGAACTCATTTCCCTCAGTCTTTGACGTTGCTGTCCCCCATCTCTGATTCCGTACTCAATTCCGTGGCACCTGCCTGAACAGACAGATCGTCAAATGGTGACGTATATAAAGAAGTGGCCGGTTCCTCATGAATTGCTTTCTCGAGTTGCTGTTGCCGAAGCTGAGCTTGAAGAGCTTGTTCTCTCCACTCTTGTTGCTTTCTTTGCTTTATTTTATCTGATAGTCAGAGAATTGACTGGGCGGTAGGGAGTGTAGCCAGCCCTAAGGGTCATGGAAGTTGGAAAGACTCACCCAAGCTATTCTATTGATGAATCCGATCTGGCTTTCTAACTAGAAATAGAATAAGTGAAGATAGATAAAGGAAGAGAATTGAGAAGAACTAACTGGCTTTACTGCGTTATTCACTCCCGGGGAAAGCTCTACGCCTTAGGTAAGGATAAAAGAGAGAATATTTACCCATCACTCGTTTCAAAGAGCTTGAATATTAACTTATTCATCATCTTCTTTTTTCATTTCGACTAAGCAGTAAAGGATCAATATAGGTGATTTTCGTCTCCTTACCTTCTTTTCAATAGCGCGTAGTGAATAGCGTAGTTCTTCTTCTGTGGTTTCGACTTCTCATAGCTACGTTTCGAAAAGGTCGACGACTGCGCTGCATTCCATCGATGCTCCAGGAAGAAAGCATTGACTCAACCCGGGGCGAAAGAGTAACCCGATCCCTTCGGTCGAGCCTATTACTAACCTCTGTTCCGAGGCTTCGTCATTGAGAAGATAAGCCCCCAGCGATTGAAGGTATAAGGTAGCGAGAGGCAAGCCAGACAAGTCAAGCTTCTTCACTCTTGGTTAGCCCCTTTCTTAGTCGTACTGAGGAAAGCTCCAACCCAACTAGAACCTCTAGAGAGTGGGAATCCCAGATCTCTGTCTTAAGCTTCCACTCCTGCCCCTGCACTGGTAGTTGAGAGAGCTTCATCTCCTTATTCTATCGGGTTCTTGCCCTCTCCTCTGTCTTAGGTTAGTAAAGCTAACGCGAACTCCCTTCCCCAACCCAAGAAAAGGATGCTCACAGCCTTCTGATTCAATTACTCCCGTACCCGCATTTCCGGTGAACAGAAGAAAGAGATGCTTTAGGCTTTCCGTGCCTAAAAGAAGGTAGCTCAGCATCTAGTGAAAGAAAGAAGTTTTAAATTAAAGAAAGGAATGATACGCCCCCCCTATGGGTTGGGTCAGTCTTGCCCTCCGAAACCCATATTCTCAGATTCGTCCTTATCGCTTTCATAAGGTTCGGGTTACTCTTATCACACACTCTGAAGAATCAGACTCAGATTGAGCTGCATTGCCAGGCTCCAACCCTGCTTTTAGCTCTCTTCGGTCTTCGTCGATCGAGTACCCTTGGCTAGAACTGGTTCACCGGTACTACCATCGAGTCTCATGCGGTCCTACTCTTCATTAGAGAGGGTTCTTTCTTCTTTGTCCAATACACACGGTAGGAGAGGATAGCTAAGCTAGCTTCGTTGTTTTTGATTGAATTGAAGCAAGGAAAGCCGCCTAAACCTTCCTAGTCGAGCTTCCCACGCAAATCATAGGTTCGTCAAAACCGGGTGGAAAGGGACCAAGCTCAGAGCAGAGTAAGAGGCGAGTTGACAGACAAAAGCGGTGCTTCTCCTAACGGGAAGCATTCGGTCACTGATTTGAGCCTTAGGTTAGGATAGGACAGTTAGAGTTACTGTAACGCAGTCCTCTTACTTCTCTTGATGTTGCTCTAACTGAGTAAAGAACGTCCTGCGGTAACGGTGGGCGTGTAGAAAAACCTTTCGTCAAGTAGGTAAAAAAGCGCTTCTCTTTGCTCTCGAAAGAGCAAAATTGACTCTCGGGAAAATATCCCGCCTCCTCTTTCTTTTGAATAGGAAGAGCGGCTGCTTATGGAAGAAAGTGATTCGGAAGTGGTATCTATCGCAAGATAAAAAACCTCAATTGCATTGACCCCAGTTAAAGAGGAGGCCTATCAGTAAAAAGTCTTCTTTTTCCGAACATGCCATAGGTTTAACGGATCCCACTCTAGATTCACTAAATGATCTGGATTCACTAACCGGAGCGGAAAGAGTAGAGCTAGGAAAGCACTGACCAAGAAGAATAGAAAGATAAAGAATAAGAGGAATAGAGCTAAGAAGGGATAAGAAGAAGAATTAGTTCACTAAAATAATAAATATAACTAACTAATCATGCCTTTCTCTTTATGCGTCTAGACTGATTGATAATTGGAAACAAGGGCTCAAAAACGGAAAGTTTAAGGCCAGCTCCTAAGCAAGACAATAAAAGAAAGTCACTAACTACCTTAAGATAATCGGGCTGGAGTCAGAAAAGACACCAATGGGCAACTCAGGAACGACTGCCAAAGCCGCTGCTGATGAAAATCAGACCAGAAGATAAAAGTTTTGATCGTAGACCCCTTTTATTTTAGTTTTAGAAGGCAGAAACAGAAGATTGATGAGGTCTTAACCTTTAGAATAGGGATCGCTGGTTCAAAGCTTTCTTTATCTAAGTTCTTTTTAGTACTTCTTTTTCTTTCCGAATCGGGAATTTAGAAAGAAAGCATTGAAGAAGAGGTAAATAAGACGACTAGTAAAAACAAGAAATAAAACTCAATTGAGAGATGGTATTCATACCCAGGCGAAGAGAAGCGGGGAAGACAAGGTTTAGAATCTTGGTGTAGATGAATTGAATCATCAGCTGTGACAGAATCTTCCTTTATAAAGAAAATCTCTTTTCATGTCCACATTTAGCTTTAAAAGTAATAAGGCACTCATATTCATCATGCCCAGAGGAGGACAAGGAAGGAGCGGTTATATTATAATGCGTTCTGCACTAGAATCAGAAAAGGAAGAATGCCCCATTTCCTTTCTTAGGGGAATAGCCGTTCTTGTCTCAGATGCGGGATTACCGGTCTCGTTAATCAATATAAATCGAATGTCCTTGCCCTCTTAGCAAAAAAAAAGAGGTCTTGGTGTGCGAAATGGATTCAGAAGGGCTTGTTCTCAGATGCCCAGAATCTTTAGATCCGCAATAGACGTTAAATTCGAATTCGGAATAGTTTTAATCCAAGGGGTTGTGCACCAAGAAGACGATTCGAGAACAGTTCCTTCCCAGTTTGAGTTTCGATCTTCGAACTTTGTCTCAGACTCTTCTTATCTTAGCCAAGCACCAACTCCGTCTTAGTCTTTGTCGAAAGCTAGTCCCCATCCTCCTATCGGTCTTCTCCCATCTGGAAAGACTGACTAAGAGAAGTTGGAATGAGAGTACGGTCGATAGAATGTTTCCTGAAACTAGTGCCCTCAAATGCCTTTGAATTTGCCTGTGACGCTCCTCTTTGCCAAAGTCCAGCTGAACTTCAGTATGGAAGGACAGTTCGTTCTTCCTTCGGCTCCTCTGCTTCTGCCGATGATCCTTCTCGGGACTGTCTCATCCCGATCAGCTTCTGTTCAGTCATACATAGTGTGGCGTCCCCCAGGTCGATTGGGTGAACGCATTCTCCGAGGTAAAAAAGAATATACTTTGTTTCAATTTCAGGTCAAACCGCATGGCGTGATAAGTGAAAAAGAAATCTACCTATGTTGATAGCCCTCTTTCGGAGTCTTTGATTCGATAGTAGTCACCGCTGGAAAGGAAAGCTTTTAACAAAACATCTCTTCAAATCTAAGAGCCCGTGAAGGTCGAAAGATTTTCTTGCTTCTCTAAAAGCTGCTATGTTGCCGGGCTAGTCCTTTCTTTTAGGAAGAGTCTAGTCTTCCCATAGCATAGTCTTGAAACGAAGCCCTTCGAACCTTTTTGCCCTCTCAAATCAAAAAAAAAAGCTTTTCGGTGGCTGACTTCTTTGCTTTTTTCTTTTCTGTTGCTTTGTCTGGCAGTTCTCCTTCTACCATGACTGGCCCGAAGCCGGCCCCCTTAACAGACATATCTGAAAAGAACATGGCGTCTATCAGAGCTGGTTCTCTGATTTTCTTCCTTTCTTGGGGCTATTCCATCTCGTCCAATATCGTAGCGTAGTCTAAGACGCTCAGCCTAGAAATCGACTCTGAGACCCGGCCCTGTCCCAAAAGAAAGTGCTTTTCTCTTCTCTTAATAATTGGATAAATATAATGGGATAAATCATCAACGGCTTTAACCTTTTTTCAAAGAGATTCCCCCATGCCTTCTAGGAAGATGAACTTTGATGACTAGGCTAAGCCGCTTCCCTTTTTCCTTCCGAAAAATCAAGCTACTGGTATCCCAAACCAAATCCCGCTCTTTCAAAGAAGATCGTATCGTATATCAGAGACCTCCCTTTGCTCTTTTCTTCGATCTGAGCTGAGCCCTCTGAATTGCGGGGAACCCTCTTCTGACTATGAAGATGCCTCGGTTTAGTCTTTCCTGCGCCCTTTTATTGTCTTTTTGCAATTGGTTGAAGAAGGTCGTTCTGCCCGGGCAATGGAATCAGGTTTGTAACCCAAAGTCAGTCAAGTAGTGAATTCTTCGGACATGAAAGAGGAGAGAGCAGACTTCCTTTTTGATCGAAGTCCAAGAACAGCTTTGACGGACAGCTTTCTAAGCGCAGAAAAGAAAGCTTTGAGTTTGAGTGTGGTTCTTCTCTCAACGGAAAAAGGGCTGGAAGAAGAATTTCCCTCATATCGAGTTGCCTATCGCTCAGTGACCGAGTAGAGCGAAGAGTGCTTGACCGATACCGACCGAATCACTCAATTTCGTCAATGATGATGGCCAAGATAGGAACTGAGATTCATCCATAGTAGGCCCTTCGCCCCGTCTTTGTGATTGAGGGCCTGGGCTTCACCTCTCTTCCTTTCCTTCTCCAATAGGTCTATTACTGCCTTCCGTTCGTTCTTTCTCTCATGTCAATTGCAAGGCTTTTCACTACATACAAAAATATAAGGATGGAGGGAAAAGTTTCCTTTTAGTTTAGTATGGTTTTAGGCATGTAATTTCATAAAATCATATGGGAATGGAATCGATGATAGAAGCTTCTTGTATTTCTTTCTAGGTGGATTTGAAGGCTAAGGCCTACCTACTCCTTAATGTTTTCCAATCTTCGTCTTTCTTGTTCTACTGGGACCAAATAGAAGGTCGTCCCACAGACATAGCCATGTGGTACTCTCTTTTCTAGCCCCTCGCGGTTCTTTTCGTTTTGAGCTTAAGGTCGACCTTCCCCTCTTTTGGTCTTTGTCCTTCTTTTTGATCATGATAAACAAATAAAAATCTTTGATCTCACTTTCTGTACTGAGATATACCATAAGACCGATAAGTTGATTCGAGATCTCACTATCAATATCTTGACCTAAAAAAAGTAATCTTTCTCGATAAAG
>Ga0075363_100000040_pt1 | contig 24421 bp, 23 predicted proteins | sample EndMetdeltDD1763_FD_71470 | JGI IMG/M metagenome (GOLD analysis project Ga0075363, IMG submission 71470) | Populus endosphere microbial communities from Tennessee, USA - Endosphere MetaG P. deltoides DD176-3 | ecosystem: Host-associated > Plants > Roots > Endosphere | place: USA: Tennessee...
CCGCTCACCTCACCTCGCCCACCGGCGGCTTCGGCATGAACACCGGCGTGCTCGATGCCGTGAATCTCTCCTGGAAGCTGGCCGCCATGATCAACGGCTGGGGCGGCAAGCACCTGTTGGACAGCTATGAGGTCGAGCAGTTGCCGGTGGCCGTTCGCAACGTCGGCGAAGCCACCGAGAACCTGCGACGCATGCTGTCGCCGCGGCTCCTGCAGCCGGATGCACGCATGTTCGACGGCAGCGACCCCGCGGCAGAAGCCGCTCGGCGCGAGTACGGCCAGCGGTACACGGAGATGATGCGTCGGGAGTGGCATTCCATCGGCATTCATCTCGCCTACGTCTATGAAGGGTCCCCCGTCGTGGTGCCGGACGGCACGCCACGGCCACCCTTGCAGACCTCCAGCTACACGCCGACATCGCGACCGGGATCGCGCGCGCCCCACGCCTGGATCGGCGAGAACAAATCAACCCTGGACCTGTTCGGCAAGACGTTCGTGCTGCTGCGCTTCGGTGCAAACCCGCCAGCGGCCGACCTGCTCGTGCAGGCAGCCGCCGAGGTGCGACTGCCGCTGCAAGTGGTCGACCTCGTGGGAGACGCCGCCGAGAAGCTCTATGAACGCCGGCTGGTGCTGGTGCGCCCCGACGGCCAGGTGGCATGGCGCGGCGACGCCCTTCCCGAAGACGTCGCCACACTGGTCGACACCGTGCGCGGCGCGATCGCGGGCGAGCGGCCGTCGATCTCCTTCGAGCCGGTGATCGCGGAGGCTTGACGCCATGGCCGAACAGCACACCATGGTCGACGAGGCTGCCCGCCGAGCGCTGAAGGAAGATCTTGCGAAATTCAACTGCCGCGTGCAGCAGCCGGACGATGCGCCGCTTTTCACCCGCACACCGCAGTCAGCGATGCAGACGGTGCACTGGAAGTGGTCCGACCTGAAGCCGCTGCTCGATCGGCTGGGCAAGCAGCTCGCACTGGAGCCCGGAGGCAACAGGCGCACGCTGCGGCTGCACAACCCGGGCCTTCCGTACGGGACGACGCACACTTTCTGGGGCTCCATCCAGGTGATCCTGCCGGGCGAAATCGCGGGCAATCATCGTCACACCGCAAACGCCTTCCGCTTCATCATGAAGGGCGGCGGCGCCATGACCACGGTCAACGGCGAGCGCTATCCGATGAACGAGGGCGACCTGGTGCTCACCCCCAGCATGATGTGGCACGACCATGAGTATCACGGCGACTCGCCGATGGTCTGGCTGGATGTGCTGGACATCTCGCTGATGCGGGCGATGAACGCAACGTTCTTCGAGCCGGCCGGCGCACTGCAGCAGCAGGTCGATACGGTGCCGGACAGCTCCTGGCGGCGCTACGGCAGCGGGCTGATGAGCCCGCCCGGCGAGTGCTCGCGAGGATCGATGAACCCGCTGCTCGCCTATCCACGCGCCATCGCCCAGGCAGCTTTGGAGCAGGCGGCCGGGCTGCCCGCGGACCCCTTCGACGACGTGGTGCTGGAGTACCGCAACCCAACGAACGGCGGGCCGGCCATGAGCACGATGGGGATGCGCTTGCAGACGCTGCGGCCGGGCGTTCACACACAAGCGCGCCGCCATACCGGCAGCAAGCTCTACTACGTTATGCAGGGGCGGGGCACCACCATCGTGGACGGGCGCACCTATGACTGGAGTGCCGGCGACTTCCTCGCCATCAACCCTTGGGCCTGGCACGAACACCTGAACCGATCTAGCGGAGACGCGCAACTGTTCCAGGTCAACGACTTCCCGGCGATGTCGGCACTCGGCTACTACTTCGAAGAAGCCCTCACCGACAACGGTGGCCATCAGAAACTGCTTTGAGCCTCTCACCATGAAGATCGCATCCTTTAACGACCACCGCATCGGCGTCGTCGACGGCAACACCGTTTATGACATGACCTCGGCCCTGCCCGAGTTTCTTTCGCAGCTGCCCCGGCAGCGCGTCAATTGGCTCGTGGGCCATTGGGAAGAGTTGCGCTCGAAGTTCGCCGACTATCGCAGTGCCGGCCAGGCGCTGCCGCTTGCTTCGGTGAAGCTGCTGCCTGCCAATCCCGCCCCCCAGCATGTCTTCGCGGCACCCGCAAACTACCAGAAGCACATCGGCGAACTCGGTGACCGCGCCGTCACCAAAGGCGGCCGCTCCGCGCGCGAGCAAGGCTTCTTCCTCAAGGCACCCGGCTCCCTCGTCGGCGCGGGAGGGGCCCTGCTGTTGCCCAAAGGCTCCGAGCGCCGCTTCGACCACGAGTCGGAGCTGGCGGTGATCATTGGCAAGCGAGCGCGGAACGTGCCGCGGGCGCAGGCGATGGAGTACGTCTTCGGCTACTCATGCCTGATCGACGCCACCCTGCGAATCGAAAAGGGCGTTGCCGAGGAAGAGCGTTCGATGCGCAAGTCGTTCGAGACGTTCACCCCGCTCGGCCCGTGGATCGTGACGGCCGACGCCGTCGCTGCCCCCTCCTCGCTGAAGAACCGGCTGTGGGTCAACGGCGAATTGAAGCAAGACGCCAACACCAGCGAGATGATCGTTGGGATCGCGGAGCTGATCGAGCTGGTCTCGTCGGTACTGACGCTGGAGCCGGGTGACGTAATTGCCACCGGAACACCCGAGGGCGTGGGCCCCTTGGCTGTCGGCGACAAGGTGCGCATCGAGATCGAGGCTGTCGGCAGCATGGCACTGGCAGTGGGCGAGTGCGAACAGCGCGCGCCGCGGCCTTACTGACGAGGTGGATGGCATGCGCCGCCGCTATCCAGCAGCGTTCATCCGCGGGGGCACCAGCAAAGCGCTGGTGTTTCACGCCCGCGATCTGCCCGCTGATCGCGCCGAATGGGACGACATCTTCATGAAGGCGATGGGCACCCCCGACCGCTACGGGCGCCAGCTCAATGGCATGGGCGGCGGCATATCCTCGCTCTCCAAGGTGTGCGTCGTGGGTCCGCCTTCGGTGCCCGGTGCCGACGTGGACTACACCTTCGCTCAGGTGCAGGTGCAGGACGCCATGGTGGATTACAGCGGCAACTGCGGGAACATGTCTTCTGCGATCGGGCCGTTCGCAGTGGATGAGGGATTGGTGCACGCGCCGTCCGGTGGCGAAGCCTGCGTGCGCATCCACAACACCAATACCCGCAAGATCATCGCGTCGCATTTCGAGGTGCGTGAGGGCCGAAGTGTCGAAACAGGCACGCTCGCCATCCCGGGCGTGGACGGCCCCGGCGCACCGGTGCGGCTGGACTTCCTCTCGCCCGGCGGCGCATCCACCGGCAAGCTGCTGCCCTCGGCCATGGTGGCGCAGGAGTTCGAGCTTCGCGGCGTCGGGCGGGTGACCGCGTCGCTGGTGGACGCCGCCAACGCCTGCGTCTTCGTCGCCGCAACCGAGCTGGGCTTGGCCGGCGGAGAGTCGCCGGACGAATTGGCATCGAACGTGCGGGCCATGAGCGCGCTGGCCGAGCTGCGCCTGCAGGCATCGGTCGCGATGGGCATCGCTCCTGACATCGAGGCCGCGGCCGCGATCCGGATGATCCCGCTCATCGCGATCGTCAGCGCGCCCCAACGCAGCACCACGCTCAGCGGGAAGACGATCGAGGCCGCTGATGCCGACCTCGTCGTGCGCATGCTCTCCAACGGGCAGCCGCACCGCGCCCTCCCCCTCACCGGCTCTCTGTGCACCGCCGTCGCGATGCAGATCGAGGGCAGCGTTCCGGCCCGGCTCGCGAGCGCAGCCCGGGATCCCTCGGCGCTGCGCATCGCGATGCCGTCAGGTGTCCTCACCGTGGCGGCGGAAGTGGGCCAGACCGCCGAAGGCTGGCACGTGGCCCACGGCTCCTTCTATCGCACCACACGCCGCCTGTTCGACGGGCATGTCTACGCCTAAACAATCACCAGGAGCTACCATGATCCTTCGGCGCCTCGCCACCGCTTGCCTCTTGGCCGCGGCCGCCCTTACGGTACAAGCCCAGGGCTATCCGATCAAACCCATCACGATCATCGTTCCCTTCGCCCCGGGCGGCGGGATCGACGTGCTGACCCGCGCCATCGGCGTGAAGCTTTCCGAACGCTGGAAGCAACCCGTCGTACTGGAGAACAAGACGGGAGCCGGCTCGGCCATCGGCACGGCGCACGTCGCCAGAGCAGCGCCGGATGGCTACACGCTGCTCGCCACCGTCAACCAGACGATGGTCGGCAATCGCTTCCTCTACAAGAAACTGGCGTACGACCCCGACAAGAGCTTCGAGCCCATCAGCATGATGGTGAAGGCCGACCAGTTGATCGTCGCCAACGCGCAGCTGCCTGCCAGTACGCTGAAGGAAGTCGTGGAGTTGGCGAAAAAGAAGCCGGGCACCATCAACTATGGATCCTTCGGCAACGGCAGCCAGCCGCACCTGCTGTTCTCGGTTCTGAAAGATCGCGAGAACATCGAGATCACACATATCCCCTACAACGGCGTGACGCCAAATCTGACCGCCCTTGCCGCAGGCGAGGTGCAGCTCGGCTCAGCCAGCGCAGGCGTCATCATGCCACTGGTGCAAGCGGGCAAGATCAAGCCCATCGCGGTCGCTGGCGACGCTCTCATTTCGCAGTTTCCGAAGGTGACGACGACGACGCAGCAAGGCTATCCGTATGCGAAGGTGTCGATCTGGTACGGCCTCTTCGCGCCCGCCGGTACGCCGCCCGAGATCCTCAACCAGATCCGCTTGGCAGTGCGCGAGGTGCTCTCCGATCCCCAGTTCGCCGAGCAGCAGGTCATCAGCAAGGGGCTGACCGTCATTGCCGGGGACGGCAGACAGCTGCGCGAGGAGATCGCCAAGGAGGCGGAAGTCACGGCCACCATGATCAAGGCCGCCGGCGTGGTTGCGGAGTGAGCATGATGATCGGCGAAGCCCGCCTCTTCGAGGGCATTTCGGACGACATTCGTGAGCGCATTGCGCGCGGTGAACTGAAGCCCGGCCAGAAGCTGATGTCCGAGCGGGATCTGGCTGAGCACTACGGCGTGTCCCGCTCGGGCGTGCGGGAGGCGCTCCGCAGCCTGGAGCGCGGCGGCCTGATCGAGCTGCGCAAAGGGCCGAAGGGCGGCACCTTCATTCGGGGTGCCGACCCTGCGCTCGTGACCCAGTCGCTGAACGATGTCATCAGCCGCGGCGCCGTGTCGATCGCCAGCCTGACCGAGAGCCGAACGATCGTGATGACCGCCGTGACGCGGCTCGCCTGCGAGCGCGGGACCGCGGCGGAGTTCGATCGGCTGGACGAAAGCATCACGCGGACCGAGGAGCTCGCCAAGGCAGGCGACTTCACGGGTCGGCGCATCCAGCTGCTGGACTTCTACCGGCTGCTCGCCGAAGCCACGCGCAACGAAGTGCTCGTGATCATGGTTTCTGCGCTGACCGACCTCGTCTTCAAGCTCATGGCTCAGGACGACGTGGGGCCGCGGCCCACCACGACGCAGACGCACCGCAAGATCGTGCGCTGCCTTCGCCGCCGGTCAGCCGACGAGGCGATCGCACTGATGGCCGGTCACCTGGACAAGCTGCATGCCTATTTCCGCAAGGCCGCCGTGAACGCGGGGCCGGGCACGCTCTGATTGGATATTGCAATGAACTCATCACCCGGCGCCGTCCTGCGGGCCAAACTCAACGAGCGCCGTGGTTTGCTCGTGCCGGGCTGCGCAAACGCGCTGGCCGCACGGCTCATCGAAACACTCGGTTTCGAAGCCGTCTACCTGAGCGGCGCGGGCGTGACGAACAGCTTCTACGGCATTCCCGACCTCGGCTTCATCCACCTGGGCGACGTCGTCCAGCACACGGCAGCGGTGCGCGATGCGGTGCAGTTGCCCCTCATCGTGGATGCCGACACCGGTTTCGGAAATGCCCTGAACGTGCGGCAGACCGTGCGGGCACTGGAACGCGCGGGTGCCAATGCGATCCAGTTGGAAGACCAGGTCATGCCGAAGAAGTGCGGGCACTTCGCTGGCAAGGGTGTCATCGATGCGAGCGAGATGGTCGGCAAGATCCGGGCGGCGGTGGATGCCCGCACCTCGAACGATTTCCTGCTGATCGCGCGTACCGACGCATGTGCGGTGCATGGCCTGGACGACGCGCTCGAACGTGCGCAACGCTACGCGGAGGCCGGTGCCGATGTGACGTTCGTCGAAGCGCCGACCCGCGTCGGCGACCTTGAACGCATCGCGCAGCTGCCGCTGCCGCAGGTGGTGAACGTGGTGATCGGCGGAAAGACGCCTGCGCTTGCTGCCTCCGAATTCGCCCGCATGGGATTCGGCATGGTGCTCTATGCAAACGCGGCGCTGCAAGGCGCGGTGCGTGGAATGACGGCGGCGCTGAGCCACTTGCAACAGCAGGGAATCCTAGCCGAAGACCCGGCGCTGGTCGCCACTTTCGCTGAACGCCAGGCCCTGGTGCGCAAGGACCTGTTCGATGAGCTGGATCGCAACTACGGCCGCTGAAGCGGCGCGTTCACAAGGAAGAATGAATTGAGCATGTTGTCCGTCCCCTCTTTACCTGCTTTCTTCACCGGGGGAATCCGATGAAGGCACTGCTTTTGCAGGGACCCGGTACGCCGCTGGTGTGCGTCGATCGTCCCGGCGTGCCGCCGGCCCCCGGTGAAGCCACCGTGCTGATTCGCTGTGCCGCGCTGAACCACCGCGATGTGTGGATTCAGAAGGGGGACTACCACGTTCTGAAGTATCCGGTGGTTCCCGGTGCGGACGGTGCCGGCATCGTGGCCGCGGTAGGCGAAGGCGTGGACGCATCGCTGGTCGGAAGGGAAGTCATCATCAACCCCGGACTCTCCTGGGGTCCCGAAGAAGATCGGGCGGCACCGGACTTCTACCCTCTCGGATCCCCGCGCGACGGCACCTTCGCCGAATCCATCAATGTCCCCGCAGTGCAGCTCGCCCCAAAGCCGGCGCACCTCGACTGGGTTCATGCGGCGGCATTGCCGCTGTCGGGCGTCACGGCTTTCAGGGCGGTCCGCTCACGTGCCGGGCTCAAGGCGGGCGAGCGTGTCCTGATCACTGGCGTGGGCGGAGGCGTTGCGTTGTTCGCGATGCAATTCGCGCTCGCACTCGGGGCACAGGTGTACGCCACCAGCGGTTCGGACGAGAAGGCTGCGCGCGTGCGCTCGCTCGGCGTCTCGGGCACGGCGAACTACCGCGATCCAAACTGGCCCGCGCATCTTCGCGAACAGGTGCCGCAGGGCTTCGACGTCATCATCGACAGTGCGATGGGCCCGGGATTCCAGCACCTGGTCGAACTGGCCGCCCCGGGAGGACGCATTGCCTTCCTCGGCTTCACGGCCGGCGGTGACGTGCAGGTGGACGTGCGGCCCATCTACCGCAAGCAACTGAGCATCCTTGGCACAAAGATGGGATCGCCGCGGGATTTCGCCGCCATGGTTGACTTGGTGGAATCCGGCGGCATCCAGCCCATCGTCGACCGGGCGTTGCCCTTGTCGCGCGCGAACGAGGCCTACGCCATCGTCGACCGTGGCGAACAGTTCGGCAAGATCGTGCTGGTGAACGACCTGGGCGATTGATCGCAACCCGATCGACCGAGATGACGCGCAGCTACGATTTCATCGTGGTCGGAGCCGGGTCTGCGGGCGCCGCGCTGGCCGCGCGCCTGAGCGAAGATCCGAACACGCGGGTGCTGCTGCTGGAGGCCGGAGGGCCGGACAAGCATCCATTCCTGGCCATGCCGCTCGCCTTTCGCAAGGTCTTCGCCCATCCGTCCTATAGCTGGAACTACCGCTCCGAGCCCGAACCCGCGCTGAATGGACGCACGCTCGAAATCCCGCGCGGCAAGACACTTGGCGGCACCTCTTCGATCAACGCACTGATCTGCATCCGTGGCCATCGCAGCGACTATGACCGGCTTGCGGAGAGCGGCCTCCGAGGCTGGGGCTACGACGATGTGCTGCCCTACTTCAAGCGCATGGAGACCCACTGGCGCGGCGCGGGGCCTTTCCATGGCGGCGGCGGGCGGTGCAGGTGACACCCATGGCGCACGAGGACATGCTGTACGAACCGCTGCGCCAAGCCACCGTCAACGCAGGCTTCGGAGAGACGGATGACCCGAACGGCGCAGTACAGGACGGGATCAGCCGCATGGAGGCGACGATAGGCGCCGGCCGGCGCTCGAGTTCGTCGCGCGCCTACCTGACGGATGCGGCCCAGCGGCCCAACCTGACCATTCGCGTCAAGGCCCGCACGCAGCGGCTGATCCTCGAAGGCCGGCGTGCCGTCGGCGTCGAGTATTGCGATGGCGATGGCGTGCATCAAGCCTTCGCAAGCGGCGAGGTCATCCTTTCCGCAGGCACCTACAACTCGGCGCAGGTCCTGATGCTTTCGGGCATCGGCCCGCGCCGGCACCTGGAAGCACTGGGAATCCGCTGCGTGCTCGACCTGCCGGGCGTGGGCCGGAACCTGTCCGAACATCCGAATCTGATCATGGTGTTCAGGGCGAAGGACCGTGTTGGCCTGACGAAGTGGCTGCGCTACGACCGTATCGCCCCACATCCGCGGCGCGGTGGTGGCTCCGCCGCGACGGCGTATTCGCCACCAACGGCGCCGCAGCCAACATCTTCACTCGCACCCTGCCGGGGCTGGACCGCCCGGACATGCAGATGATCTGCATGTCGCTCAACAACACCGCGACGCCGTGGTTCCCGGGCCTCACGCCACAGCCACTGTTCGGCTTCTCGGTGCGGGTAGGCGCATTGCACCCCCTGTCGCGAGGCGTCGTTTCGCTGCGGTCCGCTGATGCGCGCGACGCGCCCCGCATTCAGTTCAATCTGCTGCAGGCGCCGGAAGACATGGCGACGATGATCAGGGGCGTACGGGCCTGTCGCCGCATCTACGGAACCAGCCCGCAGAAGGACATGGTGGACAGCGAGTTCTTCCCCGGCAGCGCGGTGCAGAGCGATGCCGAACTCGCGCAGCTGATCCGCCGCCACGCGACGCACCGATCGCATCCGGTCGGCACTTGCCGGATGGGGCTCGATGCCCTGGCGGTGGTCGATGCCGAGCTGCGCGTGCATGGCATCGAAGGGTTGCGTGTGGCCGACGCGTCCGTGATGCCGGAGGCGCCCAGCGGCAACACCAAAGTGCCAACCATCATGATCGGAGAGAAGGCCGCTGATCTGCTGAGGGGCCGCGGCGCGCCCGCCGCCGGGTAACAGGGAGGTTCGCCTGCGGCGCGCCCGGCCGGCACGCCCGCATCGGCTCAAGCCACAGCGGCTTTGGGCATGGCAACGCTGCCCTGCGCCATCGGCTCTCGGCCGAGGATGAAGGATGCGGCCCTCTCACCGATCATCATTGCCGGCGCACTCGTGTTGCCTGCGACGATGGTCGGCATGATCGATGCGTCGGCGACGCGCAGGCGCTCCACCCCATGCACCCGCAGGCGTGCGTCGACGACCGCCTCGGCATCGCCGGAAGGCCCCATCTTGCAGGTTCCGACGGGGTGATGCACCGTGAACAAGGTACGGCGGATCGCCTGCGCCAATTCCTCGTCCGAGCCAAGCGCCCGGCCAGGCAGGCGCTCGATGCCGAGGTGCTCGGCGATGGGCGCCATGGAGAGGATGCGCCGGGTCTCCCGAACGCCGGCCACCAGGGTCTGCACGTCTTCGCCGTGCTCAAGGAACGCAGGGTGGATCAGGGGTCGGTCCGCAGGGTTCGAGGACGCCAGCGTCACCGAGCCCCGGCTTCTCGGCCGCAGCAGCGTGACGAGCAGCATGATCCCGTGCTCGCGCGGAATGGCCCGGGCGGTGTCTTTCAGGCCGGCCAGCAAGGTGACCTGCACGTCCGGCCGATCGAGCTCGGGGCGGGTCCGGAAGAGCCCTCCCCCTTCGGCCGCATTGGTCGCCAGCATGCCGCTGCGATCGAGCAGGTACTGGAAGGGGCTGGCGAGCACCCGTGGCAGGGACTGCCACGAGAGCGCGTAGGCATGGGAGCTCGGGTCCATCATCGTGACGGGTGCGCACGCGTGGTCCTGCAGGTTGCGGCCCACGCCGGGCAGGTCATGGTGCGTGCGAACACCCTGTGTTTCGAGCGCGGGCGCAGACCCGATGCCCGAGAGCATCAGCAGGTGCGGTGAGTTGATGGTGCCGCCGGCAAGGATCACTTCCTGCGCGGCGCTGATGGATTCGCGAAGACCTTCCTTCACGACGGTCACCCCGGTCGCCGATCCATGCGAAAGGTCGATGCGTTCGACGAAACAGTCGGTGAGCACCGTCAGGTTGCGGCGCGACATCACGGGATGCAAGAAGGCCCTGGAACTCGACACGCGCGTTCCGTGGCGCTGGTTCACGTCCCAGATCCCGAAGCCGTCCTGCTCGGGTCCGTTGAAGTCGTCATTCCTGCGATGCCCGGCCGCCACCGCGGAGCCGACGAAGGCGCGGGTCAGGGGATTGACAGCGCGCGGTTGCTGAACGTCGAGTTCGCCCTCGCGCCCATGGTAGGCAGAGTCGCCGAAGAGACGTTTCTCGTGGCTCTTGAAGGCTGGGAGCACGTCGTCGAAGCCCCAGCCCTCGTTGCCTGCTGCGCGCCAGTCGTCGTAGTCGCTGCGATGCCCGCGCATGTAGACGGACCCGTTGACGGAACTGCAGCCACCGAGCATCCGGCCGCGGGGACAAGGGATTGTGCGGTTCTCGACACCGACGCCGCCCGTGAACTCGTACTGCCAGTTGTACCTGGCATGCGGCAGCAAGAAGATGTTGCCGACCGGAAGCGTTGCCTTTAGACGAGCCGCGAAGCCCAGATCCGACGGCCCCGCCTCGATCAGTGCGACCCGCACCGCCGGGTCCGCGGAGAGACGGTTCGCGATGACGCAGCCGGCCGAGCCGCCGCCAACGATGATGTAGTCGAAGCCTTGCATTTGGTTCTGCCCAGTAAGCGGTGGAGATCAGACCCCGAGATGCTCCTCCAGCACGCCTGGCCGCTGCCGGAGGTCGCTGGAAGAGGTGCGCAACGCGGGCATGCCGCGGCTCATGACGATCACGTCGCCGCAGGTGTCAAGCACCGTCTCGAGGCGCTGCTCAACGACGATGGCCGTCAGCCCTGCCTTGCGCAGTCGCTGCAGCAGGTCCACCATCTCCTCGACGATCTTGGGCGCCAGGCCCTCGGTCGGCTCGTCGAGCAGCAGCAGGCGCGGCTGGCATACGAGCGCGCGTCCGATGGCCAGCATCTGCTGCTCGCCGCCGGAAAGTCCGCCGCCGGGTGCGTTGGCCCGCTCGGCCAGCCGCGGGAACATCTGCAGGACGTCGTCCACAGTCCAGCGCTGCTGCTTCTCCTTGTGCAGGCGCGCAGCCAGCCGCAGGTTCTCGATCACCGAGAGGCTGCGGAAGATGCCCTTGCGATCCAGCACCATTGCCACGCCGGCGCGCGCAATGTCGGACGTGGTCCAGCCCGCGACGTTCCGACCGCAGAACATGACATGGCCTGCCGACGGTCGCACTGGGCCCGCGATTGCCTTCAGCAGCGTGGTCTTGCCCACGCCGTTGCGCCCGAGTATTCCGAGGAACTGGCCCTCGTCCAGGTCGAAGCTGATGTCTTCCAGCACGCCGAAGCGCGCGTAGCCAGCACTGAGATTGCGCACTTCAAGCATGATGCGTCCCCTTCAGATAGGCACTCTGCACACGCGCGTCGGCCTTCACCTCGACCGGGGTGCCGTCGCAGATCACGCGCCCCCGCTCGAGAACGACGACGCGGTGCGCGATGCGGTCGACCACGCTCAGGTCATGCTCCACGATCACGACCGTCAGGCCTTCCAGCAGTTCGGCCATGAGCTCCAGGATCACCGCCGTCTCGGAATGGCTCATCCCGGCGGTCGGTTCATCCAGCAGCACGATCTGTGGTTCGGTCGCGAGCGTGATGGCGAGTTCCAACTGCCGCTGCTCGCCGTACGACAGCTCGTCGGCACGCACATCGTGCGAGCGCCGAATGCTCACTCGGCGCAGCCAGCCGGCGGCCCTTTCGTTCAGCGCCGCGTCGGCACCGGCAGCCCTCCACGGATCCCAGTTCCTGGCGCCGCCGCGGCTCTGCACGCCAAGCCGCACGTTCTCCAGCAGGCTGAGCTGCGGGAAGATGTTCGTCTTCTGGAAGCTGCGGCCGACCCCGAGACGCGCGCGCTCGCCGGGCGAGGCACGGCTCACGTCATGGCCCTGGAGGTGGATCTGCCCCGCGCTGAGCGACAGCCGGCCGCTGACCATGTTGAGCAGCGTGGTCTTGCCCGCGCCGTTGGGGCCCAGCAATGCACAGCGCTGTCCCTTCGGCACCGTCAGATCGACGCCGTTCACGGCGCCGAAGTCGCCGAAGCGCTTGCTGACGCCTTTCAGTTCGATGGCGGGATTCATGCCCTGTGCTCCTCAGGCGACGCGACGCTCTTGCGCTTGCCGATCTTCAGCATCTCCTGCATCGGTAGCCGTAGCCGGTCACGCAGGATGCGCACCAGCCCGTCGGGCGCGAAAAGCACCAGCGCGATGAACGCGAGTCCGACGAACAGCCTCCAATGGTCGGTGTAGGCCACGGCGTAATGCGACAGGCCCACGAACAGCACCGCGCCGACGATCGGCCCGAGCAGGAAGCCCGCGCCGCCCAGGATCACCATCAGGATCGCTTCGCCCGAAACGGTCCAGAACAAAGAGCCTGGACCGACGAAGCCGAACAGCGTGGCGTTCAGGTACCCGGCCAGACCGCCGATGGCGCCCGAGATGACGAAGCCGGCCAGCTTGTATTGCTGCGTGGAATAGCCCAGCACCGTCATGCGCTCCTCGTTCTCCCGGATGCCTGCGAACACGGCGCCCAGCCGCGAGCGTGAGAGCGTGTGGACGAACAGCACGACGAGCGCGAACACGGCCAGCACGAAGTAGTAGAAGCCCGCATCGGTGTTCAACGTGAGTCCCAACGGTTCCGCGATGAACTGCGGCAGCCTGGGCCGCGGGATGCCGCTCAGGCCGTTGTGGCCTCCCGTCCAGCCGTCTTCGGCCAATGCGAGCACGTACAGGAGCTGCGCGAACGTCAGGGTGATGATGGTGAAGGTGATGTCGCGCGTCTTCAACGCGATCCAGCCGAACACGCCCGAGATCGCGGCCGTGCCGAGCACGGTGAGCGCGAGCGAGGGCAGCATCGACGGCGACATTCGCATCAGCAGCACGGCGCCCAGGTAGCCCCCGAGTCCGTAGAAGGCGCTGAAGCCGAAGTTCACCAGCCCGAGCAGGCCGATCTGCACATACAGGCCGATGGCCATGATCGCAAAGATCAGGATGTCGGCAGTGAACTCCGTCCCCGAGCCGACCGAAATAAATGGAACGGACAGCAACGCCGCCCCTGTTGCGGCCAGAAGGCCCAGGTGCAGCCGTGTGCCCTGCTTTTTCATGTCCGCGCTCATGTGCCCTCCGCCTTGCCCAGGAGTCCGTGCGGGCGCAGCAGCAGAACCAGCGTCAACACCGCGTACATCACCGCCGGCGCATAGCCCGCGACCAGCACCTGCCCCACGGTGAGCGCATAGCCGATGAGCAGGCTTGCGAGCAGCGAGCCGAAGACCGATCCAAGACCGCCGATGACGACGACCACCAGGCAGGACACCAGCACGTCGTCCCCCATGCCCGGAAAGGCATTGACGATCGGGATCGCGACATACCCGGCCGCCCCGGCCAGTCCTGCGCCCGCAAGGAACACCAGGCTGAAGAGTGTCGTCACCTTCATCCCGAGCAGCTCGGACGCCTCGCGATCGTCCACCGCGGCGCGCACCGCGGCGCCCAAAGGCGTTCGCACCAAGCCCAGGAAGAAGCCGATGCTCACGAGCGCACCGAAGGCGATCAGGAAGAGCCGGTAGCCCTCGATGCTGGCCCCGAGCCACTCGTACGAATGGCTCAGGAATTCCGGCCTGGGCAGGCTGCGGATCTCGCCGCCCCAGATGATGCGAACCAGTTCGTCCAACACGAAGATCAGGCCGAAGGACACCAGCATCTGCGGGAACGGCCCCCGCGCATAGAGGCGACGAAAGAGCGTGCGCTCGACCAGCCAGCCCGTAATGGCCGCCGCGATGGTCGCCACGAGGGCGCCGAGCGCGAACGACCCCGTGCGCTGCGCCACGGTAATGCCGGCGAATGCGCCGACCATGTAGAACGAGCCGTGTGCCACGTTGACCACGCGCATCAGGCCGAAACTCAGGGTCAGGCCAGCGGAGATGACGAACAGCAGCAGCCCCGCCTGCAACCCGTTCACCAAGTACTCGATGAGGCTACCGGTGTTCATGCCAGGCCCCGGTCAGTCCCAGCTCAGCTTGCACGACGTGCCCGGATCGCGCACCTTCTCGATGGTCTCGAGCAGTTCGTGGCTGTAGGAGCCGTCGGGGCGCTTGACGACCTTGGTGATGTACATGTTCTGGACGGCGTTGTTGGTTGCCGGATCGATCTTGAAGTAGCCCCGCGGGCTGTCGATCTCCGCCGCCAGGATGGCTTTGTGCACAGCCTGCTTGTCCGCCGTCTTGCCGTTGAGCGTGCGAACGGCCTCCACGATCAGGCGCATCGAGTCGTAGCCCGCCAGGTCGATCGGCGTCGGCGCGCGGTTGTATTTCTTCTTGTAGGCCGCGACGAAGGCCTGGTTGCGGGGAGTCGCCATGCTTTGCACGTAGATGCCGGAACCGATCACCCCGATCGCGTTGTCCTTCATCGCGTCGAAGTAGGTTTCGTCCGCGTTGCTCTGGATGCCCACCTGCCTGGGCTTGAGCTTCGCTTGCGCGTACTGGTTGATGAAGTTGACGGTGCCGCTGCCGGGGATGAAAGTCCAGACCACGTCCACCTGGTCGCCGAGCCCGCGCAGCCGGGTCAGCACGCTTGCGAAATCGGCCGTTCCCATCGCCGGCCATTGCTCGTCCACGATCACGCCTCCGGCCTTCTTGAAGCCCTCGGCGAAAGCGGCGCCCATCTGCTTGCCCGCGACGTAGTTCGCCCCGACCATCGCCGCGCGCTTGCCCAGGTTGGCAGCCGCGTACTCGCCCAGGGGATGGTTGATCTGCCAGGTCGAGAACGACGTGCGGACGAGGTAAGGGCTGCAAAGCTCGCGCGTGAGCTCCTCATTCGCGGCATTGGCAATCACCAGGAAGGTCTTGGAACGGTGGACCTCGTCGCGGATCGCGGCCGCGACATGCGAAGCGATCGGCCCGACCAGGAAGTCCACCTTTTCGTCCTTGACGTAGCGGCGCACGAGCTGCAGCGCCACCTTGGGATCGTTCTTGTCGTCTTCCTTGACGATGACGATCTTGCGGCCGGCCACGCTGCCGCCGGCTTCCTCGATAGCGAGGTTCATGCCGTCAAGCACCATGTTGCCGTACACGCCCATCACCTGCGAGAACGACAGCACCGTGCCGATTTTCAAATCCTCGGCGGCAGCGGTGCCGGCTGCCGCGAGCACCAGGGTGGCGGCGGCCAAGTGCCGCACGCGGGAGAGGAAGTTGAGGGTCTTGTTCATTTTTGTCTCCTGCATGAATGTGAAACCGACGGATGCCGGGCTTACGAGTCCAGCTTGACCATCACGGCCTTCGTCTCGTAGTACTCCTGGATGTGCTCGTTGCCCGACTCGCGGCCGAAGCCACTCATCTTGTAGCCGCCGAACGGGACCGCCGGGTCCAGCACGTTGTAGCAATTGACCCAGACGGTTCCGGTACGCAGGCCCTTGCCGACGCGGTGCGCGGTGTTGAGGTCGCGCGTCCAGACGCCGCCGCCGAGGCCGTATTCGCTGTCGTTTCCACGGGCGATGGCCTCCTCGATGGTGTCGAAGGGCAAGGCCGTCACGACCGGACCGAAGATTTCCTCGCGGGCGATGCGCATGCCGTCATGCGCATCGACGAACACGGTCGGCGGCACGAAGAAGCCATCGGCGAGCGGCCCTTCCGTCAGTCGCGCGCCGCCGGTGAGCGCGCGCGCGCCTTCCTGCATGCCCACCTGCATGTAGCCGCACACGCGGTCGAGCTGCTCGGCCGATACCAGGGGGCCCAACTGCGTCTCGGAATCCAGCGGGTCTCCCACGCGCAGCTTCTTCGCGAAATCGGCGACGCGCTCCATGAACTCGTCGTAGATCGGCCTCTGCACGAAGAGCCGCGTGCCGGCGACGCAGACCTGGCCCGAGTTCGCGAACACTGCCATCGCGGCGCCGGGCACTGCCAGGTCCATGTTGGCGTCGGCGAACACCATGTTGGCCGACTTGCCACCCAGCTCCATCGAAAGCCGCTTGAGATTACCCGCCGAGGCGCGCACGATCTTGCGGCCGACCTCGGTGGAACCGGTGAACGCGATCTTGTCCACGCCCGGGTGCTCGGCCAGCGCGGCACCGGCTTCGCCATGGCCCGACACGACATTGAACACGCCTTCGGGAATGCCGGCTTCCATGCAGAGCTCGGCCAGCCGCAACGGCGACAACGGCGCCTGCTCCGCGGGCTTGAGCACCAGCGTACAGCCCGTGGCCAGCACGGGGCCGAGCTTCCAGATGGCCATGCCGCTCGGGCCGTTCCAGGGGTTGATCGCGCCGACCACGCCGACGGGCTCTTTCAGCGTGTAGGTCAGCGAGTCGTGAGGCATGGCCGAACTCTGGATGGTTTCTCCATGCGTGGAGGTCGCCAGGCCGGCGTAGTAGCGCAGCAGCGCGACTGCGCGCGTACGGTTGGCCATCGTCCGTGTGATCGGGTTGCCCAGGTCCAGGGTGTCCAGCATCGCCAGCTCGTCGTAATGCTGATCGACCAGGTCGGCCAAGCGCAGCATGGACGCCTGGCGCTGCGCGGGCCGCCACTTGCTCCAGGGCCCTTCGAACGCCCGGCGGGCCGCCCTGACTGCAAGGTCGATGTCCTCGGCGCCGCCATCCGCCACTTCGGCCAGCACCTTGCCGGTGGCCGGGTTGATGGTCTGGAAGGTCTTGCCGGAACGTGCCGGCTCGTGCCTGCCATTGATGAACAAATGCTTGGGGCCCTGCCCCAGGAAGGCGGGAAGCGGCCTTTGGATCTTGTCTTGCATGATGTGGGTTCCTGATGAATGGCTGAGCACGCGCTGGCGCGCGCACCACGGCTGGCTCTTTTGGTCTCTGCTAGTCGCTGTGGGACCGTCATAAGGCGGCGCTATTTGGTCTGACCAATGTAGGCCTGGGCGCCCGATCACCGCATTCAAAACGTCGGTGGGCTATTCAGAAAACGGAAGTCCGGCTCCCGTCCTGCTGATGGCGCAGTGCGCCCAGCGGGGCCAAGCGTCAGATCCGCCAGGCGGCTTCGGTCGCAGACGCGTGGCCCGCATCGGCCACCAGGCTGGCCGATGCGGCACGCAAGAGCTGAAGGAACCGCTCCTGCGCCCGGGCGGGCCGCCAGCCCTGCCGCATGGTCACGCCAACAGTCGACATGTTCTCCGAGAGCGGCTCGCCGATCTGGGTCAGCAGCCCGCTGCGAATCTGCAGCGCAACCTGGTCCCGCATGGCCAGCGTCAGCATGTCGCTGCCCGTTAGCAGGCGGCTGGTGATCATGACGGACTCGCACTCCACCGGAGCCTCGGGTCGCCACTTGTCGGGAAACAGGCGTTCCCATTGCGCGCGCAGCGGCGAGGTGTCGGGCGCGATGATCCACGAACAGGCAGCGAGCGTCTCCCTGGACGGGCTCGGCTGCCCGTTCAGCGCGTGCTGCCGTCCGGCGACGATGATGGGCGCTTCGGCATGCAGCGCCGTGGTGACCAGGTCGGGCACGTTCTCGGCCGGCAGTTCGCCGACGATGAAGTCGACCAGTCCATCGCGCAGCGACTCCACCAGTTCCCCCCAGCTTCCCTCCAGCACCCGGAAGCGGACCGGAAATTTCTCGGCCACCATCCGCGACATCGCTTCCGGCACCAGGAAGGCGCGGGCCATCGGCGTGGTCCCGATGGCGACCGTCGGGTTCTGCGGGTCCAGGCCGAGCTCGGACATCGCCGCCTGCAGCTCCTGGATGGCCAGCCTGCAGCTGCGCGCAAAGCGCTGGCCGCCGAAATTGACGTGGACGCCGCGCCCACGTCTCTCCACCAGCTTGCGGCCCAGGGCCTCCTCCAGCTCGCGCACGGCCCGGTGAACCGCGGCCTGCGAGAGCGCGAGTTCGATGGCGGCTGTCGCGAAGCTTCCGGTCCTGAAGAGGCTCAGGAACGCGCGCACCTGGGTCATGGTCAGCCGCCGGTCCGCGTCAAAGCCGGCACCGGCCAGCAGGCGGCCGCCCGCGGCCAGGTGGCGCAGGCTGGCCTGTGCCCGCTGCAGCACGAGCTCGCCCGCGGACGTGGGAACGATGCCGTCGGAACGACGCTCGAGAAGCACTTCGCCGAGTTGGTTCTCCAACTTCAGGATTCCCTGGGTGAGCGCCGGTTGGCTCAGGTTCACAGCCGCCGCCGCCGCGCTGATGCTCCCGTGCTTCTGCACGGCCAGCAGCCCCCGCAAGTGGCGCAGATTCAGTTGGAAGACCGTCGTCATCCCGGTCATGGCGTGCGGCGGCTCGCGTTTCGAGGAGTCCATGTTCCATGGTCTGCACTGTGGGGCCAGCAAAGCGGTGAAGATCGATGGTGGTCCTACTTGCTTTCCTAGCTTGATGTCCAGTTCAACGGCTCGAATGCGATTTTTTCGTAGGATTAAATGAACTACCTCGTGGTAGTCCAAGTCTTGTCCGCATCGCGTGCTAGGAGCCCGTGCAAACGAAGTTGCTTGCTCGCGTTGCGGCTTGCGCATCGTTGGCCGGCCCGACGTAGCGTGCGTAGCCCGGATACTTGCACAGCGGCCGTGAGAACTCCACGTTCTCCGAGAAAATGCTGTTGCTGACCGTTCGCCGTTCGACCACCAGACCCTTGGGGGCCGCGCCGTCGCTGACCCAGCTGTCCAGCGCTTTCAGATGGTCGACGTAGTCGGCGCCCGGCCCCCCCCAGCAGTGCTCCACCCCGGGTTTCTCGTAGTACTGCACGAACTCGTCGAGTGCACCCTGGCCTCCGACGGCCGACTTGACCTGTTCGTAGTACCGCGCGGTGTTCTCCGGGCTGAACACCGCATCATTGGACCCGTGCCACAGGATGAGCTTGCCGCCGCGCTGCTTGAAAGGCCGGAGATCCGGGTTGGTGGCGTCGTTCAGCGCCGCCATGGAATCGAGTGCAGTGAGGTTCTGGTCATAGGGCTTGTAGCTCAGGGCACTGGCCGAAGGATCGCGTGCGAGATAGTTTTTCACGGTCGTGTCTGCAAACGCAAATTGCACTGAGGTTCGCACACCGTTGGCCCCCGTCACCCACCTTTCGAATCCTCCGCTGTCCTCATTGCCGGTGAGGGAGTGCATCGAATTGCGGTAGCTCGGGCTGCCTTGATAGACGGCGTCCTGCGTCCAGGCATCCAGCACGGTCAACTGATTGTCAGACAGGCAGCCCGAGCCCGAATCGTCACCTGCAGGGCAGCGCAGGGAGCGGTAGTTGAACTGCGCGTTGCAGGCCTTTTGATTGGAAACGATGCCGTCAGCGACGCCATCCAGCGCGTCGCAACTGGCACGCACCGCCGATGCGACCAGGCGAATTTTGTCGCGCGTCAACGAGTTGTCCGCGGCTTCGACGGTGTTGGCCATCTTGTGGAAGTGGCCGATGAAGCCGACCCAGTTGTAGGCCGGTGCGGCAGCAATGACCCCATCGAACAGATCCGGATTGCGCTGGATGACCATGAGGCCTTCGCGGCCGCCGTTGGAGCATCCTTCGAAGTACTTGCGGGTCGGCACGCGTCCGTAGGCGGCGCTGAGGACGCTCACTGCCGCTGCAGTGACGGTCGGAACGGACTCATTGCCGAACAGCCGTGCAGCCAGTTCGTTGTTGAGGGCGAAGCTGGCGTCCGTATTCGCTCCCTGGTGGCCGCTGTCGCTCGACACTGTCGCATAGCCCGACTGAAGCGCACGCAGGCCGTAGTAGTTCAGCGACGGAATCGAGCCGTTGTAACCCCCGCCGCCGCGATAGTGGAACTTTCCGTTCCAGTCATTCGGCAGCCGCAACTCGAAGTTCAGCGATGGCTGCAACTTTCCCGACACCCTGCAGGACAAGGGGATGTCAGTGGTCGCCGCCATCACTTCTGCCGTCACGGCGGCCCCGCCAATCGTCTTGCCGTTCAGCTTGTCACAGGCCTCCTTTGCCGTGACGCGCGCCGGCGCATCGGGCGCCGGCGCTGCGGGCGCCAGGGCAAATCCCGAGTTGCCACCGCCCCCGCAGGCGCTCAGTAAGGCAGCGGCGAGCGCGACGGCTCCGGCCCCCAGATAAGTGCAGGATTCAGCTTTCATTTCTGTCTCTCTTTCTTGGTGTTGACTGAGAAAGCAAAGTAGGCGCCCGAGCCTCACGCCAGAATGTCATCGCGCATACAAAACCGGCAGGGACAAACCCTGTTGCCGATGCCTGTCCTGGCTGGAGCTTCGGTTCAGTTCGGCGGAAGCTGCGCAACGTCGTGCGCACCACAGGCGATGCGGCGCAGCAGCGGCAGATCGATGATTTCGAGCGCGCCGTACTGCATCCGGATGGCTGCAGCGGCAACCAGCTGCTGTAGGGCCCTGTTCGCAACCTGGCGCGACAGCCCGGCGAGCTGTCCCACTTTTGCCTGGGAGATCAACAGCTCCCGACGGCATCCCGGGTAGATGTCACTGTTCATCATCTCGGACAGGCATTGCGCAACGCGCGCGGTCGGCTCCTTGAGACGCGAGCTCTCCAGCAGGGCGAGACAGTAGCCCAGCCGCGCATTCAGCTGGCCGATCATCCAGATGGCGAAAGGATGACTGGCATGAAGCAGCCACAGGAACGTGTCTCTGGGCAGGAATGCGACCAGGCTGTCCTGGACCGCAGTGACCTCATAGGGTCGCAACTCTCCCTTCAGAACCGCGCCCTCGCCGAACCAGGAGCCGGCCGGCACGCCGGCCAACACGGCACTGCGTCCGTCGAGGCCCACGGTTTCCACGTTGAGCATGCCCTCGGCGACTCCCAGCCAGTGCAGGGACGGTGTGCCGCGCACACAGGCCGTACAGCCGGCGCCGATGTGCCGGCCGAACACGGCCGCCCGGACCACGCCCGCCTCTGCAGCGCTCAGTTGCGCCATCCAGGTCGACCCGTCGATGAAGGCATCAAGCCAGGCAGCGTTGTGGCGGCGCATGTGGTGAAGCGGGTGAAGCTGGCATCCGTGGGTCTGCCGGGATGGAGAGGCCCGATCGCGCTAGCACGCGTCAGCCCCGGGGGCCGAGCGCTTCACGCCGCACCCCCGACCGCCATCACCTGGCGCTGGTAGCGGCCCTGCGCCAGTTCATCGACCAGAGCGGCAGCGAAGTCGGCGAAGCCGATGGGGTGGGCCAGGCCCGCATCCCGGCTCGCGCGGCCGACGTCGCTGCGCCACTGCCCGGTGCCCGGCGAAGCACCGATCTGCCGGGGTGGCTCGACGCACGTCCACTGCAAAGAGGACGCACTGCCGCGAAGGACCCCGACAGCGTCGGCGTGGGCCTTGACCTTGAGCTGCATGCCGACTTCGGCGGGCGTGGCCTGGTCTTGCACGCGGCCCGCGGCAGGCCCCAGCATGCCCGAACCGCCCACCGTGATGAGCCGGCCAATGCCTGTGCGCTGCGCGGCCAGCACGAGCGCCGCCGTCAGCTCGGGCAGCCGGTCATGCGCTTCCATGGCCGGCATCCGGTACGCGCTGACCAGCGCGTCGACATCGACCAGCGCGAGCGCCAATGCAGCGGCGTCGAACACGTCGACGAAGCAAGGGCTCGCGTGCGCCGGCAGACCGGCCGTCTCGCGGCCAGGCCTCAGCAGAGCGCGGACCGCGTGGCGACCCGCCAGGGCCTCGTCGAGCACGGCACGGCCGATGCGGCCGGTGGCGCCGATCAATGCAATACGCATGGTGTGGCTCTTTGCTTTCAGGCGCGGCGGCCCAGGCCGGCGCGAATCACCGCGCCCGCCGCGGGCGCCAGCAGGTTGACTTCGGCACGCTGCACGACCGTGGTGCCCAACCGCTCTCGCTGGTCCCTCAGAGCCGCTTGCATGCCCAGATCGCGGTCCATCCGGCTGCGGCCGGCATGCCAAGTCTGCGCGTCAGGCCAGGCCAACAGCATCACGATCTTCTGCATGCCGGTGCCAGCGGCCATGTCGAATACACCGAGCACGCGCGCGCCGGCTTCACGCAGCGCGGGAAGCCACGTGTCGGCCAGAAAGCGATGGGCCTCGCTGTTCAGGCCGGGCGAAATCTCCTGCTGTACCAGCTCGTGCAGACCAGCCACGGCAGTATCGGGCGAAGCGTCCGGCAGCCAGGCAGCGTGGGGCTTGAGAAACAGCAGGTCATGGCGTTGCACCATTTCGTGTCCGGCATTGGTCTGCGCGCGGATGCGCAGCCACTGCGGGTCCTGATAGAACGACGCCGAAGTGGCTTCCCTTTCCGCAAAGTCGCTATAGGCCAGCAAGTACACGAAGCGGGGCGCGTCAGGGCCAGCCAGGGCTGTCCAGCGGGCCACACAATTCACGCCGTGCCGCGTGAACAACGCGGGCAGGTGGTCGTCGAAGCGAGCATGCACGTCGGGCATGCGCGACGGTGCCACTGCATACAGGCGAAGTTCGTAGATCATGAATCGACCTTAGCGCCGAGCCGGCCGGCCGTCTGTCCCTTCCAAGGGGGGCATACGATGCACGTGCCGCAGCCTAACCTGTGCAGCATGAAAGCCATTGTTTCCTCCCCCGACGGCGCCAGGCTGGCAGATGTGCCCGCTCCACAGCCAGCGCCGCACGAAATCCTGGTCCAGGTGAAGGCGGCCAGCCTTAACCGTGCGGATCTGGCCGGACTGGCGGCGCGCGATGGCCAGGTGATCGGCATGGAATGGGCCGGCGAGGTGGTTGAAGTGGGCGTGCAGGCCGGGCCATGGCGGGTGGGAGACCGCGCGATGTGCACCGGTGCCGGCGCTTACGCCGAATACGCCGTCACCGACGGCGGCCGCGCCATCCGCATCCCCGACGCGTCGCTGCCCTACGACGAGGCCACCGTGCTCACCCTCGCGCTGCAGGCCATGCATGACGCACTGGTTACCCATGGCCGCTTGATGGCCGGCTGCGACGTGTTGATTCATGGCGCCAGCAGCGGCGTTGGCCTGATGGGACTGCAGATCGCGCGCCTGCTGGGTGCGCGGCACGTCATCGGCACCTCGACCGACGCCACCAAACGCGCCCGCCTTGCCGAGTTCGGCGCCACGCTGGCGCTTGACCCCGCCGAAGCCGGCTGGCATCTGCAGGCGATTGATGCGACGGGCGGAAAAGGGGTCGACGTGATCGTCGACCAAGTGACCGGCAAAGGATTCGCCCAGACGATGCAGACGGGGGCCGTGGGCGGACGCATCGTCAACCTCGGCCGCCTCGGCGGCGCGGAGGGCAGCTTCGACTTCCAGCTGCATGCACTGCAGCGCCTGGCCTACATCGGAGTGACTTTCCGCAGCCGGTCCGTTGCCGAGATTCGCGAACTCAATGCCAGCATGTTGCGGGACCTGGGAGATGCCATCGGCGCGGGCCGGCTGAAGCTGCCGATCGACAGCCGCTACCCGCTGGCGCAGGCCGACGAGGCCCTCGCGCACATGAGTGCCAACCGCCATTTCGGCAAGATCGTCCTGACCGTCTGAACCCATGACCCGCATCGCCATCGTCTACTACAGCAGCACAGGCCACACCTGGCAGATCGCGCAAGCCATGGAGGAAGGCGCGCGCAGCGCCGGCGCCGAAACCCGCCTATGCCGCGCCAGAGAGCTTGCTGGCGAGCAGGCGCTGGCCGCCCGACCGGAATGGCAAGCTCACCTGGATGCCACGCGCGACGTGCCCGAGGCCACGCCAGACGATCTGGCCTGGGCCGATGGCTTCGCATTGGGCTCACCCACACGCTTCGGGCTGCCGGCGGCGCAACTCAAGCAATACATCGACACGCTAGGCCCGCAGTGGACCGCGGGCCAGTTGCAGGACAAGGCCGCATGCGCCTTCACAGGCGCGGGCAATGCCCACGGCGGGCAGGAATCCACGCTGCTAGCCCTACAAAACGTCTTCTATCACTGGGGTTCAATCATCGTACCGGTCGGCTTCACGAGTCCGCTGGTGAAGGCGGCAGGCGGAAACCCGTATGGACTCAGCTTCACCGCCGCGGGCGGCCAGGTGCCCAAGGAGAAGCTGTCCCTGGCGCGCTACCAGGGACAGCGCTTGGCCCGTGCGGCGCAGGCTGTGGCCGTCCTGCGCGGCTGAGGTGGCGTTCGCGCGCAGTCGATGCCGGTGCCGCAAGTAGCCCTGAGTGAAAAGCCGGTGCGCGCCGATGAGTTCGGCGGCGTGCAAGCCGTGGACACGGCCGTGCGTGTGCTGTCCGCGCTGATCGACACGGGCGGGCCG
>Ga0075363_100000041_pt1 | contig 24416 bp, 22 predicted proteins | sample EndMetdeltDD1763_FD_71470 | JGI IMG/M metagenome (GOLD analysis project Ga0075363, IMG submission 71470) | Populus endosphere microbial communities from Tennessee, USA - Endosphere MetaG P. deltoides DD176-3 | ecosystem: Host-associated > Plants > Roots > Endosphere | place: USA: Tennessee...
GACGTTGCGACCCTTGGGGCCCAACGTCACCTTTACGGCGTCGGCGAGGCTGTTCAGGCCCCGCTCGAGGCCACGACGGGCCTCTTCGTCATACGCAATTGTCTTGGCCATTGCGAAGTGTTCCTCCGGATTGGGGATGCACGTCTTTCGGTCGGGCGCAGTGCCCGCGACGGACGGCTGGGGATGTGCTCCGCGTGCGCGGCCCCTGCCTCACCGTCCCGACCTAGCACTCGCCGGTCGCGAGTGCCAACAGCATTTTTAGCACTCAACCATGGCGAGTGCAAGGTCGATGAGCCGCTTGCGCGAAGAGCGAAATCTTCGTTCACCGGGGGCGAAGCCCGTCCAGGACCACGTCGGTGAGCCTCTTCGCCGCATCGTCGTTGTAGCTCTGCATGGCCTGCAGTCCCACCAAGATCGCTTTGACATCGGGCACCGACACATCGCCGCGCACCACACCGGCCTTCTGAGCAGCTCGCAGCAGGTCACCGAGCATCGCAAAGAACTCGCCCTCGGCCTCGGGCATCGCCTTCTCGACGTCGATACCGACTCCGGCCAGTGCCTCGGACAGTCCTCGATCGGTCGCACCCCACGTCAACGTCATCGACCGCAGGAACTCGAACAAGGCCTCCGCGGGGTCGGCGCCGGTCAGCAGTCGCCGACCTTCGCCGATGATGCCGCGAATCCTGTCCTCCACGACCGCGCGGAACAGGTCCTCCTTCGTCGGAAAGTGGCGGTAGACCGTGCCCGCGCCTACGCCCGCCCGGCGGGCGATCTCGTCGATCGGCACCGACAGTCCGTCAGCGGCGAAGGTGTCGTAGGCGACCTCGAGCACGCGGGCGCGGTTTCGGGCCGCATCCGCGCGCAGCGGTCGCTCGGTCTCGGTCAACTTCTCCTCGAAGGGAATGGACGAAACGGGGCGCGCGTTCCGTATAGTGACAACAAACGGGGCGCTTGCTCCGGTTATCACTCTACCGAGGAGAGCACATGTCCGGATGGACAACCGCACAGATTCCCGACCAGACCGGCCGCACCGCTGTGATCACCGGGGCCAACACCGGCCTTGGATACGAAACGGCGGCCGCTCTCGCAGCCAAGGGTGCGCATGTCGTACTCGCCGTACGCAACCTCGACAAGGGCAAGGACGCGGCGCGCCGGATCGAACAAGCCAGCCCCGCCGCCCGCGTCGATCTACAGGAGCTCGACCTGACGTCGCTGGGCTCGGTCCGCGATGCCGCCGAACAACTGAAGTCCGAACACGACACGATCGACCTGCTGATCAACAACGCAGGCGTGATGTTCACGGCGAAGACGACCACCAAGGACGGCTTCGAATTGCAGTTCGGCACAAATCATCTGGGCCACTTCGCACTGACGGGCCTGCTGCTCGACCGGGTGCTCGCGGCACCGGGCTCGCGCATCGTCACCGTCAGCAGTGTCGGCCATCGCTTCGCCCGAAACGGCATCCGCTTCGAAGACCTGCAGTGGGAGAAGGGCTACAACCGTTATCTCGCCTATGGCCAATCCAAACTGGCGAATCTGATGTTCACCTACGAACTTCAGCGGCGACTGGCGGGCACGGCGACGATCGCCGCCGCGGCCCATCCCGGTGGATCGCGCACCGAGCTGACCCGCAACCTGCCGGCGGTGCTCGGCGCGGCGTCGCGATTGTTGGAGCCACTCTTCCAGGACGCCGCGATGGGTGCGCTGCCGACGCTGCGCGCGGCCACCGATCGCGGCGTTCTCGGCGGGCAGTACTTCGGTCCCGACGGATTCGCCGAACAACGTGGCTATCCGAAGGTCGTGTCGTCCACGGATGCCTCGCACGATGTCGCGGCCCAGCAGCGGCTGTGGTCGGTGTCCGAGGAGCTGACCGGAGTCGCCTACCCCGTTTAGCCGAATGTGGCAGGCTGGCAAGCGATGTCACTCTGGGATCCCCGAAACGTCCCGCCGTATCCGCCGGCCCGCTACACCAAGGACGAGCCCGAGGTCAGTGCCCGGTTACGGCCCGGCACCGACCCGCCGGACTACGACTCGTTCGGCCTCGTGAAATACCACTATCTGGCCAACCAGCAGTCCACCGACGGCGACTATGGGCTGTACCGCGTCGAGATCGCCCCACACGGCGGCGGGCCGGGTCCGCACTTTCATCGCGCGATGTCGGAAGCGTTCTTCGTCATCTCGGGGACGGTCAGGCTCTACGATGGGACCGACTGGGTCGATGGGAATCCAAACGACTTCCTCTACGTGCCGCCGGGCGGAATCCACGGCTTCCGTAACGACTCCGATGCGGCCGTCTCGCTTCTGATGTTGTTTGCTCCAGGCGCACCTCGTGAGGCCTACTTCGAAGGCTTCGCTCAACTGGCCGACCTGTCCGACGAGGAACGCGCCGAGTGGTTCATCAAGAACGACAATTATTTCGTGGAGTGACACGCGCGCGCCGACACGCCGAAACGTGCGCAGCCGTAATCCGTTGCGTTAGGCTCATTCCGATCGCGTTCGATCAGTAAAAGGAGCTTTGGGTGCGGGCTTATGCAGCGCCCGACACCCAGGCTTTGCGGGGCTGGCAGCGTCGGGCATTGGTACGGTATCTTGCCGCTGCGCCGCGCGATTTCCTGGCAGTCGCAACCCCCGGTTCGGGTAAGACGGCGTTTGCCCTGCGGATCGCTGGAGAACTTCTGAGCGAGGGTGTCGTCGACCGGATCACCGTCGTCGTACCGACCGAACACCTCAAGATCCAGTGGGCCACGGCCGCCACACGCGTCGGCATCGCGCTCGACCCGAAATTCTCCAACTCCTCGGCGCAGACCTCATCGGAGTACCACGGCGTCGTCGTCACCTATGCCCAGGTCGCCAAGCACCCGTCCCGCCATCGCGTGCGCACCGAGAACCACCGCACGCTGGTCGTGTTCGACGAGATCCACCACGGCGGTGACGCCAAGAGTTGGGGGGACGCGATCCGCGAGGCGTTCGGCGACGCCACGCGCCGGCTGTCGCTGACGGGCACGCCGTTCCGCAGCGACGACAGCCCGATCCCGTTCGTCAAGTACGAGCGCGGGGCCGACGGGCTGATGCGCTCGAAGGCGGACCACACCTACGGATACAGCGACGCGCTGGCCGACGGAGTGGTCCGGCCGGTGGTGTTCATGGCGTACTCGAGCGAGTCGCGGTGGCGTGACAGCGCGGGCGAAGAACACTCCGCCCGGCTCGGCGAGCCACTGAGCGCCGAGCAGACCGCACGCGCCTGGCGCACCGCGCTGAACCCGGCCGGTGAGTGGATGCCCGCCGTGATCGCGGCGGCGGACAAGCGCCTCCAGCAGAAACGTCAGCACGTGCCCGACGCCGGCGGCATGATCATCGCCTCCGATCAGACCGCCGCCCGCGCATACGCCGAACTCCTGACCCGTCTCACGGGTGAGGCGCCGACGGTGGTGCTGTCCGACGACAAGGGGTCGTCGGATCGCATCAGCCAGTTCTCCGCGGGCACCAGCCGCTGGCTCGTCGCGGTGCGGATGGTGTCCGAGGGCGTGGACGTACCGCGGCTTGCGGTGGGCGTCTACGCGACGAGCGCGTCGACCCCGTTGTTCTTCGCTCAGGTAATCGGCCGGTTCGTCCGCTCGCGTCGGCCAGGGGAGACGGCCAGCGTGTTCCTCCCCTCGGTCCCCAACCTGCTGCTGCTCGCCAGCGAGATGGAAGCTCAGCGCAACCACGTGCTCGGCCAGCCACACCGCGAAGCCGACGGCCTCGACGACGATCTGATCGCCGATGCGCAGAAGCAGAAGGACGAGTCCACCGACCTCGACAACGGTTTCGAGATGCTGGGCGCCGACGCCGAGCTGGATCAGGTCATCTTCGACGGCTCGTCGTTCGGTACGGCGACGCCTGCGGGTAGCGAGGAAGAGGCCGACTTCCTGGGGATCCCCGGCCTGCTCGACGCGGCGCAGATGCGCGACCTGTTGCGGCGCAGGCAGGAGGAGCAGTTCACCAAGCGGACCGCATCAGGTGAGGTGCCCCGCCCGTCCAAGCACGGGCAGCTGCGTGAACTCCGGCGCGAACTCAACGCGCTGGTGTCGATCGCCCATCACCGCACGGGCAAGCCGCACGGCTGGATTCACAACGAGCTGCGCAGGATTTGTGGCGGGCCGCCGATCGCGGCGGCGACGACCGACCATCTGATCGCCCGCATCGAGGCGGTGCGCAGTCTCTGACCCGCGCTAGCGGGCCTGAATCTCGAACCTGAAGTCCAGCTCGCCGATCCGCACATGACAGCCGTCGACGAGCGGACCACTCCCCCGGACCCTGCTGTGGTTCAGTTCCACGCCGTTGGCCGACCGGGCATCGATGAGCATGAAGCTGGTCCCGGTGTCGATGATCACCGCGTGGTGGCGACTGACCCGGGGGTCGTTGAGGACGATGTCGTTGTCGGATCGACGCCCTATCCGGGTGGCCGTCCCCTTCACCGGATAGCACTCACCGGTGGCCGCGGACCGCAGCTGTGCGCGCGACTTGCCGGTGTTGATCGCGCTCTGGTTCGCCAAGCTGATGAAGGTACGGGTGATGGTGTTCTCGGATTGCGGCGTGGGGTCCATCGGCTCCTGTCGAAGGATCCGTTCGTGCAACTCCCGCAGCGGCGGGCTCGGGTCGATACCGAGTTCGTCGGCCAGGATCGACTTCAACCGCCGATACGCGTCGAGGGCATCGGACTGCCGCGCGGACAGGTAGTACGCGATCATCAGCTGTTCCCAGGCCGGCTCGCGGAACGGGTGATCGGTCACCAGCCGTTCCAGGTCGCCGATCATGTTCTTGGCTCTCCCGCAGGCGATCTCGGATTCGGCCAGCGCGATGTGGGTGGCGATCCTGTCCTCGGCCATCGCCGTGGCGAACACGGAGACGAAGTCGAAGGCGCGAAGGTCTTCGAGCACATCGCCGCGCCACTGTGCCAGGGCGGTGCTGTAGTGCCTGCTGGCATCCTCGTACCGGGCTTCGGTCGCGGCCTGCACGCCCTTGTTCTTCTCGTGGATGAACCGCCCGAGGTCGACTTCCATCTCGGGAACGTTCAGCCGGTATCCGGGCGACACCTTCTCGAGCATGCTCTTGCCGTCGACGCCGACAGTGGTGAGCAACCGTCGCAGATTCGACACGTAGGCGTGCAGGCTGGCGCGTGCTTCCGAGGGGGCGTCCTCACCCCACACGGCGTTGATCAGGGAGTCCGCGGCCATCGGCCGGTTGCGGTTCATCACCAGGAACGCCAGCACGGCGCGTTGCTTCGGGGTACCGATCGGCACCGCGGTGCCGTCGACCAACAGCTGCAACGGCCCGAGAAGTCCGAATCCAGGGCCCCTCTGCGGCATTAGCCAACGATACGGCCTAGGTCACTCCTGCTCAGCCAGCGCGGCCAGGTTCTTCAGCGAGTTGTCCAGGTGCTGCGGTTCGAACGGCGGAAATTCGATGTCGCTGCGCTGCGGCGGCACCCCCGACCAGTCGTAGGTCAGCGTCACCCGCGTCCGCCCGGGCGCGGCCGGTTCGAGGTCATAGCGCCAGATCCAGCCGCCGAATCGGCGTTCGGTGCCGCCCATCAGGAAGCCGCGCTCGTCGGGTCCCTGACCGGGCTGCCACGCGATGGCGCGCGGAGGGTCGACCACCTCGACCCGGTTTGCCATCTCGTAGTGCTTCTCGGGATGGTTGTCGTGATACATCGCCACGCGGAAGATCTGACCTACGGCGGTCAGGCGCTCGCCGTCGAGCGGTTCGCGCACCCATCCCGTGCCGTCGATCGCCTGGTGGGTCGACGGGTCCGCCAGCACATCGAAGACGGCCTCCGCGGGGGCATCGACGACTAGGGTGGCCCGCACACATTGTTCTGTCATGGAAGTACCGACCCACCCGGACGCCGGAAGTCATCGCCGGACCGCTACAACCCCAGCAATCGCGGAAGGTCGGCGACCGAGTCGATGACGTGGTTGGGCTGCATCGCGAACTCATCGGCGGCCCAGCGATCCAGCGTGTCCTGCCGGAACTTGCCGGTGCGCACCAACACTCCCGTCATGCCGACGACCTGTGCGGGCAGCACGTCGTTGTTGAGGTCGTCGCCGATCATGTACATCTCGTCCGGATCGACACCGAGACGGCTCGCGGCGGCGAGGAATCCCTCGGGCGCGGGCTTGCCGACGGCGGTGGCCTTGCGGCCCGACGTCTGCTCCATGCCGATCAGGTACATACCGGTGTCCACGCGCAGGCCGTCGGTCGTCGTCCACGCGGTGCTGCGGTGCATCGCCACCACCGGAACCCCCTGAGCCATCCAGTCGTAGACCCACGACAGCGTCAGATGGCTGTACTCCGGTCCGGCCCCGCCGAGTAAGACGACGTCAGGTGTGTCGGGGGCGCGCGGTCCGCTGAATTCGCTGGAATACACGATGTCGATGCCGGGCATGTCCTCGGCGATCTGGCCGCTGTTGACCAGAAAGCACTTCGCGTCGGGGTAATTGCTCCTGACGTAGTCGGCGGTCAGCACGGCCGCTGTGATCACCTCGTCGGCGCGGACCGCCATCCCCGCGTCGTTGAGCAATTCGGCGATCTGGATCCGGGTCTTGGTGGTGGTGTTGGTCAGGTACGAGCACGCGATCTGATGGTCGGCGAACGTCTTCAGCGTCTCGGCCGCGCCTGCGATCGGCTTCCACGACGTCACCAGGACGCCGTCGATGTCGAACAACACCCCACCGATCGCCATGGCCCCGACAGTAAACGGCAGATGAATCACTGCAACTCGGGGCTACCCCGAGTGGTCAGCCCATTTGCTGGTCGCGACCCAGGGTGACGCTTCCGCGGCGACCGACCACGCGATCTCGGCCGGAACGTCGACCACCTGGTAGTGCTTCACACCGGCCGCGGTCGCGGCGATCAGGGTGGCCACACCGGCCCGACGCTGCATCAGCGTCTGGCGCACCGTCCATCCGATGATGCCGGGCGCGGCGATGCAGTCACGCGTGCGCTGCACGCTGCCGGTCCGCGCCACCAGCCAACCGTCGCCCACGCGGTGCCCGAGTGAGCGCGATCGGTCCAGCGCAAGCAACGCACAGCAGACGGTGAACAACGCCAACACCACCCAGGCCCATGTCGGCGTCGGCAACGGCACGGCAAGCAACACGACTGCGGCGACGGCGGGGAGTGCCAAAGCCCGCGTCCAGCGCCTGCGCGTCGCGGCGGGCCCGTGCCGGCGCAGCGGGCCGCGCACCGCATCGGGTTGCACTATCAGATCGGCCAGCACCGTCTCCGCGGTCGACTTCTGACACGGCGGCAACAGCATCGATGCCTCACCCGCACCGTCGACACCGGTCATCACAGCGTCCAATCGGGCACCACCAAACAGCCTGACCAACAACGGCTCCCGCAGTGTTCCACCGCGCAGCCTGCGCATGTCGAAGGTGTGCTCGCGCACCCGCAGCAGACCGTGCTTCAGGTGTAGCACCTCCGCGTCACGCCGCAGTTCGAGATTCCCGTAACTCAGCAGCGACTGCAACACCGACAGCAGCGACGATGCCACGAGCACGACGACTGCTGCCGCAATCACGGTCGTCGCCACGCCCAGCCGGTCGGCGAACGCCGCACCCGACTGTTCGATCCCCGAATCCTGCAGTGCCGCAGCGATACCCCCCTGATAGGCCAATCCGACGGCGGCGACGATCATGGCGAGGCCGGTGAAGCTCAGCGGGCTGTACCGCAACCAGGACAGCTGCCACCGCGCGAGCACCCGCCCTGGTGTTGCGAACTCCTCGGTGTCCGGCGTCAGCGAGTCGGCCAGCAGGACGGCGCGCAACCGCGGCACCTCCGCGGCCTCGACCGCGTCGAGTGCGAATGCCCCCTCACGCTTGGCCTCCTGCCCCGTGCTCACGCGAAGTACCGTCAGGCCGAGCAGTCGGTGCAACAATCGCGAATCTGTCGACACCGAACGAATCCTGTTGCGTGGCAGCGAAAGAACCTTGCGCTGCAGAAGGCCCGTCCGCAATTGGATGTCGCCGGGTCCGATGCGATAGCTCGTGGTGAACCACCTCGCCACACCGAACGCCACCGTCACCACCAGGACGACGATGGCGATCGTCGGATTGCCGGTGGCCGACCCGAGCACCAGCGTCCCGACGATCACCGGAATCTGCCTCAGCACCTCGTGAACGGGATGCACCAGCAACATGCGAGGACTGAGCCGACTCCACTCCGCACCGGGGCTGCTGGTCATGTGGCGTCCTCGTCACCCACCGCTGCGATATCGGTGAGCTGCGCGACGACGCGGTCGGCGACGTCGACGTCGAGCGCCACGATGCGCACCGCACCTGCCGACGACGCGGTGGTGACCGTGACATTGGCGAGCCCGAACAGCCGATCCAGCGGTCCCCGCTCGGTGTCTACGGTCTGCACCCGCGATATCGGCGCGATACGCCTTTCCTGCACAAGCCATCCCGAGCGGGTGTAGACCGCCTCGGAGCTGACATCCCATCGATGAACCCGGTAGCGCCACAAGGGAACCACCACGATGAAGACGAGGGAACCGACCACTGTCACCGCTGCCGCGACCGCGTTGAGCCACAGGCGACTGTGGCCGATCACGAACCACACCACCTGGCCGACCGCCAACAACGCCCACGGGATCGCCGCTCCCAGGGCCCACACCAGCGGCGCCTTTCGGCTCGGGGGATTCGTGGGATCCCCCATGTTCGCGAGGTTCACGATTTCTCGAGACTCAGACACTGACGCACGCCGAACAGCCGTAGCGTTCGCAGCGTCCGCGCCGGAATCAATTCCGCGACATCGGATGTCGCGACGACCGTCGGCCGCACGACCAGGATGCGCTCACCCCCGGTCGCCACGGTGGCCGAGCCTGCGTCGAGCACATTGCGCAGCCAATCGGTGCGGGCACCGTAGGGCAGGGCGATCAAGAGTCTGGTCGTTGTCTCGATGATGTCGACGGGCGTCTCGTAGGTCTTGCCGGACTTACGCCCTACGTGTTCGATGACAGACGTCTGTGTTTTCTCGGTGCCGGCCGTACGCATCACCCGCGGGTTCGTCACGGAGCGGTTCATCCGCCGAACGGCATTGACCACGGGGCTGACCTGCCACCGCATACCGGCCACCAGCAGCGCCAACAACGCCACGACGGCACCGATCAGTGCCCCAAGGATCACCGCGACCACTCGCATACCAACGAAAGTAACCGGCGGCGCAAGACCCGCGGGTCTGAGTATGTTGATCGCATGAGCACCAAATGGACCGCGGCCGATGTGCCCGATCAAACGGGGCGGGTCGCGATAATCACCGGATCCAACACCGGCATCGGCTTCGGTGCGGCCGCCGTCCTCGCCGCCAAGGGTGCGCACACTGTCCTGGCGGTCCGAAACGTCGACAAGGGCAACGATGCCGCGGCGCGGATCAAGGCTGCGAGCCCCGAAGCCACCGTCACCGTGCAGAAACTCGATCTGACGTCGCTCGACGACATCCGCTCGGCCGCGGCCGAACTGCGAACGCAGTTCCCGCGGATCGATCTGCTGATCAACAACGCGGGCGTCATGTACACCGACAAGTCGAGCACCAAAGACGGTTTCGAGCTGCAGTTCGGCACCAACCACCTGGGACATTTCGCGCTCACCGGGGAACTGCTCGCCAACCTGCTGCCCGTACCGGGCTCCCGGGTCGTCACGGTCAGCAGCGTCGGCCACCGGATCCGCGCCAAGATCCATTTCGACGACCTCAACCTCGACAACAACTACAACCGCGTCGTGGCCTACGGACAGTCCAAGCTCGCCAATCTGCTCTTCACCTACGAGTTGGCCCGGCGGCTTGCCGCCAAGGGCGCCCCGACGATTGCGACGGCGGCTCACCCTGGCGCGGCCGACACCGACCTCCTGCGCAACATGCCGGGCGGCATCCGTCAGGTCAGCCAGTTCTTCTGGTCGGCCTTCGTCGCGCAGAGCGCCGACATGGGCGCCGAACCGACGCTGCGGGCCGCCACCGACCCCAGCGTGCAGAACGCGCAGTATTTCGGTCCCGGGGGCTTCGGCGAGCAGAAGGGCCACCCGAAAGTCGTTGCCTCCAGCGCACAATCACACGACGAGGCGATACAGCGCCGGTTGTGGACGGTGTCCGAGGAACTCACCGGCGTCACCTACCCGGTCTGATCACATGGGTGACAAGTGGACAGCGGCGAACGTCGGCGATCAGTCCGGCCGCACAGCGATCATCACCGGCTCCAACACCGGCATCGGCTACGAAGCCGCTGCCGTTCTTGCCGCCAGGGGCGCGCACGTCGTGCTCGCGGTGCGCAACACCGGCAAGGGTGAAGACGCCGCAGGCCGCATCAGGACGGCGAGCCCGAATGCGGTCGTCTCCGTGCAGGAACTCGACCTGACGTCGCTTGACAGCATCCGCGCGGCCGCCGACGCGCTGCGCACCGCGCACCCGCGCATCGACCTGCTGATCAACAACGCAGGCGTCATGCATACACCGCGGTCGAAGACCAAGGACGGCTTCGAGCTGCAGTTCGGCACGAACCACCTCGGGCACTTCGCGCTCACCGGGCAGCTGCTCGACAACCTGCTGACGGTGCAGGGTTCGCGGGTGGTGACCATCAGCAGTCAGGCCCACCGCTTTCGCGGGGCCATCGACTTCGACGACCTGCAAGCCGAGCAGAAGTACGACCGGGCCGGAGCGTACGCCCGGTCCAAGATTGCCAACCTGATGTTCACCTACGAGTTGGCGCGTCGCCTGGAGGCCAGAGCGGCACCGACGATCGCCGTGGCCGCCCACCCGGGCAGTTCGAACACGGAGTTGACGCGCAACTATCCCAGTTTTCTGCAGGGCGCCGTGAACGCGGTGTGGGGACTGATTTCCCAGAGTGCGGAAATGGGTGCGCTTCCGACGCTGCGTGCGGCCACCGATCCCGGCGTGCGCAACGGCGAGTACTACGGCCCGGATGGCCGGGGCGAGCAACGCGGCCATCCGAAACGCGTTGAGTCCAACGCACAGTCGCACGACGTGAACGTGCAGCGCCGGTTGTGGGATGTGTCCGAGAAGCTCACCGACGTCACCTTCGGTGTCTGATGCGATCAGTCGAGGAGCATCAGCGCGTCGTGGCCGGATTGCTCAGCCGCAGACCGGCGGTCACCGTGACCATCTCCGATACGCTCGGACTGGTACTTGCCGACGACGTCGTGGCACCGCTGTCGCTGCCCGGCTTCGATAACTCCGCTATGGACGGCTATGCCGTTGTCGCCGAGGATATTTCGGGGGCGACAGCCGAGGGGCCCGTACTCCTTCCCGTCGCAGCGGACATTCCGGCCGGCAGGACCGACCCGCTGACGCTCACCCCCGGCACCGCTCACCGGATCATGACCGGCGCCCCGCTGCCCGCCGGCGCCACCGCGGTCGTTCCCGTCGAGTCCACCAACGGGGCCACCGACACCGTCGAGATCCGCGCTAGCGCAAAGCAGAATCAGCACATCCGCCGCGCAGGCGAGGACGTCACCGCAGGCACGACGGTGCTGCGTGCGGGGCAGGTCGTCACTCCCGCGGCGCTGGGTCTGGCTGCCGCGCTGGGACTCGGCGAGCTGACCGTCATCCCGCGGCAGCGGGTGCTGGTGATGTCCACCGGATCGGAACTCGTCCCGCCGGGCACACCACTTCAACCGGGCCAGATCTACGAATCCAACGCAGTGATGCTCGCCGCTGCGCTGCGCGACGCCGGCGCCGAGGTGGTGGCCGCACCGACGACCGGGGACGATGTCGACGCGTTTCGCGACGCGCTGACCCGCCATCGCAGCGACGCCGACCTGATCATCACGACCGGGGGTGTGAGCGCGGGGGCGTACGAGGTCGTCAAGGATGCGCTCGGCGGAGCCGGGGCGACATCAGGCGGGAGCGAGGTGGAGTTCGTCAAGGTCGCGATGCAGCCCGGGATGCCTCAGGGTTCAGGCGTTGTGGACGGCACGCCGATCATCACGTTCCCGGGCAACCCGGTCAGTGCGCTCGTGTCGTTCGAGGTGTTCCTGCGGTCACCGCTGCGGGCAGCGATGGGGCTGCCCCATCCCGATCGTCCGCGGTGCTCAGCCGTCGTGACCGAGGACCTCACGTCACCTCGCGGAAAGCGTCAGTTCCGCCGCGGAGTCCTCGACCGCGAAGCAGGCACGGTGACCAGTTACGGCCCCCCGGCGTCGCATCACCTGCGCTGGTTGGCCTCGGCGAACTGTCTGCTGGAGATCGATGAGGACATCGCCGAAGTCGCCGGTGGATCCACAGTTCAGGTCTGGGACTTGGCATAGCCCGATTGGCGGCATGCCTCGCCCGTAGAATCTCCCCCACGATGGCCAGACGCCCCGACATCCAATCCGGCCCGGCGCGGTTCGCCGCGCTGGTGCGCACCTCCATACCTCCGATGCACCCGGCCGGGCTGCCGTTCGTCGGCGCGAGCCTCGCGGTCGCGGCACTCGGCTACCGCAGCCGCTGGTTGAGGCGCGCAGGGCTCGCGTCCGCCGCGGCCAATGCCGCGTTCTTCCGGCATCCGCCGCGGGTACCACCCACCCGCCCCGGTCTCGTGGTCGCTCCGGCAGACGGGCTGATCTGCCTCATCCAAGAGGCGGTACCACCGGCCGAACTCGGCCTGCCCTCAACGCCATTGCTGCGGGTCAGCATCTTCCTGTCGATCCTGGACACCCATGTGCAGCGCGCGCCGATCGGTGGTGAGGTGGTCGCGGTCGCGCACCGGCCAGGGAAGTTCCACTCGGCCGAACTGGAAGCCGCCAGCGAGCTCAACGAACGCAATAGCGTGCTCATCCGCACCCCGGACGATGCGGAGGTGATCGCTGTGCAGATCGCCGGCCTGGTGGCCCGCCGCATCGTCTGCAACGCCAAGGCGGGCGACAAACTCGCGATCGGCGAAACCTATGGCCTGATCCGATACGGATCCCGGCTGGACACCTACCTGCCCGTGGGCTCCAATCTGCTCGTATCTCTCGGCCAGCGTGCGCTTGGCGGCGAGACGGTGCTGGCCGAATTACCCTCTGCCGCCGGGGCGACTTCGTGATCAAACCCCGCGTCAAGGCGCCGGTGATCAGCCTGCGCATCCTGCCCAGCGCCATGACCGTCACCGCCATCTGTCTCGGTTTGAGCGCGGTGAAATTCGCACTCGACGGCCGGCCGACGGAGTCGATGGCGTTTCTGGCCGTCGCCGCGATCCTCGACGCGCTGGACGGCCGCATGGCGCGCATCCTCAAGGCCACCTCCCGGATGGGTGAGGAGATCGACTCGCTCGCCGATGCGGTGAACTTCGGGGTCGCACCGGCGTTCATCGTCTACGCGACGCTGCTCTCACAATCCCAGGTCGGCTGGATCGTGGTGTTGTTGTACGCGGTGTGCATCGTCCTGCGGCTGGCAAGGTTCAACGCGATGCTCGACGTCGCCAAGCCCGCCTACGAGAACAAATACTTCGTCGGCATGCCCGCGCCCGCGGGGGCGATCGGCGCGATCGGACCGCTGGCCGCCAAGATGCAGTTCGGCGACGGCTGGTGGACGTCGGAAATCGCCGTCATCATCTGGATGGTCGGCGTCTCGCTGCTCGCAGTCAGCTCGCTCCCGATGCGCAAGATTCACACCTTCTCGGTGTCACCCAACATGGTCGCGCCTCTCCTGGTGGCGGTCGCGATACTGGTTGCCGCGTCGATCCTCTACGGCTACCTCGTGATCCTCGCGATCATCATCGGGTACGTCATCCACATCCCGTTCGCGATCCGGACGCGGCAGTTCCTGGCGGCGCATCCGGAGGTGTGGGACGACAAACCGCGACAACAGCGGGAGGCACGGCGCGCGATCCGTCGTGCGCAGCCGCACCGCCGGTCCGTGATGCGACTCGGATTGCGCAGGCCGGGCTCCTGACGTGACCGGTTTCGGCTCGGGGCGCCCGGCAACCGACGGCCCCGCCCTCAAGCAGCAGCTCACGCTGACCGCCCGCCTGAACACCTCGGCGTCGGACACCCGTCGCGGTGTTGTCAGGCTTCATCCGGAAGTCATTGCCGCGCTCGGTATCCGCGAGTGGGATGCGGTGACGCTGACGGGCTCACGGACCACGACGGCGGTGGCAGGTGTGGCCCCGTCGGGAACGCCGACAGGCACCGCACTGCTCGACGACGTCACGCTGTCCAACGCCGGGGTTCGGGAGAACACCACCGTGCTCGTCTCCCCGGCGACCGTGTACGGCGCGCGCTCGGTGACGGTATCCGGTTCGAATCTCGCCACGCGGTCAATCTCGCCCGCGACGCTGCGTCAGGCCCTGCTCGGCAAGGTGATGACGGTGGGCGACACGGTGTCGCTGCTTCCGCGTGAGCTCGGCCCCGACATCCCGACGTCGGCCGCCACGACGGCACTGGCGTCATCGGTCGGCATCACCTGGACCTCCGAGCTGCTGACTGTGACAGGCGTCGATCCCGCCGGACCCGTGAGCGTGCAACCCAATTCACTGGTGAGCTGGGGCAATGGCGTGACTCCGGCCCGGACGGCGCCGTCGGGTCAGGCCACCGTCACCGCGGCCAAAGAGGCGAGTACCGTCGTCGGTTTCGACGACCTCAAGGGCGCACACGCCCAGGCGTCACGGCTGACCGAGTGGCTCAAGCTCGCACTCGACCAGCCACAGCTCCTCGAAACACTGGGGGCGACAGCCAATCTCGGTGTGCTTGTTTCCGGCCCGGCCGGCGTCGGCAAGGCCACGATGGTGCGATCGGTCTGCGCGGAACGGCGGCTCGTGGAGCTGGACGGCCCCGAGGTGGGTGCGTTGAGCCCCGAGGACCGTCTCAGGAGCGTCACTTCGGCGGTGTCCACCGTTCGCGACGGTGGCGGCGTGCTGCTCATCACCGACATCGACGCACTGCTCCCCTCCCCCGCGGAACCCGTTGCGACACTGATCCTCACCGAATTGCGCTCGGCCGTCGGGACCGGCGGCGTGGCCTTCGTCGCCACCTCGGCGGTGCCCGACAACGTCGATCCGCGACTGCGGGCGCCCGACCTCTGTGACCGCGAACTCGGCTTGAGCCTGCCCGACGGGGCGATCCGCAAGCAGTTGCTGGAGGTACTGCTGCGCGACGTCCCCGCCGAGACACTGGACCTCGGCGAGATCGCCGAGCGCACACCGGGTTTCGTCGTCGCGGACCTGTGCGCGCTGGTGCGTGAGGCTGCGCTGCGGGCAGCGGCGCGGGCCAGCACCGACAACAAGCCGCCGGTGCTGACGCAAGATGACCTCGTCGGCGCGCTGAGCGTCATCCGTCCGCTGTCCCGCTCGGCGACCGAAGAGGTGTCGGTCGGTTCGGTGACGCTCGAGGACGTCGGCGACATGGCCGAGACCAAGCAGGCCTTGACCGAGGCCGTGCTGTGGCCGCTTCAGCATCCGGAGACGTTCGAGCGACTCGGCGTCGAACCGCCGCGCGGTGTGCTGCTCTACGGTCCGCCGGGCTGCGGCAAGACGTTCGTGGTGCGGGCGCTCGCCAGCTCGGGTCGCCTGAGCGTGCACGCCGTCAAGGGTGCCGAGCTCATGGACAAATGGGTCGGCGCCTCGGAGAAGGCAGTGCGCGATCTGTTTCGCCGCGCCCGCGACTCCGCCCCGTCGCTGGTCTTTCTCGACGAACTCGACGCGCTGGCCCCACGGCGCGGTCAGAGCTTCGACTCAGGCGTCACCGATCGCGTGGTGGCGGCGCTGCTCACCGAGCTCGACGGCATCGAGCCGCTGCGCAACGTCGTGGTGCTCGGCGCGACGAACCGTCCCGACCTGATCGACCCGGCTCTGCTGCGGCCCGGACGACTCGAGAAGCTGGTGTTCGTCGAACCACCTGACGCCGAGGCGCGCCGCGAAATCCTGCGCACCGCAGGGAAATCCGTGCCACTTGCCGACGACGTCGACCTCGACGCGCTGGCCGGTCAACTCGACGGTTACAGCGCCGCCGACTGCGTAGCGCTGCTGCGCGAATCCGCGCTCACCGCGATGCGGCGCTCCATCGACGCAGCCGACGTCACCGCCGCCGACGTCGCCAAGGCCCGCGAAACCGTACGGCCGTCGCTCGATCCCGTGCAGGTCGAATCGCTGAGGGCGTTCTCCGCGGCGCGATAAATCGTCCGGCGATCATGGCCGGGCCTCGAGCACGAGGTTGAACGGAGTCTCGGTAGCCCGCCGGAATCGGGTGAACCCGCCACCGTCGACCACGACCTCGCGCAGCCGCGCTTCACCGGCTTGCGCGCCGAGGGCGGGGCCTTTCCGCGCAAGGGACACCGGCACGCAGATCTGAGTGGACGCGCCGTACATCACGCGCCCCACCGGATTCAGGTTGTCGGCCACCCGGTCATTGGCGAACGGCTCAACGAGCATCACGGTGCCGTCGTCACTGATCGCCTCACGCGCGTGCCTCGCAACACCGACCGGGTCGGCCATGTCGTGTAGGCAGTCGAAAAACGCGACGAGGTCAAAGCCCTTGTCCTGGTATCCGACTGCATCAGCGACTTCGAATCGCGCATTTGCAACGCCCGCGGCAGCCGCTTTCTCGGTGGCAGCCGTGATCGACTCGTCGTGATAGTCGTAGCCGACGAACTCCGATTCGGGGAAGGACTTCGCCATCAGGATGGTGCTTGCGCCGTATCCGCAGCCGACATCGGCGACCTTGGCCCCGCTGTGGAGTTTCTCGACGACGCCATCGAGCGCCGGTAACCACGAGCCGATCAGGTTCGAGTTGTAACCCGCACGAAAGAAGCGTTCGGTTCCCTCGAACAGGCAGGGGTGATGGTCGCCCCACTCCATGCCATGGCCGGACTTGAAGTTCTCGAGCGTGCGCTCAAGTGCATGGAAGGTGGCCTCGACGATGGCGTACGCGCCGGGCATGTCGACCGGCCCGGCTGGATCGGTCAGACACTGCGCCTGCTCTGGACTCAAAGACCACTCGTCGGATGCGGGGTCGTATTCCACATATCCGCCTGCACCTTGATTGCCGAGCCATTCGCGGATGTATCGCTCGTCGGTTCCCGTGCGCTGCGCCAACTGGGTCGATGTCATGGCGCCTTTCGCCAGTTCGCGATACAACCCGAGTCGGTCACCGACGAGGATAAGAGCCGCACTCATCGCAGCGCCGAGATCACCCACCGCCTTGCCGAGGAATTCGTTGAGTTTCGCTTCGTCGACAGCCATCGCCGCCTCTTTTCACAGGTTGGAGTGAGGCATCCATAGTGAGCGCACGCTATGGCCCGCGTGGGACATTGACCGGCAGGATTTCATCTTGACAGTGACTAGTTCAAGGGTGCATAGTCGTCTCCATAACTAGTCACTGTCAAGATTGAGCTTCGGGAGGGCGAATGACCACGTCGATGACGGTTCGAGCCGGTGATCGCGAACGGGAGCGGACCGCGCACCAGCTCGGCCAGGCGCTGGCTCAGGGCTATTTCACCCTGGACGAGTACGAGACCCGGTTACAGGCCACCTTCGCCGCCCACACCACCGCCGAACTACACGAACTCGTGGCCGACCTGCCGCTGGATCGGATCCGGCGCAACGACCCGGCGCGTGTGCAGGCTCGTCGGCGCGCGGCGCGGCGCGGCGTGCAGATCCATCTCGCGGGTTACTTCGCGATGGTCCTCATCGTGCTGACGGTGTGGCTGGTCGTCGGGCTCACCGCCGGCGCCTGGTACTTCTGGCCCATCTGGCCGATCCTCGGCGCGGGCATCGGAGTCATCGGCCACGCGGTGCCTATTCACAGTTCGATCAAGCCGGCTTGACGAGCGTCCAGTTGCTCAGCGCCGCAGCGAGTTCGGCGGTACTCGGCACGTGGTCGGCGGCCCACGCCACATAGCTGTCGGGCCGGACCAGAACGGCGTCCGGCAGCTCCGGATGCGTGCCGACGGCGTGCACGATGTCGGATCGACCGGTGTCGACCGGCGATGCGGTGAGCAATACGAACTTCCCGGCCCGCAGCAGGTCATACACGCGCCGGCCATTGCATTCGACGTCCGGCATCCGATGACCCACCAACGGATTGTCACCACGGCCGTGGGCGTACGCGATTCCGATGCCGCTGAGGAATTCGCGCATCAGTCGCCTGGTCTTGGGGACCCGGGTCAGCGTGCCGATGACGATGGTGCGGGCAATGCGTTGCAGCCGGGACCGTCCGAGCACCACCTGGTTGAACGCGTCTGTCGTCCGTAACACCATGGCGCCGACCGGATGGCGCTCCGCCTCGTAACTGTCCAACAACCCCGGCGGCGCCGATCCGTTGACCGCCGCGGCGAGTTTCCAACCGAGGTTCATCGCATCCCCGATACCGGTGTTCATGCCCTGCCCGCCGAGCGGGGAATGCACGTGCGCGGCATCGCCGGCAAGGAACACCCGGCCCGACCGGTAATGGCGCGCCTGTCGGCGTTCCGACAGGAACCGCGAACTCCACCTCATCTCGGTCATGCCGAAGTCCTCGCCGGCGACGCGCATGAACGACTGGCGGATCTCGTCGAGCGTCACGGGCTCGGACAGCGGCGCCTGCTCGCGCAACCGGTCCCACGCGATCGCGCGGAACCACCCGTCGCCGAACGGGATCATCAACACGACGCCGCGTTCGTTGGTGACGCCGGTCAGGGTGTCCGACGGTGCGCGCGACAACGCCACGTCGGCCAGCAGAATGTGCGTCTCGTACTGCTTTCCGACGAAGTCGATGCCGACCACGCTCCGGATCGTGCTGTGGGCGCCGTCGCACCCCACCACGTACTTCGCGCGAATGGTGTCGCCACCCGAGCACTCGACCGTGACGCCGTCGGCGTCCTGGGCCAGGCCGACCACTTCGGTGCCCCGGGCAATCGGCACGCCGAGTTCGTCGGCGCGCGCTTCCAGAACCTGCTCGGTACCGCTCTGCGGAACGATCAGCAGCATCGCGTACCTGCCCGGCAGATCCCGCAGATCGATGGTCGATCCGCCGGGAGGCGCGAGCTCGTACACCGGCACACCGCGAGGGAACAAGTCCTGCGCCATCCCGCGCGCGTCGAGCAGTTCCAGAGTGCGGGCGTGTACCGCGAAAGCCCTGGTGATGTTGGGTGTCGAGGCGCGTTCTTCGAGGAGGAGGACCGACACCCCGCCGAGCGCGAGCTCGCAGGCCAGCATCAGGCCGGTGGGCCCTGCGCCGACCACGACGACATCCGCTGTGTCCATCAGGCCGGATCGTAGTCCCATCGGCCCACGTAGACTGGCGTTAAGCCCGAGCCTTTCAACTGGCTGACACCCCGCTATCCGGAGTGCCCTTGCTCGCTATCCTCATCGCCCACGCGGTCGCTACCGCGGTGGCCCCCCTACTCGTGTACCGGTGGGGGCGGATGGCGTTCTATCCGCTTGCACTGGTGCCCCTGGGCTCACTGGTCTGGGTCGTGCTCAACTGGCCTTCGCCGGGTAGAGCGGTGACCGTCGACGTGCCGTGGGTCCCGGAACTCTCGATGAACATCGCGCTCCGGTTCGATTCGCTCGCCGCGATCATGAGCGTGTTGGTGCTGGCCATCGGCGCCCTCGTCCTTTTCTACTGCGCGGATTACTTCCAGCATCACGACGGGCACACCGAGAAGCGGCTGCCCAGTTTCGCCGCTGAGCTCGTCGCGTTCTCCGGTGCCATGTTCGGCCTCGTCACCAGCGACAACATGCTTCTCCTCTACGTGTTCTGGGAGCTGACGACCGTGTTGTCGTTCCTGCTGGTCGGGCATTACGCCGAACGTGCCACCAGCCGGCGCGCGGCCACCCAGGCGCTGCTGGTCACGACGTTCGGCGGGCTGGCGATGCTCGTCGGCATCATCGTGCTCGGGAACATGGCGGGCACCTACCTGCTTTCCGAGCTGATCGCGTCGCCGCCGACCGGCGTCGCAGCCTCCGTCGCGGTCGTGCTCGTTCTCGTCGGCGCGCTGTCCAAATCGGCGATCGTGCCCATGCACTTCTGGTTGCCCGGCGCGATGGCCGCCCCCACACCGGTCAGTGCGTATCTGCACGCCGCGGCGATGGTCAAGGCCGGCGTCTATCTGCTGGCCCGGATGACACCCGGCTTCGCGGATGCGCCACCGTGGCGTCCCATTGTGCTCACGCTCGGCATCCTGACGATGCTGCTCGCCGGATGGCGGGCGTGTCGCGAGTACGACCTCAAGCTGATCCTCGCGTTCGGCACGGTCAGCCAGCTCGGGCTGATCACCGTCATGGTGGGTTCGGGCGGCAGCGACATGATGCTGGCGGGGATGGCCATGCTCTGCGCACACGCGATGTTCAAGGCGTCGTTGTTCATGGTCGTCGGCGTCATCGATCACGCCACCGGCACCCGCGACGTCCGGAGGCTGGCGTGGCTCGGCGCACGCAGCAGAAGTCTGCTCGTCATCGCCATCGGCGCCACGGCGAGTATGGCGGCGCTACCACCGTTCCTCGGCTTCGTCGCTAAGGAAGCTGATCTCGAAACCGTCCTGCACAGCCCGGTGCTCGGGTCGTCCGCACCGTTCGTCCTCGCGGGCATCGTGCTCGGCTCGGTGTTCACCACGATCTACAGTCTGCGTTTCCTGTTCGGCGCATTCGGCCGCAAGGGACGTACGGAGCCCAGTACCCGCGTCGCCGAAATGCACCGTCCCGAAATCACTTTCATGTTCCCACCCGCGCTGCTTGCCGGGGCAGGCCTGCTCTTCGGGCTCTGGCCGAAGCAGCTGGACACCGTGCTCGACAGCTATGCGGACACGGTCCCCGGTGGGGCGGACTATGACCTCGCGTTGTGGCACGGTCTCGGGCTGCCGCTGCTGTTGTCGGTTCTCGTCCTTGCGGTCGGCACCGCGGCGTTCTTCAGCCGGTCCCGCCTGCGCCGCCTGCGCACCGTGCGTGAACCGCTGGGCAACGCCGACAACATCTACGATGCACTGGTACGCGGCTTGGACCGATGGTCGGTGGAACTCACCGCGGTCACCCAGCGCGGTTCGATTCCCGCCACCCAGTCGGCGATCCTTTCGACGTTGGTTCTGGTCCCGACGATCGCCTTGGCTCTGGGTGCGCGCGACCGCCCGAATTTCGCGCTGTGGGGCTCACCGCTACAGGTCGTGATCGGCCTGATCATCCTCAGCGCCGCGCTTGGCGCGATGGTGATGCGTAACCGCCTCGCCGCGGTGCTGCTGGTCGGTGTGACCGGTTACGGGTGTGGGGCGATCTTCGCGTTGCACGGCGCACCCGATCTCGCGCTGACCCAGTTCCTCGTGGAGACGTTGACGCTTGTGGTGTTCGTGCTGGTGCTGCGATCGCTGCCCGCCGAGGCCGACCGCATCCACATCAGACGCAACCGGTGGCCACGAGCAGCTCTGGCGGTCGCGGTCGGCGCCACAGTCACCATGCTGGCGACCTACGCGATGGCCGCGCGCACGGGCATTCCGATCGCTTCGCTCATCCCTGATGCGGCCTACTACCGCGGCCACGGCGCCAACGCAGTGAACGTGCTGCTGGTCGACATCCGCGCGTGGGACACGATGGGCGAGATCATGGTGTTGCTCGTCGCGGCGACCGGGGTCGCGTCAATGGTGTTCCGGCATCAGCGGTTCGGGGCTCCGCCGCGGGTCGCCGATGCCGGCCAGCCCGACATCGGGCAGCTTCCCGTGCTCCCGACCACCCCCGCCGTAGGAGACATCACTTGGCTGCGAGGCAGTGAACTGCGTGACCCGAGGCACCGCTCGCTGATCCTTGAAGTCGCGACCCGAGTCATCTTCCCGCTGATCATGGTGCTGTCTGCGTACTTCTTCTTCGCGGGGCACAACACGCCGGGCGGCGGGTTCGCCGGCGGCTTGACCGCTGGTCTGGCGCTGGTGCTGCGATACCTCGCCGGTGGACGCTATGAACTGGGCGAGACGCTGCCACTGGACGCCGGCAAGATCCTGGGGGCGGGACTGTGCCTGTCGGCGGGCACCGCATTCGCCTCCGTCCTGGTGGGTGCGCCCGCGTTGTCGTCGGCGCTGATCGAGGTCGATCTACCGGTTCTCGGCACCGTCAAGTTCGTCACGGCACTGTTCTTCGACCTCGGGGTCTATCTCATCGTCGTCGGCCTCGTCCTCGATGTGCTGCGCAGCCTCGGCGCGCGCATCGACGTGGAGTTGGGTCGAGACCGGTCGCCGGCGGTGAGCATGCGATGACCACCTCGTTCGTGCCGCTCGTCCTGCTCGGCGGGCTCACCGCCGCCGGTGTCTATCTGCTGCTGGAACGCACGCTGACCCGAATGCTGTTGGGTCTGTTGTTGATCGGCAACGCGATCAACCTACTGATCCTGGTGGTCGGCGGCCCGTCCGGCAATCCACCCATCCGCGGTCGTACCAGCGACGGCTACACCAATACCGCAGATCCGTTGGCACAGGGGATGATTCTGACCGCCATCGTCATCACGATGGGAATCGCGGCGTTCGTCCTGGCGATGGCCTACCGGACCTACCGGCTCAACACCGAAGAGGAAGTAGCCGACGATCCGGAGGACGCTAAGGTTTCCGAGTTCGCCGCGAAAGACATCGCCGCCGTGGAAGACGACCGCCCACAAGCCGTCCCCTCTCGCGACACCGACGCGCCCGACGAACTGGACGCGTTGCCGGGACACGAGGGCAGCGCATGAATCTCGCGAGCACACTGATACCGCTGCCGGTCCTTGTGCCGGCACTCGGCGCGGCGGCGACGCTCATTGCCGGTCGCCGCCCTCGTCTTCAGCGGCTCATCACCCTGGCCGCGCTCTCGGTCAGCGTCACCGCCTGCGCTGCGCTGCTGTACCTCGCCGACCGGAACGGCACGCTTGTGCTCAACGTCGGCGGCTGGGGGCAGTCGGTGCCCGGGATGGGCCCGTTGGGCATCACGCTCGTTGTGGACCGGTTGTCGGCGCTGATGCTCGTCGTCTCGTCGATCGTGTTGTTGGCCGTGGTGTTCTACGCCATCGGACAGGGTGTCCGCGACGGCGACGAACGTCAGCCCGTGTCGATCTTCATGCCCACCTACTTGGTGCTGTCCGCGGGCGTCTGCACCGCGTTTCTGGCCGGTGATCTGTTCAATCTGTACGTGGGGTTCGAAGTGCTGCTCTCGGCGAGCTTCGTGCTGCTCACCATCGGCGCGAGCAAAGACCGTGTCCGCGCAGGCATTTCGTACGTGATGGTGTCGATGATCTCGTCACTGATCTTCCTGTTCGGCATCGCCTTGGTGTACGCCGCCACCGGGACTCTGAACATGGCCGAGATCGCGGTTCGACTCGACGACGTGTCGGCGGGGACCCGGTCGGCGATCTTCGCCGTGCTCCTGGTGGCCTTCGGGATCAAGGCCGCGGTGTTTCCGCTGTCGGCGTGGCTGCCCGACTCCTACCCGACCGCACCCGCGCCCGTGACTGCTGTATTCGCCGGCCTGCTCACCAAAGTCGGTGTCTACGCCATCATCCGGGCGCACTCGCTCCTGTTCCCCAGCGGCGGTCTCGACCCGGTACTACTGGTCGCCGCGCTACTGACGATGGTGATCGGCATCCTCGGCGCGATCGCACAGAACGACATCAAACGACTGTTGTCCTTCACGCTGGTCAGTCACATCGGCTACATGGTGTTCGGCATCGCGCTGTCCAACGAGCTCGGCATGTCGGGCGCGATCTACTACGTGGCCCACCACATCTTGGTGCAGACGACACTGTTCCTCGTCGTCGGTCTGATCGAACGTCAGGCCGGCGCGTCGACGCTGCAACGACTGGGCGGGCTGGCTGCCGCCAGCCCCTTGCTCGCTTTCGTGTTCGTCGTCCCGGCACTCAATCTCGGTGGTATACCGCCCTTTTCCGGATTCATCGGCAAGGTCGCACTATTGGAGGCCGGCGCGCAGATTGGTTCGGTACTGGCGTGGACGCTGGTCGGCGGCGGCGTGCTCACCAGTCTGCTGACGCTGTACGTGGTCACCCGGGTGTGGACCAAGGCATTCTGGCGGACCCGGGAGGACGCGCCGCAGGGCCATCTTTCGGCGGCATCACCGGCGGCGCTCATCGACGAACCCGAGGATATCCAGTTCGTCGATCGCGACAACGTCGGCCGCATGCCCGTAGGCATGGTCGCGCCGACCGGCGCATTGATCGCCGTCGGCCTGGCGCTGACCATCTTCGCCGGCCCCATCTTCTCCTACTGTGAGCGCGCTGCCGCTGAAGTGCTTGACCGCAGTCAATACATCACCGCGGTGGTGGGTGAGCGGTGAACGGTTCCATTCGCAGTGTCGCCCTGCGCATCTGGGTCTTGATCTGGCTTGTGCTCGTATGGGTCCTGCTATGGGGTGACTTCTCGGCGGCCAACCTGGCATCGGGGCTGACGGTCGCGGGCCTCATCACCGTGATGCTGCCGCTGCCCGCCGTGCCCGTCGAGGGCAAGGTTCACCTGTTGTCGTTGATCCG
>Ga0075363_100000042_pt1 | contig 24332 bp, 33 predicted proteins | sample EndMetdeltDD1763_FD_71470 | JGI IMG/M metagenome (GOLD analysis project Ga0075363, IMG submission 71470) | Populus endosphere microbial communities from Tennessee, USA - Endosphere MetaG P. deltoides DD176-3 | ecosystem: Host-associated > Plants > Roots > Endosphere | place: USA: Tennessee...
GCGCACGATCATGAAAGTGGCGAAGGCGAGGACCGCGGCGGCAAGGCCGAGGTCGAGCAGGCGACAGAGCGGGCGCTGCGGCTGTTCAGGGGCTTCCAGCGGCGGTTCGCCGGGCTGGGGGGTGGTGACGCGCCAGCCGGCGCCGCGACGGTTGCGGGCGGACATCAGGCGGGCACCTGGGCGGGGGCGAGGACTTCGCGGCGGGCGAGATGGTCAGGCGCGCCGACGATCCCTGCCTTCTCCATGCGCTCGATCAGGCCGGCAGCGGTGTTGTAACCGAGGCGAAGCTGGCGCTGGAGGTAACTGATGGAAGCTTTGCGCGACTCGGTGACGATGGCCACTGCGCGCTCATAAAGATCGATGGCGGCATCGGGGTTGTCGCCGACGCGGAAAACGGCAACGAGTTCGCGTTCGTCCGCATCGACGCGGACGAGGCCGCGCGCGGCAAGTTCGTCGTCGGTCGCTTTCGCAATCGCCTCTTCGAGAGGAAGGGGATCGGGGGGGCGGCGCCCGCTGCTGTCGAGGCCCATCGCGCATTTGTAGAGATCGAGGATGGCCTCCATCTCGCGGCGATCGTCGGGCTGCATCTTCCGCAGCCGGATGATTTCGCGCATGATCTTGGTGTCGTAACCGACCGCCTTCCCTTCCAGGTAGACGTCCTTGATGTCGTGGCTGATGCCCTTCTTTTCTTCCTCAAGGCGTTCGATGCGCTCGATCAGCAGGCGCAGGCGATCGTCGGATGCTTCGGCCATGGTCGGTCCTTTCGCAGGCAGCAGAAATCCGCCTTCCGAAGCGAGGCTTGGAAGCGGGTGGTCTTTGGTTTTCGGGGTCAGGTCAGGATGGCGGGGTCAGCCGTCGGCGACTTTCGGAACGGGCGGCACCTCCGGGCCGCATTCGTCGTTCGCGGGCTGGGGAACCTCGATCGGCGCGGGCGCGCGACTGCGCGGGGGCGACGATGGCAGGATGAGCAAGGGGTTCGGCCGCGCGCTGGGCGCGATGATGTGGGTGATTTCCAGGCAGGCGCCGAAGGTCATCCAGCATTCGGGATCGAGGCAGGCGCAGTAAAGCTGGCGGAAGCACGATGTCAGCGAGCGCGAGGACCGGATGCGTGCTGGCCCGCCGCAATTGGGGCAGGCGATGCCGAGGCGCGCCTGGTGCGGCCGGTGGTGTCTGGAAAAATCGGTATGCTGCATGTCGCCCCCCGTGCCCCTTATTTTCGCGATTTCTTGTGCTGGCGGATGAGCGCGAGCTGATGGGTGCCGGCGGCGATCGCTTCCTCTACCTCGCGCTCGGCAATGGTGAGGTCGGTGAGGCAACCGGTTTGGGCGGCGGTGATGACGGCGGCGACGGCTTCGCCCGTTTCCTTGGCGGTGATGCCGGCGGCGCGGGCCAGTTCATCGCGGCAGGCGTCGGTTTCCAGCTCGCGCGTTTCGGCGGCGAGGACCATGTACTGCAGGAAGGGCCGGCCTTCGCCGCCCTCGGCCCGGTAGGCGTCGTCAAGTTCGTTGGCCTTGGCCAGCGAAATGTGATCGGCGGGGCAAGGGCCGCTGTCGGGGTTGGACCATTTGCGCAGGGCGCTTTCGCCGCGATCGAGGATTTCGGCGGCGCGATCCCAGCCGATGACACCGGCGATGCGGGCGAGGGCCTGTTCGGGGGTGACGGGGGAGCGGAGTTTCACCGGGGTGCTCCCACGGCTTTGGCGATCGCGGCGCGGAGGTCTTTAAGCGCGCCACCCGGCTCCGATTTCGCCTGCGCAGTAAGTGAGGTAAGCAACGCCTCGGCCTTCACCGCTGCGTCCAGCAAGTCAGGCGCGGCGGCGATCAGGCGGACGTTGGCGCGGCTTTCCCGATCTTCACCCGGCCCCCAGCACGTGTCCGCAATCGCGGTGCCGTCTGCCGTGAAAATATCGATCTGCATGAACATGCCGCCCGGTTCGCCATCAGCAAGCCAAGGTCCGGGAGTGTGCTGTGCGGTCATCACCGGGGTGCTCCCATGAAGCGCTGGGCGGGCCGGCCCGCGTGGCGGTCGCGCGCGTCGAAAGTGGGGCGGCGATTGGACGGTACAATCGGGGCGAATTCGTCCAGGGGTGCCTCCATCGGCACGACCAATCCACGGGGGTAGATATCCGGACGCAGAAGGTAGCACGGCACGCCGGTAGCGGCTTGAACGGGAAGGGCGTGTTCCGCCGGCAATTGCTTCAAGCTTTGAAACCATTTCCAAACGGTGGGCTGCGCCCGACCGCAGATGCGCGCCAGTGCTGCTTGGCCACCGGCGCGATCCCTCGCCAGTTCCAGGGCTTCGAATGGGGTAAGGTCAGCGTCCATAAAACGATTAATAGACATGTCTATTAGACAGTCAATAGATAAATCGAACTGTCATCTCATAGCTTCGGCTATAGGGTTCCCGCCAATGAGCCTGGGCGAACGCATCCTGCTGCGTCTCAAAGAGATGGACATGACCCAGGCTGACCTCGCCCGTCAGGTCGGGATAACTCAGCCCAGCATCAATCATCTGATCAAGAAGGGCGCAGGAGGATCGGCGCATCTGCATAAGATCGCCAGAATCTTGCAGACGACACCCGATTACCTGACTGGCGAAAGCGATGATCCTTCAGTTGTAGCGGCGCTTTCGGACCGGCGAGCCGGATTTCGCGGGGCGGAACTGGCGGGCCGGTCCGATATTGTCGAGCTTGATGAAATAGACGTCCAACTGGGGCTGGGCGGTACTTATCTCGATACCCCTGCCAAGGTGAGCAAGGTTTCCTTTTCGCGTGCTTGGCTACGTCATTTCACGGACAGTGCGCCCGAAAACCTGTTCTCTGCTACCGGCATCGGCGATTCGATGTATCCGACCATTCAGGACAGTGATGTTGTGCTGGTCGACCGCTCCGAAACGGACATCAAGTTCGGTGACAAGATTTATGCGATTGCTTACGGCAACGTCGGCATGGTCAAGCGGCTTCGGCCGATGCCGGATGGCGGGGTGAAGATCATGTCGGACAACCAGTCGGTCCCGCCGGAAACAGCGTACGACGGCGAAATGCACATCATCGGCCGAGTGGTGGCGACGTCGCGCAAGCAATAGGGGCCGGGTGAGGGGGTGATGGAGAGGAAGGAAACGGAAGCGGCGCGGATGTTGCGACTGCAACGCGAGGCGCAGGGCGAAGGGCTTTCGCTTCGTCGCCGCGTGCTCATCTGTGTTGCAGGGATCGGCGGGGCGGTGCTGCTGGGGTTGGCCCTGTTCTCCATCGAACCGCCGGCGCCCGTGGCGCCAGCGATCGAAACCGCCGCTGTCAGCATCGCGCCTGCGGCTGAGCCATCGCCAAGTGTTTCGGAAGCCGAATTGGAACAGGCCAGGCTTTCGGCCGAGGCTGATTTCCCGCCAACCGTATTGCCGTCCGGGGCACCCGACGCCCCGCTCAACCTTGTGTGTTCAACGAAGATGTGCGCTGCGCAAAAGGTGGTATTTCGGAACCGTGATTGGCCTGCGGCGTGGAAGGGCGACTATCAGGGCCAGCGCAATGCAGGGTTTTGCCGGTCACGCGGATGTGACGGCGCGGTGGTAGTAGACAAGGCTGAGGGGTGCGCCTGGCGGATCGTTATCATCGCCGGCAATGCGGTGAAGTCTGGCGATACCGATACCGCGAACCTCAAAGCAGAATGCGGGCAGATGGACGATGTCGAGCGTCAAACCGCCATGCTGAAGGCGCAAGCGATCTTCGAGCAAATCTATCACCGTCCGTTGCCGTGATGGCGGCGCGATGGGGGCTGGTGTTGTTCGGTGTGGCGCTACCGAGCATCGCCTCGGCCGGTACGGGATGCCTGTCCGACGCGGAAATAGAACTGGCCCTGGGCGAGCAGGTGCGTTCGGGCGCGTTCGATGGCGCCTTGCCGGTGCTGCCCGCGCAGCTTGATAGCGCCGATCCGGTTCCAAATGGTTCAACGCCACAGCGAGATTTCTGGCCTGATGAAGTATGGCCAGACTAAGCCACAACGTGGCAGGCAGCAGGGGAAAGGCGACATCTATGCAAGAAGAAAGCGAAGCCGCGCGTATGCTGCGGCTGCAGCGTGAAGCGCAAATTGCGCGGGGCCAGTCCGGAATGAGTACGGGGGGAAAAGTTGCGATAGGCGCGGCCATAGCATTCGGGGCCCTTATAATGATTGGCACTCTTGCCCCGCCAGCACCGCAGTCCGGCACAACGGCTGAGATCAGCACCAGCGGAGCGAAAGCGAGTGAAACTCAGCCGGCGATGAACGTCACGGTGTCGGCCCCCGCGTCGAATTGGACCTATCAGTCTGCAAAGGATGAGATGCGAGGTGGCGAACGACGTCTTGCGGTCGTCCGCTCCGACAACATAGTGGCGTTCGATTTCCCCTATGGCGAGCAGCCAGCGGACATCACCGTGCGCCAAGATCCGCAGTACGGATTTGACGTGATATTTTCGGTGCCGAGCGGGCAGATACTCTGCAATAGCTTTTCCAACAGCCACCTCAATGTGAAGTTCGATGGTGGGCCGATCGAGCGATATGGCTGCACCGACGCCTCAGACGGCAGCAGCGAGGTCGCCTTCATCACTGATGGAAAACGTTTTCTCAACAAATTGAAATCATCTAAGCGCACCGTAGTGGAGGCTGAGTTCTATCAGTTTGGCCGCCAGCAGTATGTCTTTCAGACGGGTAATCTGAATTGGGAGTAAGGGGATGGCAGTAATTCGTCGTGAGGTAAGTGACCGAACAGGTTTCGGGAAAGTCGTCAAATGGACCTTCGTCGTATTCAATGTGCTTATGCTGATCTGGCTGATTGGCGGCCTTGCCAGCGCCGGAAACGCAATGAGCGGTGCCGTCAATGATGCCGAGCGCGCGGGCGCTGCTATCGGCACGACAATCGGCATGGGTCTTATTCTCGCGCTTTGGGCGGCAGGCGATGTTATCCTAGGCATCTTCGTCCTGTTGACCCGCCGCAAGAAAATTATCGAAGTCGAACAGTAGTCTAAGTGTTCCGCTGCGCTCCTCGGCGGCGCAGCGGTCAATCCGGGGCCGGAAGCTTGGTCCGCGGCGATCCGAACTGAGAGGTAATCTAGATGGACCCCGCCCACCTCTACCAGCTGACCCGCACCGCGACGGAGGACGATGTATTGGCGGCCGTGGCCAGTATGCAGGCTGACGAGGGGGTGACCTTCGGCAACGCGCCGGTCGAGCTGCTGGAGCTGTACAACCGGATCATTGATATCGTGACGGGCGAGCGCTCCCTGGCCGAATTGACCGACGATGAGCGCGTTGCCGCGGCGAAGGCTGGCGAACTGCGCGGGCCGAAGCTCTTCGACTAGATCAGGCCCGGCGTTGCCTGCCGCGCCTTGCCCCAAGGCCGGGTAGATCGATCCACCGCCAGAGCGTCCCCGCAGGTCCGCACCAGTTCCATCGCTTCGCGAGGGTCGCCCAGCATCCACTGGTCATAATGTGCCGGCGCGAGGATCGCCGGCATGCGGTCGTGGACGTCGGACATCTGCTCGCAGCCGTCGACCATTACCATCGAATAAGCGTCTCCCCATTCGTCGGTCGGCCGCCAGATGCCGGCGACAGCAAACAGGTCGATATCCTTCGGCGCGTACCAAGTGCAGGTGTTGCGGCCGGGCTCACCCTCAGGCTCGGACCATGCGGTCAGCGGGATGAGGCATCGGCGGTTGAGAAAGCTGTCGCGCCACATGCCCCGCGGTGAAAGCAGCTTGTCGTCGCGGGCATTGTTCACCGGTTTCGGCTTTAGCGGCAGACCGGTGCGCTTGCTCAGCGCGTGCCGGGGGAAGCCCCAAGTCATCGCCTCCAGGACGCGCGCGCCTTTCTCAGGCCGGATCACCATGCCGGTATAGCCGGGATAGACATCCTCTGCCGCATTGAACGGCAATGGCTGCTCGGCGCGAAAATGGCCCGCCACCTCCGCCGCGCTTTTCTTGTTCGTGTAGAGGTTGCACATGGCCGGATGATCGGCCGGCGCGCGCAGGAGTCAATCGCTAGCCCTGCGCGCCGAATAGCAGGTGCTGATCGGGGTCGAACATCTCTTTCCGGGGGAGTTCGTCGTCGTCCTCGATCTTCATGATGTAGATCGGATCGGCGCCGCTCGTCGCGATCTCGCGATACAGTGCTTCGAAGTCATCGGCCGAGAGACCCGCGCTGCCCAGCCCGGCGATCTCCGCCTGCCGCGCGAAGATCGCGTGGGCGGCAAGGTCCGTCGGTTCGATCCCTTCGGCCTCGCAATAGGCGACCAGCGGGGCGATATCGCGACCCTGAATGGTCGGTGCGCCTTCGAACTGCTCCAGCGTCAACTCCACCCGTTCCAGACGGTCGGCTGCGGCTTCCAGATCGTCGTAGTCGGCGTCCCAGCGCGGCGGCACATAGGGCTGGTCGGTCATCGTTTCGGCTCCGTTGCGACTCGTAGGGGGCCGAATTTATCACGAGAACAAAGTTGGAACAAACTGCTTGACCCGACTCGTCTTCCCGACGCTTTTTGCGCGCATGGGTCGCCTGGTCATCAAGTCGCTGCAGCAGATGAAGTCGAAGGGCTACGACCTTCGGCTGTACTGCTATGCCTGTCAGCGCGTGGCGGTTTTGCCCGGCGATCAGATCGTGTTCTGGGTGCGCGTGCTCAAGTGGTCGAGCGATTTCGATGAGATCGCAGAGCGGTTTCCCTGCCGATGCGGCAAGATCGGCGAATGGAGCTTCATTCGGGCGGACGACGGACGCGACGTGCTGGACCTGGCTGCGATAGCTCGCACGCGGCGCGATGCTTCGCTGGTCAAGGCAAGGTTCTGGCACGATATCTCGCTGGGGCGGGAACCCGTGGACATTCGCCGCCGTGCGAAAACCGCCAACTGGCGAAGGCGGAACTAACGGCAGCGGCCAATCGCGCCGCCGCTGTCCCAGCGCTCGACATAAACGGCCTGGCCGGCGGCGAGCTGGCTGCACGACAAGTTGACGCGGCCGGCCCAGGCGATGGCCAACGTCCGTCCATAATGGTCCTTTCCGTGGCGATCGAGGCGCACGCGGCGGTTGCCGATCGTGCTTTCAAGCGTGGCCTTGCTGGCGGGGCCGTCGCCCGGCGTGCAGCGCCGCCAGGACGGGCAATGGCCCGGCAGCTCGGGTGCGTCGATGCCGATCAGGCGGACGCGCTCCGCCCCGCAGCGCAGGGTGTCGCCATCGGTGACGGTGCAGGCAAGGATGGCGCTGGCGAGAAGGGCGAGGGCTGGCATATGCCTATCGTAGGCATCCCCAAGATCGACTGCACGTGGACTTCGCGCCGGATCGGTTCGAAAGGAACAAACATGAAGCTCGAACCCCAAGATTTCCCGCTGATCGTCGAAGAGAACAGGATCTACACCCTCCGTCGGGCGGAAGGTCAGGTGCTGGTGGCGCTCGACGCGGAGATGGCGCGCGATGTGGCGGCGCGGCTGAACGAGACTGCCGGGATGGTGATGATCCCGCATCTCGATCTGCGCATCGCGAGGGCGGCCGATACCGCGAAGTTCCTGGACGACACCGAACCGGGCATGCGATGATCGCAGCGGCGGGAATAGCCGGGCTTTGTCTGGTCTGGCTGGCCGGCGTTCTGCCGGACCTTTCGCTGCCCGCGCGCCAGGCCGTGCGGTATGGCGGTGCTGCCGTGGCCGGCGTGGCGATCTGGGCGGTGTGGTTCTAGCCCTTCGGTTCCAGCTTCAGCTTCGATGCCAGGCCGTTGCCGTCCAGCGTCGTGGTCAGTTCCGCGAGGATCCACGAACCGGCATCGATCGCGTCTTTCAGCCCGGATAGCTTGACCGGCTGTTCCAGCACCAGATCCGGGCGACCCAGCGCGATCGTGACATCCATCGACTTTTCGGCGCGCTTCGCTTTCGCCGCCGCCGCCTTGGCCGCTTGTTCTGCCTTGGCCTGGCTGTGATAGACGCGGCGCAGGCGGCGCGGTTCCTTGCCTTCCGGCGCGGTGACGGAGCCGCCGGCCTGCACGGTCTTGCGCTCTCCGCTGGACTGATCGTGCCAGCGCGCCTCGACGCCGGCATCGGCGGAGCGCTCGATCTCGCTGTAGCGGTAATCGGCCAGGTCCGCCCGGGTCAGTTCCAACAGGGGCAGCGCCTTGCCGGTGATGCTGGCCGCCTTGCCGATCGGGGCGAGCACCAGCTTCCTGTCCTTCACCGTGGCAACGGCGTCGTGTTCGCGGCCGAGCTGGCGCAGCAGGGCCATGTCGCTTTTCTGGTGCTGGGCTAGGACAGGCACGGCGATCTCGTCCAGTTCGGGCGAAACCTTCGCTTCGTAGCCGTTCGCGTCGGCCACCTCGCGGGCGATCTTGCCCAGCGTCGTATCCTTGTGCGCCTTTTCCCGGCGGGCGCGAAAGCCGCCGGTCAGGTTGGCGGCGCGGGCGCGGATCGTCACCTGATCCGGGGGACCGCCCCATTCGACATTGTCGACCTTGAACTTGCCCTTGTCGACCAGGCCCGGGCTGACATCGGCGCCCTGCAGCCATCCCAGCTGCAGCACGATCTCCGCGCCCTTCTTCGGCAGGGCCAATTTGCCGTCGGTATCGTCGAGCACGATATCGAGCTGATCCGATTCCTCCCCGCGCTGTTCGGTCAGGGTGATCGAGACCAGGCGCGGCCGGGCCTTGTCGGAAAAGTCGTTGCCGTCCACCGAGAGCCGGAAGTCGGCGATATTGGCGCGCTTCTCGCCAGTGCCGGCCATCAGCGCTTCCCGTCAAGGCGGCGGCGGCAATCCCGGCATGTCGTGGCGTCGCGGACGTGGTTGCTGCCTGCAGGGCCATCGAGACCGCCAGTGGGGCGGCGTCCGCAGAGGACGCGGCCCAGGGGGGTGCGGAAATGGATCGCGGGCGGGGTGGCGGTCATCTTGCCCTCTTCAGATCGATGGCGAAGTCGGTGAGGCGCGGGACACCGTCGTCCATGATGTGCTTGCGGCGGAGATCGAGCGCGACGATGGCGAATTCGCCCCAGACCGCGCCGTTGCCGTCGACGAAACTGTGATTCTCCCCGGCGTCGGCCATCTCGACCAGGGTATCGAGGGAGGCGAACGTGCCGGTCAGCCCGGGCACCAGCATGCCGGTGAGCGAAATGGTGTCTTCGCCGGGGCCGGTGAACTGCAAGGCGGAGCGGGCGCCGACGCGCTTTGCCTCTTCGTGGCGCCAGTCACGGCGGCGCTGCAGTTCGTCGAAGGCGAGCGATGGCAGTTCGAACACGAACAGTCCCAAGCTGGCGAGCATCAGTCCATATCCTCATAACTGGAATCGCGGCGGGCGGCCTTGGCGCGGGCGTGGCTGGCGAGCTGCGCGGCGATCTGCCGGCCGAGGTCGGCGCCGTCCTGGCCGGGCTGCGCGGTGATCTGGATAGTGATCGGGCCGGTGATGGCGATCGGCGCGACGGTGCGCGCGGCACCCGCGCCTGTCGCCGCGTTGGGGGCAGCGGAAGGGGATGACAGGTAGTTGATCGCCGGTGGGCGGGCGAGACCGCGTGAAAGCCGGCTCATCGATTCCAGCGCCTTGCCGCCGCCCTGATCGATGCCGAGCGCCAGGCCCTCGCTCATGTATCGGCCGTAACCCATGAAGACCCGCGACGGCGACTTGATCTGCATGTCGCCGCGGAAGGCGGATTTGATGCGGGCGCCGAGAAAGGCGATCGTGCCCATTACGCTGGGGAAGGTGGCGGTCATGCCGGATTGCAGGCCGAGCATCATGTTGCGGCCCCAGCTGCTGGCTTCCGCGCTGTTGCCCAGCTTCTGCCGCATGCCGTCGCGCAGCCGGCCGGCTTCGGCGAGCGACTGTGTGGCGGCGGTGCGCTGGTCGGCGACACCTTGAAACAAATGCTGACGAGCGACACTGTTTTGCCGCGACATTTCGGCGGAGATTTCTGCGCCCTGCTTGCGCAGCGGAGCGAGACGGTTGGGGATCGCTTCCTTCGGCCAGAGTTCCGGCCGCGATGGCGCCGTGACAGGTCCGCGCAAAGGCGCGGCGCGCCGGGGCGTCGTGGCCGCCGCCGGCATGCGGGTGAGGATCGCTTTCGCCTCTGCCGCCTTGAGCCTGTCCTCGGTACGGGCGCGCAGAAGATCCTGCACGCCGCCAATGTTCGGTAGAACGCCGGACAGCAGCGTGCGTCCTACACCTCGGTTGCGAAGGCTCGCTTCCAGGCTCTCCACGCCGACCGTCGCCAAGTCGAGGGCGCCATCTGTCGCCGGTTTCACGCCCGATGCGAATTCGAGCTTGAGCTTGCCCCACAGCGCCTGGAGCCGGTTGAAGCGGGCCTCGGTATCGGCCATTCGCTCCGCGAACTGGCGATCCACCGTGCCGTCCGACTTCATGACCTCCTGGCGCAGCGTCTTGAGTTCGTTGAGCTTTCCGGTGAGGGCGATTGCGGCAAGCTGCGCCTGCTGATCGCCGTAGAGACGGAAAATCTTGTCCTGATCTCCCTTGGTCGCCCGGTTCGTAAGTTCGGCGATGACTTCCAGCAGATCGCGGCCTTCCCGCTTCGCCTTCTTCAGCTCGGCACCGAGATCGATGCCGAATTCCTTGAAGTTCTTGGCCACGTCCTCGGAATTGATCTTCAGCAGCAAGTTGCGAAGATTGTTCGCGGCCTCGGCTTCGTCGGCGGCGTTGCTCATGGCGATTTCGAGGCCCGCCACCAAACTGCCCAGCGCCTTTTCGCCCGTCTGCCCCAGCACCTCCATCACGCCGGTCAGCGCCGGGAGTTCGCTGGCCATCGCCTTCATCGAGAAGGCGCCGGCATTGTCACCGGCGGCCATGATATCCAGCATCCGCTGGGCCTGTTCCTCCGGGATCTTCAGGTTGCGGACGCCGGCAGCGATCGAGCGCACCAGATCGTCTTCCGAGGCTTCGTAGGCGGTGGCGGCCTTGCCCGAAGCGGTCAGAATGTCGGCGGTGGCGCGCTCGATCGCGCGGAAGCGCTGTTCCGGGTTCTTGATCGCATCATACTTGCCCAGCAGGCCGATGCCAGCCAGCGTATCGGCGGCGGTGGCCATCGCATCCGATTGCCGGGCCAGATCGGGAGAGATGTTGCGAAGGGTCTCGCCGAGACGCTGTGCCTGTTCGCGGGTGAGGTTCGCCTTCTGACCGATGCTGGTCATTCTCGTTTCGAAGCGGGCGCCCTCAACGACAGAATCACGCCCGGCCTGCAGTGCTGCATATCCGGCAACCGCACCTGCCGCGTAAAGACCGCCACGGCCCATGAATACCGCGCTGGCGCCTTCGCCTCCGGACGGTGCAGCGCCGCCTGCCGCCGCCCTTGCCATGTCCCGGTCCACGCGCGCCGCAACGCGGGCTTCCTCCATGCGGCGGGGGGCGGAGCGTTGCAGATCCTGGTAGAGCCGTTTCCGCTCGGCCAGGCGCGCGTTGGCCTGGCGCAGCTCGGAGGCGAGGCGGCGTTCGTCGGAGACGAGATTGCGGGTGGAGACGCCCACGGCCGAAAGCCGGTCGCGCGTTTCCTGCAATTCGCGCTGTTGCCGATCGAAGGCCCGGCCGAGATCGGCCGCTTCGCGCTTGGCGCTAGCGAATTCGCGCGACAGGGCGGCGGTGGGCTTTTCGGTCTGGTCGATCTGGCGGGCGAGACCGGCCGCCTTCTTGCGCGCGGCGTCCAGCTGCACGCCGGTATCCTGCAATCCGCGCTTCAACTGGCGAAAGCCCTGAAGATCGGCCTGGGCCTTTTCCAGGCGGACGATATCGGCGCGGGTGTCGCGGATGGCGGCGCCGGCCTTGCGCGATTCCTCGCGGATTGCCTTCAGCGGGCCGCTGGCCTTGTCCATCGCGTTGAGGAGGACGCGGATGCGCAGATCGCGTTCGCTCGACACATCAGCTCCTCATCAACTTGTAGCGGTCGATCGCGCGCTGCTGCCAGGCGACCAGTTCGGAAACTGTCATCCCGGCCATCTCCGAACGCGGCCAGTGGAAGATGGCGGCGATGTCCGCCATCGCTTCCTCTAGGCTGTCGGGGAGGCCGGCCGCAGCAGCCTCGGCAACAAAAAACCGGATGCCTCCGCCGACAGCAGCAGGAAATCGCCGGGGGCCATGGTCGCCACCTCGCTGGCGAGCAGCGGCGGTTCGGTGATGCGGGGCAGCAGCTTGCGCATCGTCGTCGCTTCCATGTCGACGATGTCGCGCAGGCTGAGGCCGGACATTGCTTCGGGCAAGGGACGGCGCACGGTGACGGCGGCGATATCGCCGCCGTCCCGCTTGATCGGTTCTTCCAGGGTGACGTTCACGCTGGTCTTGATTTCGGGCGGGCCGGGAGCGGTATCGGTCATCGTCATGTCTCCGATCAGATACCCATCGCGGCGCGGATACCCGCGTAACGGTCGACGCCATCGACGATGAAGATGCAGTTCAGCCAGTCGATCTCGATCAGCACGCGCCCGGAAACCGTCCATTTCAGGTAGACGCCGGTCATCTTGGTCGAGCCTTCGGTCTTGTCGCCCATCTTGGCGCTGCCGGGATCGATTTCGGGAATGCGGCCGCGCACGATGAGTTCGGCGGCTTTCACACTGCCTTCGATGTCCTCCTGATAGGCGCCAGCGAAGCGCAGCAGGGTGGAACCGACACCGGCGGCGCCGAACTTGGCAAGCAGGCGATCGCAGAGGCCGGCGCTCTTCAGTTCGACTTCGAACTTTTCGAGACCGACCGGCGAATCGATTTCGCCCAGCAGGCCGCCCGCACTGATGGCGATGACCTTCTCGGCGATCTTGCCGAGATTGACCTCGGCGATTTCGCCGAGGTAGCTGTCGCCGTCGACCCAGCAGGTGTAGTTCTTGAGTTGGGAGGGGAGACCCATGGTGGTGTCCTTCGTCTACGAGATGCGGGATGGTACGGCGCGGCGATCAGCCGTTCACCTTGTCGGCAAAGCCGAGGTAATATTTGCCGGTGACGCGCTGGTTGAGCGCGAGCTGTGCCAGCGGCGCGACGTAGCCATAGTCGTAGTCGGCCGCGAGGTCGCCGCCCATCAACTGGTCCTGGGGATTGAGGCTGTCGTCCAGCCAGCACCGGCCGCCCATCAGCATGCCGCGCGCGGTATAGCTGGCGAGGCGCATGTTGGCGGTTTCGACGATGCTGCGCGCCAGGCCGACCGTCATCGGGCGACCGACGAAGGGTGCCTCGGCATCGGCGATGATGTCTTGGATGAACTGCGCGGTGCGGGTGGCGACCTCGAACGAGAACATCGGTTCGGCGGAGCAGGTCCACAGGCCCCAGAACTTGAAGCCGTTCATCCGCACAAGCGTGGTGATGTTGGCGCCGTTCAGCACTGCCGCATCGGTATTGGGGCTGCGGATGTCGAAGCTGACATCGTGGCTGATGCCCGAGACGCCGTTCACCACCTGATTGGACAGCGAATCGTGCCAGCCTGTCTTGTGGTCGATCATCGCGCGCTTGCCGAGCGCGACGGCGACCGCTTGACCGTCCCAGTCGGTGAAGTCCGGCCAGATCAGCATGACTTCGCGCTGGCCGTAGTTGCCCGCATAATCGACCGCGTCGTCACGGGTGGAGAACAGTTCGCCATCTTCGTCGCGGCAGTGGCCGTAGACGAAGCCGCGCAGCCGTTCGGCCACCACGATCAGATCCTCGAGCACATCGGGTTCGTCGAGGCCGGGGGCGCCGAAGATGCGGGGACGGATGCCGGTGCGAGCTTCGGCGGTCAGAAACGCCTGCATGCCGGTGTAGACACCGTTTGTGGTGCCGCCGGTCAGCAGCTCGCCCTGCGTCGGATCGTCCTCTTCGCCGGTCGCGATGCCCACTCGCACGACAATCACCAGCGGCGATCCCTGATCGGCGATCGCTTCCAGGGCGAGCTTGAGCGTGCCGCCGGTGCCCGCATAACCGGCCGCCTTGCGCACGTCGGTCACGAGAACCGGGGTGTCGAGCGGGAAGGCTTCGTTCAGAGCGGTGGTCGGCGCGCCGTTCGCCGCGGTGGCGGTGGCGAGCAGGCCGATGACGGCGGTGGCTTTTTCACGGACCGGGCGGATGCCTTCGACCGGTTCGTTGACCTGGATACCGTGGAAAGTGGGCATGGGGGCAAATCCTCAGGCGGGGAGGGGAAAGTTGAGCGGGATGGCGAGCTGCAGCAGCTGGTTGGGGGCCGGTTCTTCGGTGGAGACGCCTTCGAGCATGAGGGCGAACTGGCCACCGGTGGCACCGCGAAAATCCGGATCGTCGGCGAACGCGGCCAGGGCTTCGGCGTCGGACAGGAGCCGGACGCGGGTCAGCCGGATGCGCGGCTCCCAGCGGGCCAGCGCGGTAGCCGTCGCGGCGAAGAGGCGCGCCTTACCTAGACGGTTCATGGGGCGGCCGAGCAGCTCGAACAGCATCGAGCCGTAGTCCCGGCGCGCGGTGCGCGTGCCGATCGACGTCATCAGGATGTCGGCGATCGACTGGCGCAGGTGATCCACGCCGGAAAGGCGCTTGCCGGTGCGGGCGTCGACGCCGTTCATTCCGGCTCGCCCGTGCTGGAGCCGCCGGCCTGGACGCCGGAATGGGTGTGGTGCTGCAGGCTGATGTCGCCGGCCCTGACGTCGCCGGTCACTTCGAGATCGCCCTCGATCTTCACATCGGCCTGGATCGTGACGCCGCCGGGGGCGACGATGGAGACCGTTGCGCCGTCGGGCAGGACAGCTTCCAGCGCGTGGCTTTGCGGGTTGTAGGCGATGGTCGCGCCGTCTTCGAACTGCACCAGTTCGCGGTCTTCGTCGCCGATGTGGGGGAAGGCGTCGCAGGTCATGCCGCGCATCGCAATGGCGCCCTCGATATCGCCGCCGGGGCAGAGCAGGCTGACCTGTTCACCGATCTTGGGGCGGCTCCACACTTTGGTGCCGCCGGCCCCGCCGGTGAAGAAGCGGATGGGCTGTGTTTCGAGATCGCCGAGCGCCACGGTGATGCGGCCGGCGGGCAAGTCGACGGACGCGATCCTGCCATGCCGGATCAGCTCGCCCATCTGGCCGGGAAGATCGTCCTCACGCATGGCGCACACATGCGCCCGGTCCGAAACGCGGCGCGAGGCGGGGCTGTTGTAGCGGGGCGGGCTACAACAAAGCGCGTGCTGTCAGACGATGGTCGCGGCGGTGCGGAACAGATCGTCGATGGCTTCGGCGTCCAGTTGCAGGGCGGCGCCGATTGCCGTTACCAGCGGATGATCCCGGCGGAATTCCAGCGCGTCCGCCCAATCGATCCGGGTCGCGGTGTCGGCGGCGGCGATGGCGTCCTCGGCATCGTCGAGAAGGCCGGCGGCGAGCAGCGCCCGCTTGGCCTGTCGGCGGCTGACGACTTGCGGGACGGGGCTGGGCGGAGGCGGGGCCTTGGTGAAGGCGGCGCCGTCGAAATCATCACCGATGCCGAAGCCGTCGGGGATTTCGACCCAGCCCTGTTCCTGGGCGAAGTCCGGTTCGGCCTCCGCGACATTGACGACGCGGCCTTCAGAAATAACGGCGAAACGCATATCCGATCCTCACCAGCAGGTAATTCTTGCGAAGCCGCTGCCGCCGGGTGCGCCGGCGCCAGACGGATTGCCGTTGGTGGAGCCGCCACCACCGCCGCCACCGGACGCGGTGCCACCCGCGCCGCCATCGTAGCCGGTGCCGGCAAGCCGGCCGGCACCGCCGCCACCGCCGCGGAAAGCAGCTCCCGCCGAACCGGCCGCCATGGTTCCCCCGGAACCGCCGCCGCCCGACTCTGTCGACTGAGAGCCGCCTTCCCGGCCGAAGTCGGAAAGGTTCGAGGTGTTGATGCCGCCGCCGCCGCCGCCGCCGGGGCCGCCGTAAGCCGAGCCGCCGCCCGAGCCGCCGGTGTGGGACGTTCCGGCCCCGCCGCCGCCGCCGCCGTTGATCGCGCTGCCGCCAGTCGGGCCGCGATCCGGATCGCTGGTGCCGGCGGCGCCGCCATCGATATTCCAGTACGGCTCAAGGTTCCCGCTCAGCGTGCCGCCGCCACGCCCGCCGTCCGTGGTGACGGCGGATTTCCCGCCGACACCGCCGACACCGCCCCATGCTTTGGCGACAGCGCCGAAAGTGGTGGCGCTGCCTTCCCCGCCGTAAACTCCATCCGTGTCGTTTGCGGTCTGGCTGGCGCCGCCGGGGCCACCGGCGCCGATGGTGACGGTCTCGGTCGCGCCCAGGGTCGATAGCTTCACGAACCTGCGGACGTAAGCGCCGCCGCCTCCACCGCCGCCACCACTGCGATAGGAGCCGGCCGCGCCTCTGCGGCCCGAACCGCCGCCGCCGCCGCCGCCCCAGATTTCGATCATCGCCATGGTCTTCGACGCTGGCTTCGTCCACGTTCCCGAAGCGGCGAACTCCTGAATGTCGGCCATCGCGGGCGCCGGCTTGCCGGTAAGATCGTTGTAGGCCCCGGACGTGGCCACCGCTGCGAGCGCCGCCGAATTCGCCTTGGCTCCCAGGGCGGTGTCCACCTGGCCCTTGGTGTAGAACTGCGCGGGATCGTAAGTGGCCGCCGCTGCTGCCGAATCGGCCGCGTCGTCAGCAGCGGCCATCGCCGCATTGCGTGCTGCCTCCGCCAGGCTCCTGGCGGTCACCGCATCGTCGACGTTGACCGCGATCGTCGCCGCGGCGGTGGTCGCGGCTTCGAGCGTCATCAGCTCGGCGATGGTGGCGCCGCCGGTCGCGGTGATTTCCACATCGGCATGGGGGCCGGGATCGCCGCCGGTGTGGGTGATGTCGACCGACAGGATGCCAAATGCAGCATCGAACGAAGCGACCTTGGCGATGGCCCAGTCATCGATGGTGGAGGTGCGGCGCAGCGCTACCCATGCGCCGGGATTGAAGAAGCTGGCCCGCGAATCGGTGACCGTGGGGATATCCTGCAAGCCGGCGACGAAGTTCACCGCCGCCGGTGGCGTTTCGCGCACCGGCAGGACCAGAAAGCCCTTTTCCTGCAGGCCGAACAGTTGCTCCACAACCGGGGTGAGCGCTTGCTCGACGCGTTGCTGTGCGTCGGACACCACCGCATCGAGCCGTTCGGTCGCGACGTTGTCCCGCTCTTCCAGTCTGTACACGCGGTCATCGATCGGCCGGAACCGGTCGTTGAAGAAGGCGGCGTCGACAACGTCGTTGTCGCGGACCCGGTAACGATCCTCGAATTCGCGGGCCACGGATCAGCTCGCCGCTTCGGTGCGTTCGGTGATGAACATCGGCGGCTTCGCGGCGTTGCGCGTCGCCTCGATCACCGGGGTGAAGTATCGGTTGGCGGCGAAAGTGAAGTTGGCGGTGCGCACCAGGCGGCCCATGACGGTGCGATCCTGCACGCTGGCGGCGGCAACCGGCGCTCCGGCCACCAGCAGCGACAGGGTGAGCGTGTTGGCCGCGTCCCAATTTTCCACGGTGGCCGTCACCTGCGCCTTGGTGACGGTGTGGCCGACGCCGGTATCGCGCTGGGCGGAGACATGCTTCAGCGCCGCCGCCGCGCGCGAGACGCGCAAGGTGGAAAGCGCGCCGATGCCGACGGATGGCATGAGATCGCCGGTGCCGATGAACACAGCGCGCAGCTGGATAACGGTGCGATCGAGCGCGGACCAGTCGTAGGCCGGGAGCGACCCGCCGGTCTGCGCCAGCGAGTACCAGTTGCCGTCGACGTAGCCTTCGAAGCGGACCGAGGTGCCGGGCGGCGCGACGATCGGCGTGTCGATGCGGATATCGCCGATGCCGCCGGCCAGTTCCAGCGGCTGCAAATCCACCTCGACACGGGTGGACGGATAGGTGCCGAAGTAGACCTTCACGCTGAGATCGAGCGAGGCGATTTCGCCGGGGATGATCCACTTGTTCGCGCTGTACAGGGCGAACGTGCAGCCCTTCGAGATCTGGCGCGTCTCCCCGCGCAGGCGCAGCCGGTGATTGCCCTGGCTCATGAACACGATGGCATAGCGCTGACCGGGGCGGAGATAGGCGGGCTGGAAGGCGAAGGTGTTCAGGCCGGCGCGCAGATCGCCGTAAGCGACCGTCACCGAGGCGAGGCAGCTCATCAGATCCGGTTCGTCGCCATCGCATTCGAGCAGGACGGCGCGGATATCGCCGGCATTGGCGACGTTGACGATTTCCAGCTCGACCTTCGTCAGAAAGCCGGGGTTGGCATTCAGGAAGGTGAAGGCGCGGCCCTGGCCGGTGTGGTTCGTCACCTCGACGATCTCGTAATCGACGACATCATGACGATCATCGACCGAATCCGGGAAATAGCTGAGGTTCCAGATGCCGTTGCCCGCGACGGTCTCCGCCCAGTTCCTGAGCGTATAGGCTTTGTTGCCGATGCGGACCGTGGGCGGAACGCGATCGGGGCCGAAGCGGTTGGCGCTGAAGCCGGCGCCGGCCAGGCCGATGACCTGGCGCACCAGGCGGCCGCTCTTGCCCGCTTCGAAACAGACGTTCTTCGGCCGGACGATCTTGAGATCGTGGGTGGCCGTGGCGTAAGCCAGCATATCGGCGTGCCCGACGCTGAGGCCGGCGGTGGTATCGATGCGGACCTGATCGGCCAGGGCGGGCGTCATCATGTTGCCGACGACTTTGACCTTGGGATCGTTGGCGTTGACCAGCGCGAGACCGCCGACAGGCTGATCGTTCACCGCGAGGGGAAAGGTCAGCACGCCGTCCTCGATCAGCGCGGCATAGCCGGCGGCGGCAGGGTTCGATTGGGCGGCGTTATCGAACGCGTCCATGAACTGATAGATCGTCGGCGGGGTGGCGTTGCGGATCAGCGCCAGCGCCTGCTCGGCAACCGCCCTGGTCGAAGCCAGCGAATCACGCAGCGCGTCGTACTCGTTGCGGCTGACGTAATCGCCGAAGCGGACAGCGAGAGAGGACAAGTCAGAGCGGATCGTGTCGATCGCCGCGCCGACGCCGCCGCGCCAGACGGAGATTTCATTCAGCGCGATCAGGTTGCGGAGAACCTGCGGCAGCACGTTTTCCTCGATCCGGCGGACCGCTTCGATACCGCCCGTGCCCAGCGTCACCAGCGCGACCAGCGCGTTGTTGGCGGCGATGTTCGGGGCGGTGGGCTGGGGCGCTTCGGCGCCGGCAACGCTGCTGACCTCGGCCGAGCGCAGCCGCTCCATCGCCACCGAATCGGGCTGGGCGGTGCCGGTGTCGACATTGATCAGGAAGTCGCGGGGCTGAATGTCGGTTTCGATCGTCTGGCCCCAGGCGGTCACCGCGACGATCTTCTTCTGCACCAGCGGGCGGATGTTGTAGAAGTTGAGCACGCTGGCGGTGTCGCGGCGGTACATCCGGCCGTCCTCGATCATGCGCCCGGGCGAAAGCGTCAGCTCCCACGTCCCCGTTTCCTGATGGTCGAAGCCGGTAAACCAGATGCCGTCGGCGATCGCGTCGGCGATAAGCCGGTCGATGGCCTGCTGCGCGTAAGCCTGCATGTTGTTCAGGTCGGCGGCCGTGGTTTCCTGATAGTCGCGGGCAATGACTTGGCGTTCCATGGAGCTGTCCTTCAGGCGGGGATGAATGCGCCGACGCGGAATTGGCCGACGGTCTGACGATCACCGGCGCGCATCGCGCGCACCGACTTCGAATTGAGGTAGATCCGGTCGCTGAGCGCCTTGGACGCTGCCAGCGCGCGCACCGCCGCATCGAGCGGGCGACGATCGCCGGGGATCAGATAGCCGCCGGCAAAGCGGCCGAAGGCGCGGGCGGAACGGCGGGCGCGGATCTCCGCGCGGACGTGCGCGGTCTTGACCGGGAAGCTGAGGCGGGTTCCGCGAAGGTGCGTGGTCGGCGGTCCGCCCAGCGGCAGGCGCTCCGGATCGTGGAGGTGGACCTGTTCGTAGATCCGGCGCCAGGCGCGCGAAGGCGGCAGGAAGCCGCGCACCAGCGGACGGCCGGCGAAGAAGGTGCCGTGGGTGACGGGGCCTTCCTCGCGCACCATGGCCGGGCGGATGTCGATCGGATCGAGGCCGGGGGGCACGGTGAAATACTGTTCCTGCCCGATCGAATAGCCGTAAGTCAGCGGGGTGCGGATCGTCACCACGCGCTGGGTAATGCCGGAGCGGCCGAAGAAGCGCTTCGCCTTCGGCGCGTCGCCGGCATACCAGGCGGTCGACCGGACGGCGGGCAGCACGATTTCCTGCGCCTGGACGGCTTCCCCGCCGAAGCGATGGCGGGTGACGACACGGTGGGTGAGGAGGGTGAGCGAGCCGTCGCGCGGCTCGAACAGCCAGGCTTCGCGGCGGAAGCGATCCCGCGCCCCGGTGTCGTGGGGAAAGATGCGGCCGGCGAACGCCTTGCCGAGACCGCCCGCCGCGTTGGAGAAATTGCCGAAGCGCGCCTGACGGGTGGCGATGTAGGGATAGATGCGCAGCTGGGGAAACCGGGCGAGCCAGGCGCGGCGTTCGTCATCGGTGAGCGAAGCGCCGATGAACGTCTTCGACGGCGGGGTGACGGCGCGCACCAGGCGACTGCCGGCCAGGGCGAGATGCGCGGCGGCGCCGGCCTCGGTCCCTTTCAGCCGATGAAGCCGGATTGCGTTGGCCACGGCCCAGCGCTTTTTCTCGACCGGCCAGGCATCGTCCCAGAGATCGACCGACAGTTCGAAGGCGAGGAACGGCAGCGCGGATTCGTCGCAGGTCCACGGATCCTTGCTGCGCGCGATGGCGGCGATATCGAGCGCGGCCCAGCGCGTGCCGGAAACCTGTTCCATCGCGCGCTCCCAGGGGGAGGCGTTCGGCACCAGGGGCGTGACGTCAGCCGGCATAGTCGCTCACCGTCACGTCGATGGCGGTGCAGACGCCGACTTCGCCATTCGCCCGGGCGATGTCCTCTGACGGCGTGACGACGATGACCTTGTCGATCGGCCCGACCGAGGCGGCGGCGTAGATCGCCGAACGGGGAACATCGCGCGACGGCGTTCGTCGCGTGGCGGCCATCGCCTGCAGCGCCGCGATCATTTCGGCGCGGATCAGCTGCAGCGAGGGGCCGGGCTGGACGTAGCCCTGCACCTCGATCGCATAAGGGACGTTGACCACCGACCGCACGGTCAGCATGTCGGTCATCGGCTTGATGTGCTTCTGCGCCAGATGGAGCCGGACCGCCTCCACCAGTTCATCGGAAGCGGTCCCGTCGCCCTCCCGGCTCTGCACCGCGACGGTGACCTGTCCGGCCGCAGGCGACCAGACATCGGCATTCAAGACACGGGCATCGGCGGACAGCGCGTGGAACAGCCAGGCGCCATGCGGCCCGGCCCCGGCGAAGGACTTCGGCGCCAGCAGGACGCGGCGGCGGAAAGCTTCGTCGCCCTCCATCACCGCCGGGGTGCTGCCCGATGCGGGTGCGATGACCAGGCGGGGGACATCGTAAAACGCCGCGAGATGATCGAGATCGGGGCCGAGCGCGAAAGCCAGCATGCGCGATCTGGCGGCGTCGTTGATCGCGGCCAGCGCCATCAGCTCGCGATAGGCGTCGGTTTCCTGAAGCTTCAGCGCCGGGTCGGATTCGACCAGGGCGTCGAAATCGGGGTCTCGCTGCTGAAGATCGGCCAGGCGCGCGGCGACGATCGTTTCGAGATCGGAGACGCCCACCACCGATGGCGCGGGCAGGCGCGACAGATCGACGGCGGGGGTGGCGGCAGACATTTGGCCATGTCGTCGCGCAGCGGGGCGACGGGCCAGCGGTGGCTGTTGTAGCGGGCGGCGCTACAACAGGGCTATTCGCCGATGTGTGCGATAACCTTGTCGAGCGTGCGGGCGCGATCTTCGGCGCTGAGGCCGATCAGCGGGCGCGCGGCGTAAGTCACCTCGGGCGCGCCGGGTTCGCGGGAGACGGTGTCGCGCAGGCCGTAGTGATGCACCGCCATGATCCGCGCCGCCGCGCCGGGATAGCCGACGCGGGCTTCGTTTTCGTCGGCTTCGCGGCGCAGGATCGACGGGGCCGAGGCGCGCTGGAACATGCGCGCCATCCTGGCCTTGCTGGCGGAGCGGGTGCGGGTCTTGGCGCTGCCGCGATAGAGCGACGGTCCCTTGCCGGTCTTGCGCGGTTCGCCCTTGCGCGGCGCCATGGCGGCGCCATCGGGCGTGACGTTCGCCTTGATGCGGCGGGCGTTGGCGCTGCGCAGGTCCGTGGCGATCGCGCTGCTGAGCTTGCGCCGGCCGCCGGATGCGATCCCTTCCAGCAAGCCCTCAAGCAAGTTGTCGAGCGGGGTGAAGTCGTCGCTCATTCGCGCGGCAGGATCTTCACGCCGCCGAGATACAGCTGTTCCAATTCGACGATCGAGCCGTCTTCGCGGCGCAGTTCGGGGATCAGCGGCGGGTCTTCGGGCGATGGCTCGGGCATGTGGGTCACGTCCCAGCCACTGCCATCGGGCCGCGCCTGCAGCGTCACCGCCTCGCTGAGTTCGAAGGTGATGGCGATATCCGCGCTGCCATCGTCCAGGATGTCGGCGGCGAATTTGATCGCCTCGTCTTCCCTGGTGAAGTTCAGCAGCAGGTCGGGCTGATGGACCCGCAGCCAGAGCAGCAGCGGGACCATCAGGATATCGGCGCCGCGCGTGTAGCCTTCGACGAAGAGGCGGACGGTGTAGCGGTACTGATACGACAGCTTCGGGCCATAGCGCGAAACCACGCGGCCGGCGTCGACGAAGATCTTCAACCGGTCGGGCGCGGTGGCGAATTCCGGGTTCGGGGCGACCAGCGCGGCGCGGAGGGAGGTGATCTTTTCCATTATCTCTGCACCCCCGCCCCGCTGTCCATATGCATTGCTCCTTTGGTCATCAGCGCCAGCCCTGAAACGCGCCAAGAATCTCGGCGGCTAGCATGTCGCCGATGAACCACGCGCCTTCGGGCGTCGGGTGCGCGGCGTCCCCTGCGTTGTAGAAGTCGGTATTGCCGTTGCCGTTCGTCGCGCCGGCATAGCCGCCCACAGTCATTACATCGTAGCCCGTCCCGCGCGTCTCGATATAGGCGCTCCGGCGGCCGGTCGGATCGTAGATCGCCTGGGCCGCCAGGAACCCGGCCTTCACCGCGTTGTGCTTACTGTCCGCAGGCGTCGAACCGGACGAACGAAGCATGCCGATCTGCGCCGCGAACGAGGCCTCATAGGCCGGGGTGGTGAAAAATTGCGTCCAGTAAGCGAGAACTTCGGCCTGCAAAGTGGCGTCGGCGGGCGCACTGTCGTTGATCGAGGCGGCTGTGACGAAGACCGCCGGCGTGGCAGGGTTCGCCGGCATCCGCGCCACGAAGTCGTTCAGCCGCTCGCGATAGGTGCATAGCGCGCCGCCGTTGTTTGCGATGAAGCCGGTCCCGCCTTGACCATTCACCCATACGTCTTCGAACCCGAGCCGCTGCGCCACGCGGTACGGCCACCCCCCCATCGGCCCTGCGGTGAACGTGTCGCCGTAGCTGTCGCACATGACGTTCAGGCGCGGGCCGCTGACCGGCCAAGGATGGATGTTCGAGTTCGGCGGCTTTTTAACACCGCCATATTTCGTGCCTCGCCCGAAAATCTCGATCCGGCGCACGCGGCGCGTCGTGTGCGTCGACCGAGCAGGCGATCCCGCCGTGACGTTGAACGTCGCCCCGGTTCCAGCGCCGCCGGTAACGGCCGCCCCGTTACCGGGGACAACGGTGTAAGCGCCATCGGACTTGACGTATACGCGGGTGACGCCGCCCGAGCCGTCGATCCCGCAGACGACCAACTGCATCGCGGCGCCCGTCCCGCCAGAAACGGTCAGCACGTCGCCGAGCGCGTAACCGCTCCCAGATGCGGCGACCGCGACGACCGCGTAAATCCCCTGCACATCGGCCCCGAAGTCGATCTTCAGAAAGCTCAAAACCGATGCGTTGGGCAAGCTGATCGTCGCGCGACGGCTGATGAGTTCGCCGTCTACCGCGATGTTTACGGTGCTCGCCCCGTTCCAGTCACCCAGCAGGACTTCGAAGAACGGCGCATCGGTGACGAAGCGTATCGACCAGTCGTGCTCGCCCTTGTTCGCGCCGCTCGGCTGCGTGATCCAGCGGTTGTAATTTGTGGTGTTGTAGGGCGCGCCGGTCCCCAGCTGCGGCGCGCCGCCCGCATAAGTCAGGCGGCGGTCGTTCGGCCCGACCGTTTCGCCTGTGGCGATCGTCGAGGTCGTGTTGACGACGGACAAGGCGGGCGGGGTCGCCATGACGGCGGGAACCGGGCCGAAGCGCAGCCGGCGCAGGGCCATGTCCACCCCCCGGCGCGCCGCCCAAGCGTCCTTGACGTCGTCGGAGAGTGCAAGTTGCCTTGCCTTTGCCGCCCGGCTCGCAGCCAGCAGTTCCAGCACGCTCATGCCGAAATCCTCACAGCCACGGACCCCGCAGTGCGGGCCGTCAT
>Ga0075363_100000045_pt1 | contig 24145 bp, 20 predicted proteins | sample EndMetdeltDD1763_FD_71470 | JGI IMG/M metagenome (GOLD analysis project Ga0075363, IMG submission 71470) | Populus endosphere microbial communities from Tennessee, USA - Endosphere MetaG P. deltoides DD176-3 | ecosystem: Host-associated > Plants > Roots > Endosphere | place: USA: Tennessee...
CTCCTCGGCCGCTGGTTCTGGTGGCCGCTGAGGGTGCGTCCCCGCCCCGCCAGCCAGATGCTTCAGCCGTACGGGTCACGACAGTCGGTGCGACAACTCCTGCTGTGGGAGGACGACGACGCCCCTGTTCAGACGCGCTGAGATCCGGCGGCGGTGCCGTCGGAGGGCTCTGGCTCCAGAATCGAGACCTCTTGGAGGTGTCCCTTCAACCCAGCGACTCTGCGCAGCTGCGCGGCCATGTTCATCGAGGTCAACATCGGGATACCGCCGATGAACGTCCGGAAGGACGGATGACCACCGTCGAGGTGGAGCATGAACAGACAGCCGACCACATAGAAGAAGCCCATGGTGAACAGGGCGGCGGGGATGGCGAACGCCAGCGGTGACCGCGCGTCGGTGACGAGTTCGGTCGCATAGTCGAACTCGGCCTGCGACAGCGGTTCGCGCTTGCGCAATTTGGCGAGCACCGCTTTGTGCGCGCCGACTTGTTCGCCAAGAGGGGCGGGAGGCCGGTTCTCGAGCCGACGTATGTAGACGAATACGCAAGTGGCGAAGAATATTTCAACGATGGCGGCAAGGATCGTGAGATCACCCCAGAGGCCGAGATTCACTCTGTCGACGCTACCCGAATCAGGTGTTGCGGCTACCTGCTCACAGGAACAACACAGGTTGTGCTCCACAGCTCCGCAGAAATGTTTCGCATCGCCATCCGACGGGCACTTAGGAGGTTCCTGCTGGCGGTCGCAGGCTCATCGCAGACAGGATTCCGTTAGATGGCTCCCCACGCTCTCATCTCCGGTGCCGGCATAGCCGGACCCGCGCTCGCCCACCAGCTCACGGCGCGTGGATGGAAGACCACCGTCGTCGAACGATTCCCGCAGCGGCGCGACGAGGGGCAAAACGTCGATATCCGCGGCGTTGCCCGCGAGGTCGTCCGCCGGATGGGGATCGAGGACGACGTCCGCGCCGCCAACACCGGCGAGATCGGTACCCGGTTCGTGAGGGCCGACGGGTCGCCGGCAGCATCGTTCCCCGTCTCCGAGTCCGGGGAAACCGACGGCCCCACAGCAGAATTCGAGATTCTGCGCGGCGAGTTGTCGCGGATCCTGGTCGAGCGCACCATCGACCAGACTGATTATCGGTTCAACACAGAGATCGCCGCCGTCACCGACCACGGCGACCACATCACTGCCACGCTGCAGGACGGCACCGATATCGACGCCGACATCCTGGTCATCGCGGAGGGGCTGCGCTCGCGGTCACGCCGGTTCGTCACGACCGAAGAGGTCAACGACCTCGGGATGTACTTCGCCTACATCACCATCCCTCGACGCGAAATCGATGACCAATGGTGGAACTGGCAGCATGAAACCAACTCTCGCGGAGTGCATTTGCGTCCGGACAATCTGGGCACGATCCGCGCGGTCCTGACCTTCATCTCGGACGTGCGCGGTCTGGAGGAGCTCGATCAAACTGCCCAGACCTCCATCCTGAAACGCACGTTTGACGATGTGGGTGGCGCCGCACCGAGGATCCTCGCCGAGATTGATGCGGGGGCACCGATGTACTTCTCCGCCGTGGGCCAACTCAGTAACCGTTCCTGGATCAAGGGGGGGCGCATCGCTCTGCTCGGAGACGCGGCGTCCTGTAATGCCACCTTCGGTGGTGCGGGTACCAGCCTCGCCCTCATCGGCGGCTACGTCCTCGCCGGCGAACTGGGCGACGCGGACGACGTTCCGGCCGCGTTGGCCCGGTATCGGCGCGTCATGGAGCCCTTCGTCGACGACGCACCCCAAGTACGCGCCGGCGTATTGCGGCTCGCCAATCCGCGCACGCGCACAGGCATCCGCGTTCTTCACGCCGGAGCCCGCCTCGCCGCCAGCCGGGCCGTCCGAACCATCACCGCTGTGACGGGCAAAGGCCTGATCAGCATCGCCAACAGCGCACCGCTTCCCGACTACCCCGACACTGACGTCAGACTTCCGTAATCACTCTCAGGCTGCTCCTGCGCCGGGAGTGTGATTCGCTCGCTGTGGCGGTATTGCGTCGGTTTTGCATCGATTGGGGAGTGGAGCGGATACACATGGACGTGCGAGCGCAGGTGTCGCACATGAGTCAGGAGTCACGGGAGGCACTCGCGCGACGCATCAGGTCTCGTCTCTCCCACGGTGACGAGCAGGCAACCGATCATGATGTGAGCATCGTCGGCGGAGGTGTGGCAGCTCTCACCCTGGCGCTGGAGATTCACCGGACGCGTCCGGCCACGCGAATTGTGATCATCGAACCGAACGCCCATCCGGTCCCTGAGATCACTCATACGGTCGGTGAGTCCACGGTTGAGGTTTCTGCGCACTACCTGCGCGATCGACTTGGTTTGGGTGATCACCTGCAATCCGCACAGCTCCGCAAGATGGGGCTGCGAATGTTCTTCTCGCACGACGGCAACACCGACATCGCGCAGCGGATGGAAGTCGGAAGCTCGTCGTTCGTCCCCCAGGTGACGTACCAGATCGATCGCGGCAGATTGGAGAACGAGCTCACCCGGCGCTGTTCCTTGGCTGGTGTCGAGACCGTTCGTGGTCGAGTCCGGTCCGTCGACCTCGGCTCCGAGGCGGGCCCGCACAGCATCGTGATTCAGGCAGGTGAAAAGCTCAGCCGGTCGACGGCTCGGTGGGTGGTCGACGCGTCTGGCCGCAACCGCATGCTGCCCCGGCAACTCGACCTCAAGAGGGTCAACGAACACCACTGCAACGCGGCATGGTTTCGCGTCGCCGCCGAGATCGACATCGGCCAATGGAGCGATGACCCGACCTGGCAGGGCCGCCTCGTCGAGGGCGACCGCGCAATGTCCACCAATCACCTCATGGGCGAGGGCTACTGGGTTTGGCTCATTCGGCTCGCATCCGGTGCCACCAGCGTGGGTATCGTCGCCGACCCTGCCTTCCACGCGTTCGACGAGTTCAACACCCTCACCAAGGCCCAGGCGTGGATTCGCGAACACGAGCCGCAGTGCGCGGAGATCCTGGCCGAGCAGGCACACCTGATCATGGACTTCCGGGTGATGAAGAAGTACAGCCACGGCGCCACACAGGTTTTCGACGGCGGGCACCGATGGTGCCTCACGGGTGACGCCGGAGTCTTCCTCGATCCGCTGTACTCGTCAGGACTGGACCTCGTGGCGATCGGCAACGGCTTGATCACCGACATGGTCACCCGAGACCTCGATGGTGAGGACGTCGTCGCACGCGCACAAATCAGCGATTCGCTGTTTCGGTCGCTCAGCGAGATGTGGCTGGCGGTGTATCAGGATCAGTACCTGTTGATGGGTGCGCCGAGAGTGATGTCCGCGAAAGTCGTCTGGGACATCGCGTTCTACTGGGGCTTCATCGGTCTGCTGTACGCCAACGACAGATTCGTGCGGATCGCGGACGATCCCGGCTTCGTTCCGCAGCTTCAAGACCTCATCGCACTGAGCAATCGTGTACAGCGGTTCTTCCGCGAGTGGGCCGCGGTGGAGGACGGTATCCCGACAGCTTCGTTCGTCGACCTGTATTCGCCGCTGAATTTTATGCCGACTCTGCATGAAACCATGATGAAAACAGACGATGACTTCGCCGACCAATTCGACGCGAACGCCCACCTGCTTCAGCGGTTGGCTGGCCAGCTCGTCGATACCGTTATGGCCGAGAAGCATTCGATGTTCGGCGACGACGAGGTCATGCGGCAAACCCAAGCATGGCAACAGGATTCGTTGCTAAGGGAATGGCGCTCGGCTTACCGCCAAGAACAACCGACCGACCCGCTCAGCGACGCCTGGATCGTCACGACCGCGCCGACGCTTCAGCCGACCTGATCGCGCAGAGGACGAACAATGCTCACTCAAGGCGGCCACCACGAGCCGTTGGCCATCGTCGGCATCGGATGCCGTCTCCCGGGCGGGACAGACTCGGCGGATGCGCTGTGGAACTTGCTGTGCAACGAAACCGATGCCACGTGCGTCGTCCCGGAAACACGCTGGAACGCCGCGCGGTATCACGATCCGAATCCATCGAAAGTCGGCAAGATCGTCACCCGCCGCGGCGGATTCCTCAGTGAGATAGACCAGTTCGATCCGCAGTTCTTCGGGATGTCCCCGCGCGAGGCGCACTCGCTCGACCCGCAGCAGCGTCTTCTGCTGCACGCCGCGTGGGAGGCGCTGGAAGACGGGGGCATACCCGCCGACGGGCTGGCGGGCACCGACGTCGGAGTTTTCATCGGCGGGTTCACGCTGGACTACCAACTCCTGCAGAATCAGGGGCGTACCAGTCGTTACCGGTTCAAGCCGCATTCGGCCACCGGGATGATGATGACGATGCTGGCGAACCGCATCTCGCACGCCTTCGACTTCCGCGGACCCAGCATGACGATCGACACGGCCTGCTCGGGCTCGCTGGTCGCCGTCCATCTGGCGGCGTACAGCATCTGGAACGGCGAGTGCGATCTCGCCCTCGCCGGCGGCGTGAACATCATGATCGGTCCCAACACCGCCATAGCGGAATCGAAAAGCGGATTCCTCAGTCCAGAAGGACGTTCAAAGGCTTTCGACGACTCGGCCGACGGCTACGCCCGTGGAGAGGGCGGTGCGATCGTCGTTATCAAACCTCTCCGGCGTGCACTCGATGACGGCGATGAGATCTACGCGCAGATCCTCGGGACCGCGGTGTCGCAAGACGGCCATACCGACGGCATCACCGTGCCGCGCGAGGAGGCTCAGGAAGTCGCGATCACGACCGCGCTTCGACGCGCGGGCGTCGACCCGGCAGAGGTCGGCTACGTAGAAGCGCACGGCACCGGGACTCCCGTCGGCGACCCCATCGAGATACGCGCACTGGCAAGTGCTTTGACGTTGGATCGCTCGACGACGGATCCCCTTTTCATCGGATCGATCAAAACCAACATCGGCCACCTCGAGGCCGGTGCGGGCGTGGCCGGACTCATCAAGGCGGCGTTGGTCGCCAAGCACGGGTACATCCCGGCGAATCTGCACCTCCAGAATCCGACTCGACATGTGTCGCTCGAGGATTTGAAGATCGACATTGCCGGGACCGGCCGCCCATTCCCCGCCTGCGAACGACGTGTCATCGGGGTGAACTCGTTCGGTTTCGGTGGGACCAACGCGCACGTGGTGCTCGCCGAGGCACCACCTCCGAACAGCGCCCCTCCCGTGCGGAATCAACCGCAATTGTGGCCCACCGTGCTACCGATCTCGGCGCGCAGCGAGGAGGCACTGGTCGCCACGGCTGACCGACTGGCGCGGTACCTGGCCGCGGACCCTGATGTCGCGCTGGCCGACCTGGGCTTCACGCTCGGCCGACGACGGACCCACCTCAACTATCGCCACACCGTGATCGCCGACAGCATCGCCGATGCGCGAGAACAACTTCAAGCCCTCGCCGATGGCGGGGAGATCTCCACTCGCCGCACTGCATCCAGCGCTCCGAAACTCGCCTTCGTGTGCACCGGCATGGGGCCGCAGTCGTGGCAGATGTGCCGTGGGCTGCTCGACGTCTTCCCCGCGTTTACGGAAAGCATCGAGCGCAGCGACCATGAGCTGTCCCGGCACACGGACTGGTCGCTCATCGAGGAATTGCGACGCGATGAGGCGCATTCACGGATGGCGGAGACGGAGTTTGCCCAACCCGCGAACTTCGCGATTCAGGTGGCTCTTGCCGAGCAACTCGCGCAGTTCGGGATCAGACCTGACGCCGTAATCGGCCACAGCGCAGGTGAAGTGGCCGCTCACCACCTGGCGGGTCTACTCACCTTCGAGCAGGCGATCGAGGTCATCTACCACCGGAGCCGCCTTCAGCAGCGCACGAGCGGACAGGGCCGGATGCTCGCCATCGGTCTCGACGCCGAAACCCTGATGCAGACGATCCACGGCACGCTGCGAGACGAACTCGGGCGGCGGGTGTCGTTGGCGGCCATCAACAGCCCGTCGGCGGTGACCATCGCGGGTGACGGTGACCTCCTCGAGGACATTGCCCGGCAATTGGACGAGGCGGAAGTCTTCAATCGCTGGCTCTCGGTGAAAGTGCCCTACCACACGCACTACATGGATGCGATCAAGGACGATCTCGGTAGTGCGTTCGCCGGCCTCTCCTCGAAAGCGGCTGCGCTGCCGCTGTATTCGACGGTCACCGGCGAGCAACTGGATGGGTACGAGGCCGGTGCCGCTTACTGGTGGCAGAACACGCGAGCCACCGTTCTCTTCGAGCCGGCGATCCGCCGCATGCTCGACGACGGATACACCCACTTCGTCGAGTTGGGTCCCCATCCTGTGCTGGCGGCGTCGATTCTGGAAACCGCGGGCAGGCAGCAGGTCTCGGTGATGGCGACCCAGCACAGGGATCACGACGACAGTCGCACACTGCTGCGCAGTGTCTGCACACTGCACGGTCACGGCTATCCCATCGCATGGGATGCGCTCAATCCCCGCGACGGCCGCCGGGTCCTCAAGCTCCCGTCCTATCCGTGGCAGACTAAGCGCTTCTGGAACGAGACCCAGGAAGCGACGGAGTCCCTGTTCTACCACCCGGTGCATCCTCTGTTGGGGCAAAAGGTCAGCGCCGTGCGTCCCACCTGGGAAGCCGAGCTGAGCACTGTGCTCAACCCGTTCCTCGCCGGCCACCGGGTGCAGGGAAGTGTCGTCGTCCCTGGCGCGGTGTACATCGAAATGGCCCTCGCTGCATCCAGGGCCACCTACGGGTCGAACCACAGCGTGGACAATCTTGTGCTGCACCGCGCGGTGATCCTCGACGAGACCTGCGACCCGATCTTGCGGACCACCCTCAACGAGGACACGGGCACACTGGAGTTCGCCGCGTTCACGGCAACCGCCGATGGAGAATCCAAGTGGGTTCTCACGGCGACTGCGGAACTCAACACCCTGCCCACGGCACCGAGGCTTGCCGAGCGGCCGGACGATGACCTGATCACCTCGATCGATCGCGACGATTTCTACGCCCGCACCCAGGCCATCGGATTCGACTACGGCGACGCGTTCCGGTCCGTCCAAGGCGTGACAGCCGGAGAGGACTGGGCCGTCGCCGACATCACGATTCCAGGGACGATCGCCGACGAGCTCGACCAGTATCGATTCCATCCGGCGCTCGTTGACGGCGCCTTTCAAACACTCTTCGCCGCACCGTTTCTCGGGCAGGAGGAAAGCGAGGACCCCTACCTACCGTCCAGGGTCCGGCACTGCGCGGTCTACGGAACACCCGAAGACCACATGCGCGTACACGTTCGCGTCGTATCGGCCACCAGGCAGCAGGTCGAGTGCGATATCGCGGTGACCGACCGAGACGGGAAGCTGCTCGCAGTGTTCGACGGCTTCTCCGTACAGTCGTTGAGCGCCTCGTCAGGCATGTCGGCCGAGCGTATCGACAAGGGACTCTACGAAATTCAGTGGTGCGAGACGCGCGATGCGACCGATGCGCCCGACGACCTCGAGAACGCCACCGATGAGTCCTGGCTCGTTCTCGTCGACACGGCCGGCGTGGGCGCAGCCGTGGCGGAATCACTGCGAATCCGCGGTCACCGCGTTCGCACTGTCGAGCACCAACCCGTCGGCGAGTCCACTATGGGGCAGCTGATCGAAGACGCCGTCGCCGCCGGGGGCCTCACAGGGATCGTCGATTGTTGGCCGCTCGACGTCTCGGCCAGCGACATCGAGAACCATCGAATCGGCGCATTCGCCATCCTCGGTCTCGTCAAGGCACTCGCTGAGCACGACGCCGCCAAACCGCGGCTCTTCGTCGTCACCGCGAACGCACAACCTGCTCCGGGAACCGGATCGTTGGCGGTCGACCAGTCCGCCCTCTGGGGACTGGGCAGGGTCATCGGGCACCAGGAGTTCGCCGAATTCTGGGGTGGTCTCATCGACATCGACACCGGCGACGATCCTGCTCAAGCAGCTGAACGCCTCTGCGAGCACCTGCTCGGTGACGGTCTCGAAGATCAGATCGCGATCCGCGGGGAAACGACGTTCGTCCCGCGCCTGCGCCCGTGCGCCGGGCTGACGAAGCCTTTCCCCACCAAGCTCACACCGGATGCGACCTATGTCGTCACGGGCGGGGCCGGAGCGCTCGGCCGCGTCGTCGCCACCTATCTGGCCGAACGCGGAGCACGGCACATCACCCTAATGAGCCGAAGCGCCGTCCCGCCCAGAACGCAGTGGCCGACGCTTACCGAGGATGATCCACATTTCGCGACCGTCGCCACGATCCGGGCGATCGAGCGCCTGGGTGTCCGAATCACCACCGCCAGTGTCGATGTCGCCGACGCTGACCAGATGAGGGGATGGCTGAGCGACCATATCCGCGACGGCGGCAGGCCGGTCCGCGGAATCGTCCACGCCGCAGGATCGGTCAACGACCAACTGCTCGTGAACATGAGCGAGGCCGACTTCGCCAAGGTGCTGGCCCCCAAGGTCACCGGTACCCGCGTGCTGCATGACACTTTCCGTGACCATGATCTGGAGTTCTTCGTCATGTTCGGTTCCGCGGGGTCTACCATCGCCTCGCCGGGGCAAGGAAACTATGCGGCCGCCAACGCTTTTCTCGATGCCTTCGCGCATTACCGACGGACGCTGGGGCTGCCGGCCCTCACCATCGGATGGGGCCCGTGGTCGGTGGGGATGGTCGAAGATCTGAAACTCGAAAAGGTATACGCGCAGCGAGGAATCGAACTGATCACACCCGCTGTGGGTGCACGAATCCTCGATCGGCTCATCAACCAGTCAGTGCCCACCGTCGTGGCCATCAATGCCGACTGGAGTCGAGCGCGCCACGCAGGACTCGGCGGACGGCTACCGGCAGTGTTCTCCGATCTCGGCGCGCCCGGGACCGCCCCTGCGCAAACGGATCCGGGCGGCTCGGTGCTCGATGTTCTTGCCCTCACGCCTGAAGCTGACAGGCCGGCTGTCGTGGCGTCCTGTATCCAAGAGATCGTTGCCGCGGTTTTCGATTGCGCCGTAACGGACTTCGATCCCGACGACATGCTGGACGACATCGGCTTGGACTCCATGATGGCGATGGATTTCCGGTTACGGATCAACACGACGTTCTCGATCGACCTGCCCGTGCTCGAGATACTCAGGGGCGTCAGCGTGAACTCGTTGACCGTCCGAGTGCTCACCGACCTGCACTCGATTCACGGCGAGGCGCCCGTCGCCGCACATACGCCGCCACCCGTCGACAACGACATGGACCGGCTGATGGAGGAGATGTCGGACGACGATCTGCGAGAGTTGTTGGCTGAACTGGAGAACCAGACGGACGCGGGAGCGGCACCCTCGTGACGGCCGCCGTCAGCGTGCAAGGTTTGTCCAAGTCCTACGGACAAATACGGGCGGTACGCGATCTGGATCTCGACGTCGGTTACGGCGAGATCTTCGCGATCCTCGGCCCCAACGGCGCGGGTAAGTCGACGACCATCGAGATTCTGGAGGGCCACCGCAGGCGCGACGCAGGGCAGGTACGCGTCCTCGGCGAGGACCCGCAGACGGCGGGGCGCGGTTGGCGCGCCAGGATCGGGATCGTCCTACAGGAGACCGGCGATTTCGGGATGCTGACGGTACTGGAAGCCGCACGCATGTTCGCGAAGTGTTATGGCGCTGCGCGGATTCCCGAAGAGTTGCTCGAACTCGTCGGGCTCGCGTCGAGTTCCCATTCGAGGGTCCGGTCATTGTCCGGGGGGCAGCGGCGCCGACTCGACGTCGCCCTCGGCATCATCGCCAAGCCCGAACTCCTCTTCCTGGACGAGCCGACGACGGGCTTCGATCCCGAAGCCAGACGCCAGTTCTGGGACCTCATCAGGGTCCTGGCCGACGACGGCACCACCATCCTGCTGACCACCCACTACCTGGAGGAGGCCGCCGCGCTGGCCGACCGCGTCGCGGTCATCGCGGGTGGCCGGGTGGCCGCGGTGGATTCGCCTGCACGGCTGACCGCACACGTGAACTCAGCCGCGACCGTGCAGTGGATGGACGGCGACCGCCTCCATGTCGAGGAGACCGACCATCCGACCGAGCTGATTCGACGGCGGTCGATGGACGGGGTGGAGCTCAATCAGCTCACCGTCACCCGGCCCACGCTCGAAGACGCCTATCTGCGCCTGATCGGTGTGGCGTGATGGCGATCGAATCCGCGGAGAACACCGTGAAGCCCCGCCACCGCGCGGACGAATCGGCTGCTGTCCTGCCGTCGCCGATCCGCATCGGGTTCTCACGTGTCATGCCCGAGCTCAAGATGTTCTACCGCCGTCCCGAGCAAGTGGCGCTGACGTTTTCGATGCCCGCGGTGATCGCCCTCTTGTTGGGTTCCATATTCTCGGCGCGGCTACCGGGCACGGACACCAGCACCGGAGCCGTGATCGCGGCGAGCATGCTCGCCTACGGCATCCTCTCGACATCGTTCATCAACCTCGGCGTCAGCATCGCCGCCGATCGCGAGACCGGTGCTCTGAGGCGACTTCGCGGCACACCGGCGACCGCGTCGTCGTACTTCATCGGCAAGATCATGCTGGTCGCGATCGTGAGCCTCGCCGAGGCAGTCATCCTTCTCGCGCTGGGAGTGACGGTCTTTCGGTTGCAACTCCCGGCAACCCTGTCCGGCTGGTTCACGCTGAGCTGGGTGTTCCTCCTGGGAATCATCAGCTGTTCACTGCTGGGCATCTTTGTGAGCAACCTCGCCAGCAACGCGCTGTCCGCCGCTGTCATCACCAACGGTCCGGCAGTCGGCCTGCAGTTCGTGTCGGGCACGTACGTGCCGCTGATGGTGTTGCCGACGTGGATGTTGGTCGTCGGATCGTTCTTTCCGGTGAAGTGGATGGCTCAAGGATTCCGGTCGGTGCTGTTGCCGCCGCAGATGGTCGCCTTAGAACCGGCAGGCAGCTGGGAGCACGGGCGGATATTTCTAGTACTGGCCGCGTGGAGCATCGCCGGACTGGTGGCGTGCCTGCGCGTCTTCCGCTGGTCGGACAGGAACTGACAGGAACCGCGATGCCCCCGCTGCTCTCTATCACAGCCCACTTCTTCCTCCAGGTCGCCGTCATTCTCCTGACCTACCGTCTGCTGTGGCCACTGTTCCGCCGACTCGCTCAAGTGCAGGTGGTCGCGATCATGGTGGCCGGATTCCTGCTCGGCCCTTCGGTTTTGGGGGCTATCTGGCCGGCAGCGCAGCAATGGCTCTTCCCCACAAAACTCACCATCGGGGCCGAGACATTCACCCACCCGAACCTCACAGCCATCTACGTCGTCGGCCAACTCGGGCTCGTGCTCTACATGTTCCTGGTCGGGGCCTCGTTCAAGCTCGACATCCTCGGCGCGCACGCCAGGCAGGCAGGAGTCACCTCGGCAGCAGGCATCGGCGTCCCTCTGGTGCTCGGCGGGCTGGTCGGATGGTGGATGGTCGGCCTCGGCGGATACTTCACGGACAAGGTCGTGTTGTGGCAGGGCGGTCTGTTCGTCGCGGCCGCCGTTGCCATTACGGCTTTCCCGATGCTGGCGTGGATCATCTACGACTCCGGCCTGCTCAATACCCGGCTGGGGACGATGGCGCTGTCCTGCGCCGCCGTTGACGACGCCTGCGCCTGGATCCTGTTGGCAACGGTGGTGGCGACGACCAAGGGAAGTCTGTTCGGCGCATTTCTGGCCATCGGAGGCGGGCTGGCCTACTTGTTGTTCATGGTCTACGTCGGCCGTCCGTTGCTAGGCAAACTGGAAACGTGGACGCCACCCCGCGGCGACGCCGAACGCACGGGTGGCCTCCCGATCGCGCATACGAGCATCATTCTCATCGTCGTGCTGACCGCGAGCTGGTTCACCGACGTGGTCGGAATCTACTCGGTATTCGGCGCTTTCGTGGCCGGTGCCGTCATGCCACGCGGTGCGCTGCTCGACGCGATCCGCGAGCGGTTCGAGCCCCTGGTCGGCTATCTGCTGTTGCCCGCGTTCTTCATCTATTCGGGTCTGAACACTCAGCTCACCTTGATCTTGGACCCGTCCACTCTGCTGATGGCGGGCATTGTGCTCGTCGTGTCCTTCGCCGCGAAGTTCGGTGCTATCGGACTGGCGGCGCGTTCGCAGGGCATGAGCTGGTATGAGGCCGGTTCGATGGGAGCACTCGCCAATGCCCGCGGGCTGATGGAACTCATTCTGCTCAATATCGGCCTCGAAGCGGGACTCATCTCGGGCAAGCTCTACACCATTCTTGCCCTCATGACGATCATCACCACGTTCGTCGCCACACCGCTGCAGCGTCTGTTCGAACGTCGGCTGCAGAAGTCGGGGTTGAAGTTCGGCGCCGCAGGGGAGGAGTCGCTCACCGAAGTGGCTCAAGCGCGGTCGACGACCGGTTCGTAGTCGACTACCCGCACTCCCTAGGCTGGTGTCGTGTTGTTCTTCATCGTCGGCCTCGGGACCAAGCAGAAGCCGGTCGGCGCAGGAGCGGTACGCACCTGTCCGCGCTGCCACAACACCACGCAATGGACGCGGATGCGAGAGTTCAAGCAGTTCACGTTCTTCTTCGTCCCACTCGCGCGATGGAGACGCAGGCAGTTCGAAGTCTGTGGCATCTGCGGTACCGCGATCGCTGGCTGACGCTGCTCGATAACGATTTGAAAGCTCTTGCATTGCAACATGAGACAGGACAGCAAACATAACGGCGGCTGACACTATGGTCGTCTGGTGCACCGGCGAACGGCCCTCAAGCTCCCGTTGTACCTGGCAGCAGCCGCGGCACTGGCCAAGATTCCTGTCGCCTCCGCCGCGGCGAGTCGATGGTCGGCCGATCGCGCGAACGCCTGGTACGCCCAGCAAGGCTGGCTCGTCGGCGCGAACTATGTGACCTCCAACGCCGTGAACCAGATAGAGATGTTCCAGGCCGGTACCTACGACCCACACCGCATCGCCGGTGAACTCAGCGTCGCCAAGCGAATCGGAATGAACACCATGCGGGTGTTCCTGCACGATCAGTTGTGGGCGACCGACCGGGCGGGTTTCAGCAGCCGGCTTTCGCAGTTCGTCACCATCGCCGCGAGTCATCAGATCAAGCCGCTCTTCGTCCTGTTCGACTCGTGCTGGGACCCCTTGCCGAAGGCAGGCCGTCAACGCGCACCCATCAAGGGCGTGCATAACTCCGGCTGGGTGCAGGGCCCGGGCGCCCATCGTCTGCAGGACCCGGCCTACACCCGCGTGCTGCAGAGCTATGTCACCGGCGTCGTTGGCATGTTCGCGAACGATCCGCGCGTCCTCGGATGGGACGTGTGGAACGAACCGGACAACCCGGCAAAGGATTACAGCAAGGTCGAACACCAGGACAAGATGGAACTGGTCGCCGCGTTCCTCCCGCACGTCTTCCAATGGGCGCGGGCCGTCAATCCGGTTCAACCATTGACCAGCGGCGTGTGGCAGGGCCATTGGAGGGATCCCGCAAGCCGCAGCAAGATTGCGAGCCTTCAGCTCGAGCACTCCGACATCATCAGCTTCCACAGCTATGCCGAACCGGCCGAATTCGACTCTCGCATCGACGAATTGACGCCACTCGGGCGACCGATCATCTGCACCGAGTATCTGGCGCGAAATCTGGGCAGCACCGTCGAGGGAATTCTTCCGATCGCCAAGCGACGCAACGTGGGCGCGTACAACTGGGGCTTCGTCGCCGGGCGGACGCAGACGTATCTGCCGTGGGACTCGTGGCAGGAGCCCTACACCGAGCTCCCGACGAGATGGTTCAGCGATCTCATCCACCCCGACGGACGGGCCCACGACGACAACGAGATTCGCTTCATCCAGAAGCTCACGGGTGTCGGTCAACCGGTGACGCCTGCTGGTGCCCCACCCGCCATCCGTTAGGGCGTTAGCGCCGCCCCTGATCGCTACCCATGATCAGTTGGCGCCGGAAGTGCGATGACGCGGAGCCGCCGATCGGGGTGGCCGCTCACGCATGTGGTCGCGGACCCGGCTCATGAGGTCACCGAGGGCGTGCACGTCCTGGTCGGAAAGCGCGCCGTACAGCAGGTCGCGAACTACCTGGATGTGGCCGGGGAGGACCTTGGCGACACGGGCGCGGCCTGCTTTGGTGATGTCGACAACGGTGGCGCGTTTGTCATGGGTGCTGACCTTGCGCACGATCAGACCTGCGTTCTCCAACAGTCCGGCCTGATGTGTCAGGCCGCTGCGGCTGTAGACCACGCCGTCGGCGAGCTCGGTCATGGTGAGCGGTCGCTTGGCGTCGACCAGCTTGGCCAAGACTTCAAACTGCACGTAGCTGAGCCCGCCTTCGGTCTCCAACTGCTCCCGCACGGCGTACTGCAGCAAGCTCACCGCTTCTGTCAGCGCGAAGTACGTGCGCATTTGCGCAGGCTTCAGGCCCTTCGCCACAACGCCATCGTAATGCTTCAACATCGAAGCGATCGCTCTCATGGGCGGCCTCGGGGAATTACTTCGATATCGAAGCATGTTACTTCAAGCGTAACTGCTTCGATCTCGAAGCATTCAACGAAGGAGTAGACCATGAAGGCTGTGCGATACCACCGCTACGGAGACAGCGACGTTCTGCAGTACGAAGAGGCTCCGCGACCGGTGCCCGGCCCGGGGCAGGTGCTGGTGAAGGTGGCCGCGACCTCGTTCAACCCGGTGGATGCCGGTATCCGCGGCGGCTACCTGTCCGAGGTGTACGAGATCAGGTTTCCGCACATCCCCGGCGTGGACGTCGCGGGTACCGTCGCAGAACTCGGTGACCAAGTTCAGGAATGGAGCATCGGCGATGCCGTGGTGGCGTTCCTGCCGCTGGATGCCGACGGCGCCGCCGCGGAGTACACGCTTGTGTCAGCCGAATTACTCGCCGCGGCGCCGCAGGCGGTGGATCTGACCGACACGGCTGCCCTGCCCGAGGCGGGGTTGACGGCGTGGCAGGCCCTTTTCGAAGTCGCCGGTTTGACGGCCGGACAGACGATCTTGATCAACGGCGCGTCCGGCGCGGTGGGCGGCTACGCGATCCAGTTGGCCAAGCAGGCCGGCGCGGCCGTGACCGCGACTGCCAAGACGCGTGACGCCGAGCGCCTGCGCGGTCTGGGAGCCGACCGGATTGTCGACTACATCGACTACACCCACTCGCCAATCGAGGTTGCGGGAGGACCGTTTGACGTGGTGCTCAACCTGGTCAGCACAACTGACGAGCAAACCGAAGCTCTGATCGGCGTCATCGTCGACGGTGGCTTCCATGTGGGCACAATGGTTTTCGGACCGCAGAACCCCGGTCGCGGAATCCGCACACAGCGAGTCTTCGTCCGCAGCGATGCCTCGCAGCTGGCGGGACTGGTCAGTCGCGTCGACGAAGGGCTGCTACGCATCGAGGTCGCGGATCGGCGGCCACTCGAGCAGGCAGCGGCGGTGCACGAGGACTCAGAGGCCGGCCGCCTACGCGGCAAGACCATTCTCCTAGCCCCCACGAACTGATGGCCGCGAGGCTCCACGCAGTATTAACGCGGAACGCTACTGCCCGAGAATATTTCGTGATCAGAGCGGCAGTCGCGGCTGTTGTTGGCGGAGCGGCGGTGGCGGGCGCCACTTAGCCCGTCAGCGTCGCTGCTCTTCGATCCACCGTTGCGGATCGACCTCGAGGGCTTCTCGGTCCCAGTCACCCAGGTCAGCGGCCGCGCGATAGGTCGTTTGCAGAAACTCCAGCAGAGCGCGGTCCGGGTCCGTCGCCGTTCGCACCGCCTCGTAGGGCAGCAGGAACTGCTTGTACTCCGTGCTGTAGAAGGCTTGTTCGGGTTGGACGGGGTAGTCGGCGAAGCCCTCGGGTTCGGGGTAGGCGTACGCGTAGAACGCGCCCTCCTCACCGCCGCCGGCCCAGAACCCGCAGCTGCTCAGCTCGTGTGAGTAGCCCTCGACCATCACCCAGTCACCACAGTTGGGTGCCCCGCCCGGATGCTTTGGCGCGGTGCGGCCGGAGAACCTGGTGCACGCCATGTCCATGGCGCCCCAGAAGAAGTGGACGGGGCTGACCTTCCCGAGGAAGTGGGAGCGGAACTCGTGCAGGACGCGGTCCGCCGACACCAGTTGGCGCCAGAAAAGATGCGCGGCTTGGGGGTCATAGGAGGCGTGCGTGTGGTTCTCGGCGAAGGGGATGGCGGGATCGACCTCGTTGGGACTCGCTTGAATCTGCACCGCAATGCCGAGCTCGTCGAGCGCAGCCATCGTCTCGGCATAGAAGTCGGCCACCGACTTGGGTTCGAGTGCGATCTGGCGGAGGCCGCCGTCGCTCGTACGAAAGTGCAACTTGTGCTCGACGAAATCGAACTCGATGTCGAAGACGCCGGCTTCGTAGGGAATCGCGGATGTGGTCAAGCCTCGAGGGCTGACGTAAAGGGTGACCTGCCACCAGTGGTTGACCAGGGGCGCACGCGCGAGTCGGATCTTGCCGACGATCTGGGTCCACATGTGGAGCGTGTCGCGCGTTTCAGTCCAGTCCTCGACCCGCAACGAAGGCCAGTTCTGCGACACCGCAGCCGTTTTCGAGGTGATATCCGCCATCTACGCACTCTAGCGTTGGCGCACGACCGCGCTGTTCAAGGGCTCAATTGCATGCGTGCGCTGGCCGAGTCGACGTACTCCCACGCCTCAAACAGCAGACCGCCGACGAACCTGGCGATGATCGCGTAGTTGTTGTGATACGGACCTCGTTCGGTCTCGGCGGTGATCGTGAATCGGGCCGCCGCACGATCGCGGTGACCGAAGCTCTCGAGCACCTCCAACCGGAACGTCTCGGGTCGATAGAAGGACGTGAACTCCTTCGTCAATCCGCGCAGTATCCGCTCGCGACCGGTGTTCGTCTTGCCAGTGGGTACGTGCAGCGTGAACGACACGTCGGGGTGGAGCAGCTCGCGCAGGCGCTCGATGTCGGGGATCGCATCGAGGTACTGATAGAGAAGTTCACCGGCGTGCCCGCGGCCGGGCTCACTGTCTGGCACGGCTCGAATCTAGTCCGCCGGCTGGATTCCGGAGCTAGCCGGCCGCCGGGCTCGCCTGGTAGGACGCGATCTGCCAGTCCTTGCTGGTGCGGGTGACGACGACGCCGACGTTCAGGTGCAGGGTGTCCCGGTCGCGGAACGCGAAGTCCGCGGCGAGGTAGCCGACCGCCACATCGATGCCTAACCGGCGAGACTCCAGTATCCGGTACTCCACCGTCATGCCCTGGGGCTGCGCGTCGTAGTACTCGGCCACCCCCTGCGGCCCGACGCTGTACGGCCGCAGTCCCTGAAAGATCGCATCAGCGGTGAACACCTCGGCCACCAACGCCGGATCGTGCGCGTCGATGCCCTGCTTCCACTGGTCCAGTACCGCCCGCAGGATCGGTTCAGTGCCCGGCACTTTGACCTCCGTCGACATGCAGGATCTCACCGGTGACGAAACCTGCCTGCTCGAGATACAGGACAGCGTCGACTGCGTCGTCGACGTCACCGAGTCGTCCCATCGGGTTCAGTGTCGCAAGGGCGTCGTGCGTCGACGGGTCGTGCATCGGTGTGCTGATGACGCCGAGTGCGACAGCGTTGGCGCGGATACCTCGGCCGGCGTATTCGACGGCCAGCGCCTTGGTCGCGGCGTTGAGTCCGCCCTTGGTCAACGAGGCGAGTGCGGACGGGGCCTGCGAATTGGCCTGATCGACCAGGCTGGTGGAGATGTTGACGATGTGGCCGCCGGGCTGCATCACCGCGAGCGCGGCGCGGGTCACCTCGAAGAAGCCGCGCAGGTTCACGCCTGTGATGGCGTCGTAGTCGTCATCGGTGTATTTGGTGAACGGCTTGGGAATGAAGATGCCGGCGTTGTTGATCACGGTATCGACCCGGCCGAAACGCTGCATCGCGGCATCGATCAGACGCTGGCCGACGCCGGGCTGGGAGATATCGCCCGCGACCGTGTGCACCATCGGGTCGTCACTCTCGCCGATACTGCGGGAGTTGGCGACGACGGCGTAACCCAGCTTGCGGTAGCCCTGCACCAGGCCGGCGCCGATCCCCTGGGAGGCGCCGGTGATGACGGCGACCCGTGTCGAAGTGTTCATGTCCGTTCCTTTCGTAGTCCTGTCCGGCTCAACGTGGCGAGTCGGGGCGGCGATGCCTGGCGGACGAGACGAATCAGCTCCCAGCTGGAAGGTGGGGACTACTAGGCTGACCCGATGGAGCTGCGGCAGCTGCGTTACTTCGTCGCCGTCGCCGAGGAGTTGAACTTTGGCCGCGCGGCGCAGCGACTACGTATTGCCGGCCCGTCGTTGTCACAACAGATCAAGGCCCTCGAAAAAGATCTGAAGGTGACCCTCTTCGACAGGGACCGTCGGTCCGTCGTGCTCACGTCGGCGGGAGCGGCGCTGTTGCCGGATGCCCGGGCTCTGGTCGTCCAAGCCGACGAATTACGTAGACGGGCAACAGGGCTCGGCGTGTCGCAGCCCGTCCGCGTCGGCTACGTGAGCTGGTGCCCGACCGATTGGGCCGAGCGCGCGGCAGGCATCGCCCAGCTGCGTGTGGACACCTGGGTGATGCCATCGCACGCGCAGGCGGCTCGCGTCGCCGAGGGCAGCCTCGACCTCGCGATCTGCTGGGTTCAGAACAGCGACCTGGAGTCACTGTCCCTTGAGGCGCGACTCCTCGGAGTGGATCGGCTATACGCGCTCGCTGTCGGCTCCGACGAATCACCGGTCGACGCCGGCGACACCGTCGTGCTCGTCGACGCCGATGCCGCCAGCTGGTCGTCGTGGAATCGCTACGGCGAGCAGTTCGCCGCCGCGACCGGTGCCCGGGTCATGCGGACCGACGACGGTGGGGTCACCGGCCCGACGTTCTTCGAACATGCTCGTGGCCTCCGCCGCCCTGTCCTCAACAACCCCAAGGGACAGGATGAGCCGCCGCCAAAAGGCCTGGTGCGTCGACCGATCGTCAACCCGTCACCGTTGTGGACGTGGTCGCTGGTCTGGCGGCGCGGCGAGGACGATCCCACGATCCGCGCCCTGATCGACGAATTCACCAGGGGAGTCGGGGACTTCGGCCTCGGCGACCCCTCCGTCTGGTTGCCTGCCGATGATCCGCATCAGCCCCGCGACCACAGCAGCGGCTGACACGACCACCGCCGCCACCAGTAAGGCGGTACGGAAACCGTTGTGTAGCAACGGACTCACCACCACCGGCCCGAGGATCTGACCGACTGAGTACCCCGCGGTCAGCAACGCGACAGCGCGTGGATATCGAAGCAGACGCCCGGCCGCCAGTGACAGCGTGCTGACACCGATGAATGTCCCACCGAACAGCACCGCGCCGATCAGTGCGGCGGCCACCCCGCCGACAAGGGCGGCCAACGCGATCCCGACCGCCTGCACGCACAACGCGGTCACCAGCAGACCGGGGTGTGACCACCGAGAGCTCAGCGCGGCCCACAGCGCCGCCGACGGCACCGTCGCCAGTCCGACGACCAACCAGGTCCCACCACCGAGCCAGGGGGGTGCATCTTGGGTAACCGCGGCCACCAGGAAGGTGCCGGCAACGATGTACCCGACGCCTTCGAGGGTGTAGCTCGCCGCGAGCAGTGTGAAGGCGCGATGCGACGGGGCGGCGCGCGGCGACATTTCCGATGCCGCCGATGTCGTGGCGTTCGGCGCCGGGTGCATCGCCCAGGCGACGGCGGCCAAAGCGGCGGCGGCAAGCGCCGAGGTCCACCACGCCAACCTCCACTGTCCACTGGCCAGCACCAGGACTGCTGACAAAGCGATGCCACCGCCGACCCCGCCGAGTCCCCATCCGGCGAGATGAGCCGGCTTTCCATGCAGCTGCTCCAGCAGGGTGTTGACGGCGATCACGAAAACCAGCGCACTGGCGACTCCGGACAGCGCACGCAACGCTGACCACTCGATTACGTTGGTGGCCAATGGCATTCCGGCCAGACTGGCGACGAGCACGATGAGCGATGCTCGGCAGACCCCAACCGAGCGGGCGAGTCGCGGCCAGACGGACCCGGCCAGCGCACCCGCCAGATAACCCGCGTAGTTGGCGGTCGCCAGGGTCGCTGAAGTGTGCGGGCTGATGTCGGCCTGGGCAGCCATCAGCGGCAGGATCGGGGTGTACACGAAACGGCCGATGCCCATGGCGGCGGCCAAAGCCGCGGCGCTGTGCGCGATGTGCCTGTGGTGCTGCATCCGTCCATGGTGGAATGCCCTGAGCTCGTCGGCCACGATCAATGTGCTCGCAGCTGGAAGGCGTTGTCTCCCAGCCGGGACTCGATCGACGTCCATCGGCGTTCTTGCGGTCGAATGATCGCAATGGAAAAGGGAGACTCGATGACAGAGAACATCACCGCCTTGGTGACCGGAGCCAATCGCGGCTTGGGGCGCCAGTTCGCCGCCGAGCTCGTCGCGCGTGGCGCGAAGGTGTACGCCGCGGCGAGACGACCGGAGTCCGTCGATCTGCCGGGGGTGGTGCCGATCCAACTCGACATCACCGATGTGGAATCAGTTCGGCATGCCGCGACCATCGCCGAGGACGTCACGCTGCTGGTCAACAACGCAGGCATCTCGACACGCGCGACGCTCCTGGACGGACCCATCGATGACATCCGCGCGGAGATGGACACGCACTACTTCGGCACGTTGAACGTCACCCGGGAGTTCGTCCCGGTCATCGAGCGCAACGGCGGCGGAGCGGTCCTCAACGTTCTTTCGGTCCTGGCGTGGGCGCACCCGCCCAGCTCGGGCGCCTACGCGGCGGCCAAAGCGGCGTCGTGGGCCATGACCGACGCATTGCGAACAGAGCTGGCGCCGAGGGGGATTCACGTCGCCGCCCTGCACGTGGGCTATATGGATACCGACATGGTGAGCTACATCCCGGCAGAGCAGAAGATCGATCCGGCACAGGTCGCGGCGCAGGCCATCACCGGCGTGCTGAACGGTGAGAACGAGATCCTCGCCGATGAACTGTCACGAAAAGTGAAAGCAGGACTATCGACCGCGAACACCGCGTGATCAGCGGAAGCGGACGTCCATCGTCGCCATACCGAAGATCTTTTTGCCGTCTGACTTCGCCGCGACGATCACGACACCGCTGCGCGTCTCTGGATCCAGCGACTTCACCCGCCCGCTGAATTCGATGTCGGTGCCGCCGGTGGCCGACACGATCGCCGGGGCCGACAGCCGCACTGTGTAGCGCGTCACCGCACCGGGGTCGCCCGACCACGACGAGTGGTATCCGGCACCCAACCCCATGGTGAGCATGCCGTGCGCGATCACGTCGGGCAGACCCGCCAGCTTCGCGATGCCTTCGTCCCAATGGATCGGGTTGGCGTCGCCCGCGACACCGGCATAGTTCACCAGGTCCCCGCGCGAGAGCCGCGTGTGATGCACTGGCAACTGGTCGCCGACCTTCACGTCGTCGAACGACGGCGTGCCCGGCGTCCGGGAGTCACTGGCCAACCGAACCTCGCCCTCGGGGCGCAACTCCTTCTCGTACTCGCCGTCCGCGCCGGGGATGTCGAGGATGTTCATGTCGTGCATCATCGCGTTCTGCACGGCCGTCTTGACCCCCGCGTCGATGTCCTCGGCCGTGACCCCGACGACGGTGGTGTGCAGGGTGTGCACCCGCTCGCCGGCGGCATCGGTGAACGTGTTCGTGACGGTGATGAAATCTCGGCCCGCCGTCCTGCGTACCGACGTCAGCTCGACGTCGATGGTCAGTTCGTCGCCGGCCACGATCGGGCGGTGCTGCTCGAAGACCTCTTCGGTCTGCAGATACGTGTCGTACCCGACGACAATCGCCTCGAACATCCGCCGGTTGCACTTCATACCGGGGGTCGACGTGAATGTCAGCGGCGCCACCAAGTCCGAATAGCCCAGGTCAGCGGCTGCGGCGACGTCCCAGTGCGCGGGGTGGTAGTCCTGCACCGCGCGGGCGTATTCACGCACCTTCTCGCGGCCGACCAGGTAGGTGCCGTCCATCTGGTAGTAGTGGCCGACCCTCGCTTCGATCGGCGACGTTCCTGCTGGTGCGGTCATGAATTGGCTCAACTCTTCCGTCGGCTGGATCTGAGCCGACCACAGCACAGTAACGCGAGGGCCTTCCGATCCCGGAATCCACCGATTGTGGCGGGCATCCTGCTTACGCTGATTACGCACATGACTGTCGACAGGCGAATCAGGGTCGACGGCGAGCCCGCATCCATCGAGCCCGCCCATCTCTTCGAGGCCAAACTGCCGCAGCTGTTCGACGCGGATCGGCTGCGCTCTTCGCTACAGGAGATGGGGCCCCGGCCGCTCACCATCTACGTCGACGGCCACGCCTGGACGCTGCGGGCCGACGACAGCCGCATGACGGTCACACAGGGCCCGGGCACCGGCTCGGCCCTACGCGTCGACGCCGAACAGCTCGACGCGCTCGTCGCCGACAAGGTCACCCCGATGGGCTGGTTGGCGAGCGGGCAACTCGATATGGACGGGCACCTCTCCGACGTCCTGAATTGGTGGCTCCTGGTGCGCGCCGCGCTCGACGGCACAACACCCCACCGCACCGGCGCCGTCGAATTCAAAGACCGCGACGGCGGGCCGCTCGACCTCAGCCGTTCGTTCGCGCCTGACGATCCCGCCGAGGACATGGCCTGGTTCCTCGAACAAGCCGGTTTCCTCCACATCAAGGGTCTGTACGGCGAAGACGAGATGGCCGCCGTTTCCGCCGAAATGGACGTCGTCGCACCGCGTTACGCCGACGGCGACGGGCGGTCGTGGTGGGCCAGCCTCAAGGACGGATCGCGCGCACTCGTGCGGATGCAGCGGTTCGACAAGGAATCTCCGCTGACCGCCGAGCTGGTCGCCGACGAACGCCTCACCCGCATCGCCGCGTTGACGGGGGACGGCCATGTCTCCAGTGGATGGGACGGCAACCGACTGGAGGCGCTCTTCAAGCCGATCGGTGTCGTGCAAGGGATTTCCGATATCCCGTGGCACAAGGACTGTTCGCTCGGGCGGCACAGTTACGACTGCTGCGGACTCACTGTCGGCATGTCGGTGACCGGAGCCGACGCCATGTCGGGTCAGCTCCGTGTCGTTGCAGGCTCGCACCGCGCCCTCGTCTGGCCGGCACCCAGCCTCCAGCCGGGACTGGACCTTCCCGTCGTCGACCTCGCCACTGAAACCGGCGATGTCACCGTGCACTGCTCGTGCACTCTGCACATGGCTCAGCCGCCCGTGAAACGCGAACGGCGAGTGATGTACACCAGCTTCAGCCTGCCCACACTCGGCGGCGCCCCGGCTGACCGAAAAGACTTGCGACGCATGGCCGACGCCGCACCGCGAAACACCAGTCAGTAGTTCTGCCGCTCAATCCAACGGACGGTAACGCTCCACGCGTCGGTCGGTGAGCAGAGGACGAATGCGGCCCACCACCAACTCCTGGTAGTGCGCGGAGTTCACGTGCTCATCGAGCGCGGCATCGTCGCGATAGCGCTCGATCAGCACGATGGTGGTGGTGTCGTCCGCACTCTGAAAGGCTTCGTAGCCAAGGCATCCCGGTTCAGCCAACGCCTGGGGGCGGAGCTCGGCCAGATATCCCAGCACGGTGTCCAGCGACTCCGCGGTGGTCTGCCAGTGCGCCACGACGACGACGGGATCGCTCATCGGCCGAGGGCCTCGACCAACGCCTCGCCGACCAGCGTTCCCGATTGCGGATTCTGGCCGGTGATGAGCCGACCGTCGACGACGAGCTTCGGCTGCCACGGGTCGGTCGCCTCGTACAGCGCTCCTTCTTCGCGCAGCGCGGCCTCCAGGTCGAACGGCACGTCCTTGTCCGCGTACCCGTCCTCTTCGGCGTCGGAGAAGGCGGTGAGCCTGCGGCCGCGGATCAGCGGCGAACCGTCGTCGAGAGTGACGCCCAGGAACGCTGCCGGGCCATGGCATACGGCGGAGACGATCATGCCCGCGTTCCAGGCGTTGATCACGGTGGCCTGCACCTCCGGATTGCCGGTGATGTCGACCATCGGCCCGAGTCCGCCGGGGAAGAACACCGCGTCGTAATCGAGCACGTCGACCTCGGACAGCTTGCGGCTGCGGGCCAACCTTCGATAGGCCTTGCT
>Ga0075363_100000046_pt1 | contig 24086 bp, 18 predicted proteins | sample EndMetdeltDD1763_FD_71470 | JGI IMG/M metagenome (GOLD analysis project Ga0075363, IMG submission 71470) | Populus endosphere microbial communities from Tennessee, USA - Endosphere MetaG P. deltoides DD176-3 | ecosystem: Host-associated > Plants > Roots > Endosphere | place: USA: Tennessee...
ACTCACCGCGCCCTCCTTGCGGCCGCTATCGCGATGGTTGATGACAATCGTATGACGGGTTTTCCCGCCATCCCGAAAGCCGTCGATCCTTGCGCCGCGCAGCCCTTCAAACCGACCCGCGAAGCGAGTCGCTACGGGTCAATTTCTCATTGCAGCCACGATATTGCAATGCAGCAAGGACTTGAGTGTCGGAATTAGGGCAGCGGGTCAGGAGGCTGCGAACAGATGTGCCGCCCGGCAGCGATGGCATTATATACGGGGCGGCCGGGCGCAAAATGGGCCGGGGCAGGACCGCCCCGGCGCGGATCTTCAGCGAAGCGCGAGGAGATGCCCCTGATCGAGGCCGACCACCGCGAGGCGGGCGGCGGCGCGGGAATCCATCCAGCGGCCATCGGCGAGTTCGAGATCGTAGCGCGACTGGCTCATGATCGCCGACTTGTAGCAATCGAGCGCCCGGCTGCGGTTGCCCATGCGCGCATAGGCGGTGCCGAGATTGATAAGCGCGGCGGGATCGCCCGCGCGGTCGAGGCCAGTGGCCCTGATCCGCTCGACCGCTTCGCCGTTACGCCCGGCCATCATCTCCGCATAAGCGACGTCCGAGCCATAAGGTTCGGCGCCATAGACCGTGGTCTGGTCGGCGGCGGGGGTAAGCACAGCGGCGGCAAGCAGCAGCGATATGGTCATGGAACAGATCCCCTCGTTCTTATCGATAAGGGGAGGCTATGCTCGAAATCCGGCAAACCGAAGAAAAATTACAAACTGTCATAAAAGTGCAATCGGAGTGTGAATCGCCCTTCCCGATTGCGAGTCGGACAAGACCGCGCACAACGATCGCACGATGGCTCCACATGACGAAATCATATTGTACGAAGGCTGTCGCGACATCGGACGATCGCGCAGCCGGCAACTGAAGGAAACTAACCGCCTGTAACGGCTGGAATAGCCGAAGATCATGCAGGTCATCTCGTCATGATTGTAATATTTTCGTCATAATAGTCACAATCAAGCTGTCATTATTCCGAAAACAAACTGTCATGCAGCTCCTCTAATGGCGATTCGCGACGGCGGAATCACCGTCTCGCTCGACCTTTAGGGGGATCCCATCGTGAAGAATATCCATGGCTTGTCGCTCGTCGGCTGCAGCGCGCTCGCGCTCGCCGGTTGCGGTCCGAGCGACATCAGCTCGCCCGGCACCGGTGGTGACGTTATCATCAACAATCCGGCGCCGACGCCTTCCCCGTCGCCCACCCCCACCCCCGGCGCGGGCAACGTGACCCCGGCTTCGGGCTGCCCCACCATCGCCGATTCGCAGGGCCTGACCGATGGCGGCACCATCACCGGCCCGACCGGCACGTGGCGCGTCTGCGCCCTGCCCAAGGTGATCCGCACCTCGACCACCCTGCCCAAGCTTTCCGGCGTGCTCTACCAGCTCAACGGCCGCACCGACGTCGGCTGCGACGGCGGCTTCTCGGCCCCCACGGCCGCCGCGCCCTTCACCTCGTCGACCGTCGGCTGCACCACGCCGCTGACCGCCGACACCAACGTGACGCTGACCATCGAACCGGGCGTGATCCTCTATGGCGGCACCGGCCAGTCGTGGCTCGCGGTCAACCGCGGCAACAAGATCAGCGCCGTCGGCACCGCGACGCGCCCGATCGTCTTCACCAGCCGCGACAACGTGCTGGGCCTGAACAGCGAAACCTCGCAGGGCCAATGGGGCGGCGTCGTCCTGATGGGCCGCGCCAGGACCACCGACTGCACCACCGGCACGGTCGCCGCGGGCACCTGCGAACGCCAGACCGAAGGTTCGGCCGATCCGGCCCGCTTCGGCGGCGCCAACGATGCCGACAATTCGGGTCGCATCAGCTTCACCCAGATCCGCTATTCGGGCTTCATCCTGGGTTCGAACGTCGAGCTTCAGGCGCTGACCACCGAAGGCGTCGGCAGCGGCACCGTGCTGGATCACATCCAGAGCCATAACAGCTCGGACGACGGCGCCGAATTCTTCGGCGGCCAGTTCAACCTGAAGTACTATATCACCACCGGCGCGGACGACGACAGCCTCGACGTCGACACCGGCGCGCGCGTCAACGTCCAGTACGCCCTCCTGCTGCAGCGCGACGGCGCGGGCGACGCGCTGATGGAAATCGACAGCAACGGCAACGAGGCGGATACGCCGCGCACCACGCTGAACGTGTCAAACTTCACGGCGATCCAGCGCCAGGTGAGCAGCAACAACGAAGGCAACGACCAGGCCTCGATCCTGCTGCGCGGCAATTCGGACACGAAGTGGGCCAACGGCCTGATCGTTTCGCCGAACAACGAATGCCTGCGCATGAACGGTTCGGGCACCACGCCGGCCACCCTCGTCGCCAGCTCGGTCGCCCTGCAGTGCAACGGCGCCAAGTATCTCGGCACCGGCACCTACACCGCTGCCCAGGTCGGCACGATGTTCGCAGCCGGAACGCGCAACAACCGGGACGACTTCACGTCGACGCTGGCCAGCCTGTTCATCAACGGCGCCAACGAAACCGGCTTCGCCGCCACCGATCCCAAGACGCTGTCGACCATCTTCGACACCACGACCTGGATCGGCGCGGTGCGCAACGCCAGCGACAACTGGTACGCCGGCTGGACCTGCAACAGCGGCGTGGCCGACTTCGGCACGGGTAACTCGGGCGCCTGCACCAGCCTGCCGACCACCTGATCGGCGGCTGCCCGACCTTGATACGGGGGCGGCCGCTGTGGCTGCCCCCGTCCTTGCATCTGAATTTAGGGGAATTTGCGATGTCCGTGACGTCACGGCTCACTGAGCGACTCACTGGGCGGCTTGCCGGCGCTCTGCTTCTCACCTCCGCCCTCGTGGCGCCGTCGCTCGCCTTCGCGCAGAGCGATCCGACCCCGCCGGCCGACACGCCCCCTTCGGGCGAGACCGTCGGTGAACCGGCTCCGGCGGCGCCCGCTCAGGAAGCAGCGCAGGAAGACGTCGACGTCTCGGTCCCCGGCGGCGATATCGTCGTCACCGGCCAGCGCGACCGCAACATCGCGAAATCCTCGGACCAGGTCATCTCGGTCCTGTCCACCGCCGAGATCGCCCGCACCGGCGAAGGCAACATCGCCGGTGCGCTGAGCCGCGTCACCGGCCTCAGCGTCGTCGGTTCGGGCTATGTCTATGTCCGCGGCCTGGGCGATCGCTATTCGCTCGCGCTGCTCAACGGTTCGCCGCTGCCCAGCCCCGAACCGCTGAAGCGCGTCGTCCCGCTCGATCTCTTCCCCAGCAGCGTCGTCTCCTCGTCGCTCGTCCAGAAGAGCTATTCGGTGAACTACCCCGGCGAATTCGGCGGCGGTGTCATCAACCTGACCACCAAGGCGGTGCCGCGCGATCCGTTCCTCTCGATCGGCTTCGGCGTGTCGGGCGACGGCGAGACCAGCGGCAAGCTGGGCTACACCTATTACGGCAGCAAGAGCGACTGGACCGGCTTCGACAACGGCCAGCGCGACCTCGCGCCCGCGCTCAAGAGCTTCTTCGCCAGCGGCGAGCGGATCAGTTCCGGCAAGGTCGACACCAGCGCCATCGCCGGCCAGCTGGTCAACGCCCGCAACGGCGTGACCCAGCGCTGGGGCAACCTGCCGCCCAACTTCTCCGCCTCGCTTTCGGCCGGCAAGGCCTTCGACATCGGCGACACCCGGCTCGGCCTGATCGCCGCCGCCGGCTACAGCAACAAGTGGCAGAACCGCGAAGTCGCGCAGCAGACCTCGCTCAGCGCCGATCTCGAAACGCTGGAAACCGATTTCCGCCGCGTCAGCACCGATCAGCGCATCGTCATCAACGGACTGCTCGGCGTGGGCCTGGAATTCGGCGAAAACAAGCTGCGCTGGACCAACCTCTACATCCGCGACACGATCAAGCAGACGCGCATGGCAATCGGCCAGCGCGGCCAGACCACCACCGACCTGCTGCAGCAGGACACCGCGTGGTACGAACGCCAGCTGATCGACACGCAGATCGTCGGCGAGTTCAAGCCCGCCCCCGGTCTTTCCATCGACGTGCGCGGCGGGTTCGCCAATTCGCAGCGCGAGGCGCCTTACGAGCTCAGCCTCGAATATATCCGCACCAACGTGGCCAGCGATCCCTTCGGCCAGATGTTCATCAACCGCCTGCAGAACGGCAACGCCGGCGACGCGACCATCGCCTTCTCGAAGCTGAACGAGGATCTCTGGTCGGGCGGGATCGACGTGAGCTATCTTGTCACCCCGACGATCACCGCCACGGTGGGCGGCGCGTTCTCCGACACCGTGCGCACCAGTTCGCGCCGCGAGTTCAAGTTCCTGGCGGCCAGCGACTTCCCGGCGGCGGTGGGCACCTTCCGCCCCGACCTGCTGCTGGCGCCCGGCATCGTCGACCATTACAATATCGGCCTGGTCGAAACCGACGAAGTCAACCCGGCGTTCGAGGCCAAGCTGCGCAACTGGGCCGGCTATGCCAAGATCAACGCGCAGATCCTGGAGCCGCTGAGCCTCGACGCCGGCGTCAGGTTCGAGAAGGCGCGCCAGAGCGTCGACCCGATCCAGGTGTTCAACGATCCGGTCTCGTCGGCCGCCGGCACCAGGCTCGAGCGTGAATACTGGCTGCCCGCCGCGACGCTGACCTGGCAGATCCAGCAGAACCTGCAGGTTCGCCTCAACGCATCGAAGACCGTCGCCCGGCCGCAGTTCCGCGAGCTGATCTACCAGCCGTACTTCGATCCCGAGAGCAACCGCCAGTACCTGGGCAACCCGCTGCTGATCGACAGCCAGCTCTACAACGGCGAAGCCCGCATCGAATGGTACTTCGCACCCGAACAGCGCGTTTCGGCGGCCGGCTTCTACAAGAAGATCAAGCGGCCGATCGAAGCCTTCGTGACGCAACTCGGCGGCCAGCTCGTCACCAGCTATGCCAATGCGCCCGAAGCGCAGCTCTATGGCGCGGAATTCGAAGTGCAGAAGAACTTCGACCTGGCCGGACTGGGCGACTGGAACTGGCTGACCGACCGCAAGCTGGTGGTGACGGCCAACTACACCTTCACCAAGTCGAAGCTGCGCGTCAGTGCCGACGACACCGTCGCCGTCTTCGCCGCCAGCTCGGGCATCGCCACCGACTATTTCCGCGATGGCGCGCCGCTTACCGGCCAGTCGGACCACCTGGTGAACCTGCAGCTCGGCCTGGAGAACAGCGAACATCTGTCGCAGCAGACCCTGCTGCTGACTTACGCCAGCGACCGCGTCGTCAGCCGCGGCCTCAACGGCTCGCCGCCCCAGCCCGACGTCATCGAAAAGCCCGGCTTCCGCCTGGACTTCGTCGCCCGCGAAGGCATCGACCTTGCCGGCCAGGAACTGGAGATCAAGCTGGAGGCGCGCAACCTGACCGGTCAGCGCCACGTCGAGACGCAGCAGTCGGGCGCCAACCGGATCAACATCAACAGCTATGACGTCGGCCGCTCGTTCAGCCTCTCGGCCTCGGTGAAGTTCTGAGGATACCCTGACGGAAGGTTCGTCCTTCCTTCACTACCTTGGCCCGGTTTCCTCTGCGGAAGCCGGGCCTTTTTTGCTGCGACCTATTCGGAAACTGAGCCTATAAGGGGTCGCGCAAGAGCCGGCGCGCTGTGGGCGGTACGGGAAAGAACCGTCAAAGTCACCGCAAGCCAGCCTGCCGTCACCACGGAGAACGCGATCAGGGCATAGGGCGCAAGGCCCAAGAGGATGAGTAGCGCTCCGGCTGCGGCGAAGAAATCGCGCATCGCCAGCCAGGTGAGGCACTGCATCAGCGGCGATTTGCGGCCGCGGAAATGATTCTTGATCAGGTCGAAAGTAAATGGCCCGTCGCTCGCCCGTGTGCGAAGACCGATCAGGAATAGCCCGGTGGCAAGCATCGCCAGCCCCGCCGCCCCGGCCGCCGCTGCATGAAGGAGACCTTGCTGCCAGAGGTTGATCGTCAGACCGGCGATGAAGGCAAGGTTCGTCACCGCATCTGTCACGCTGTCGAGCAGCGCACCCGCGCGCGAGCTTCGAAACGTGGCCCGCGCGATCTCGCCATCGACCCCGTCGAATATCGAAGCAGCCTGGAACAGCAGCGCACCGATGATCGCGCCCTTCTCTCCGCCGAAAAACAGCGAGAAGGCCATGGCCAGCCCCAGAGCCATCGTGCCCAGCGTCGCATGAAACGGCGTGACGCCGGGATATCGGAGAAGCACGCGACTGATCGATTGTGAAACGGGCCGGTTCAGATAACGCGAAACGATGCCGTCGCCAGCCTTGCCGGTCGCGGCGATGATGGCTTTTCCTCGATGCCGCAGACCGGCCAGGACTTGCTCCTCACTGCCGCCTGCGGTCACATCCGCAGAATTCGATGAGGATATGCTTACGCCGCTCAACGCCGCCCGGATCGTATCGCTCGCCACCAGTTGCTCGCCACAGACATAAAGCGACGCGAAATCACGGGAAATCGATTCGCCGATCCGCCAATCCAGGTCAGGCGCCAGGCGCGTCAGTTCGGCAAGGCACCAGGCGCTCGGCTTCCAATCGCCCGGCACGACGATCTGACAGCGGGAGATGCCCGGCCCGCTATCTGCCGCCAGCGCGATTTCGCGGGCGGCGCGCGCGACGGCGGGAACGCCGGCGACCGAATATTCTGCTGTTTTCGCCGATAAGAAGACGAGCACGACGCATGTCACGATTCCGTCTGCTCCGATAATCGCATCCAAGCTTTTCCCATAAGGACAAGATTCTATAGAGGCAATCGAAGCGATAATTCGGAGTGCTCGACGCGACGGTTTCTTCGGGGAACCGGCCATGCGTGTCAAACGAAGGACCAACGGGCCAATGTCGACGCAAGATGCAACACCCGGCGGAGCCGGTTCCTCCAGTCCGCCGCAACGTTCGCCACGCCCCCGCGAACTGCAGGACGCGCTGAACTTCCATCTTTACCATCCCTTATCGTGGGCACTGGCACTACGCCTGGCCCGCACCCCGATCACGCCCAACATGGTTTCGATCATGGGCGGCCTTTGTGTGGTCGCCGCAGCGTTCGCCTATTCCGTTCCAGGATGGCCGCTCCCCGCCCTCGCAGGCCTGCTGCTGCACATGAGCTGGCATGTCGTCGACGGGGCCGATGGCGATCTTGCCCGCCTGACCGGGCGCAACGGCCCGCTGGGCGAACTGGTCGACGGAATCTGCGACTATGCCAGCCATGTGGTCCTCTACATCGCGCTCACACTCGTACTCGAAGTGCAAATCGGTGCGCTCGCCTGGCTGGCCGCAGCGATTGCCGGCGCCAGTCACATCGTTCAATCGAACTATTTCGAGGTCCAGCGGCGGCAGTATCAATGGTGGGCCTACGGCACACCATGGTTGCGCAATGCCCAACGAGCGGGTTTCACCGGCAAGGCCCCGTTCTCCGCCCTCGGTTCCGCCTATCTCGCGCTGGCGAACTCGCTGGCGCCCAAGACATCTCGGATCGACACTGCGATCGAAGACGCCGCTGCAACCCCTGTCAAACTGGCGCAAGTCCGCGCAGCCATCCGCAGCGGTGCGCGGTGGTTCCTGCCGCGTTTTCACCTGCTCAGCAACAATCACCGGACAATCACGCTAGGACTTTCGATGCTCGCTGGCTCGCCGCTGTATTATTTCATTTATGAGGCAACAGTGCTGAACATCGTGCTGGTCCGGTCCATGCTGCGCTTCAACAGCGCGGCGATCCGCCTGAGCGAAGAGTTCGATCACTTGTCGCCGGCAAGCACCTTGCGGTAGATTTCGAGGTTCGCAGCAGCGAAATCGCGCCAGTTGAGTTCGGCCGCCCTCCGAAGTCCACGCTCGCGCATCGTTCCGGCGGTTTGCGGGTCGTCTATCACGTCCAGCACCGCTTTCGCGATCGCCGCAGGATCGCCGGGATCGGCAAGGCGCGCGGCCCCGGCGCAGACCTCCGGCATTGCGGATACATCGCTGGTCACCACCGGGCAACCGCAAGCCATCGCCTCCGCCAGGGGATTGCCGAAGCCTTCGCAGAACGACGGATGCAACAATAGCGCCGCGGCCGAATAGAGCTGCAACATATCCTCCCGCGTGATCGCGGACAGCAGATGCACCCGGCCGGCAAGCCCCAGTTCGTCGGCAAGCAGAAGCAGCCTTCCGGTTTCGTTGCCCCGTCGCTGCACAAGAACCAGATCGAATTCGGATCGGTTGCCGAGGGCCAGCGCGAATGCCCGCAATGCGCCCTCGTGATTTTTGTAAGGGGCATACTGGCCCACCGTCAGGACGAAACGTCGGCCGGGCTGCAACCCCAAGGCGGCAAGCGCGGGAGAATCACGATCGACGGGACGGAAATTCGGGGATACGCCCGACAGAGTGACGAAGCCGCGATCGCCGGCTGCAGGATTCCAGGCGGCGATCGCGTCCCGGCTCGCGTTGCTGACCGTGGCTATGGCGGCGGAACGACGAAGCGCCCGTTCGATCCCATGCGCATAAAAGGCGCGCTCGATCCGCCCCCCCAGGCCCCGCTTGCACCAGGCCGGATCGGTCAACCACATGATATCGTGGATAGTCGTGACGCACGGCATGGGCAGATTGGCCGGCATGATATTGAACGTCGCATGGAACAGGTCGACACCGGACAAATCGACCGCCCAGGGGAGCCACCACATCGTCGCCGGCCCGTTGGCGGCATGGGGAACAGCCCGCTCGCGCACGTTCGCCGCCGAACTGAGGCGGCATGGATAATCGGGATGGCGGAGAAACAGGAAGTCCAGGTCAGGCGCCAGGTCCGGCACGAAGTCGATCAATCCCCGCACCACTTCCGCGATCCCGCTGGGACGGGGGCCGATATAGCGGCAATCGATGCACACCGTTGTCATGCCGGCTGGATAGCCTTTCGGCCAGGCCACGCAACGATCATGATGCGCGGCACGGGCAGCGGAACCACGCGCGGAATTTTGCATTGCGCGGTTACGGGATTGCCGCTCGGTCTCCGTCTCGACGATATGCAAGTGCCGAAGCCCGATCCCGCGGAGGCGGTTTTATGACTGCACGCTCATATGTGGAATTATCGACGGCAATGCCCCCGATAGTAGCCGGATCGATATGGCGGGCGTTCATGGCCGTTCACCGTGTATCTCCCGCCTCCTCGTTGACGGCGTCGATGCCCGCGCATATCCAAACGCTCTAGGGCTTGTGGATGAAAATGTTCTATCTTGCCGCGTTTGCAAAAAAATTTCATGTTTCCTCGCCCGTTCGCTCAGAAAATGTTCAATTCACTTTTGCTAATTGATCTTGGCTCAAGCGGTGGACAATACCGGGTCGTGGTATCCAGCACTTGAGTAAGGAAAGAGGGTCGATGAAATCAATTCGAGTGGCGGTTGTCGGTGTGGGAAATTGCGCGAGTTCGCTCGTTCAAGGTGTTTCCTATTACCAAAGCACCGGCTCCGTGCAGGGGCTTATTCATGACGAGATCGGCGACTACTCCGCCAGCGACCTGGAATTCGTGCTCGGCATCGACATCGATGCGCGCAAGGTCGGAAAGGACATCGCGGAAGCGATTTTCTCCGCCCCCAACAATACCCAGGTTTTTCAACCGTATGTGGCGCCGACGGGCGCCAAGGTCATCAAGGGTCGCGTCTTGGACGGCGTGGCCGAACATATGACCAAGGCCGGGGAGCGCGGCTTCATCGTCGCCGACGGTCCAGAAGCGACCAAACAGCAGGTCGTTGCCGCTCTGAAGGAATCTTCCGCTAACGTACTGGTCAATTTTCTGCCAGTCGGATCGCAGGAAGCCACCGAATTCTACATGGAATGCGCACTCGATGCGGGTGTCGCGGTGGTCAACTGCATGCCGGTGTTCATCGCCAGCAATTCGGTCTGGGAAGCTCGGTTCCGCGAACGCGGTCTGCCTATCGTGGGCGACGACATCAAGGCGCAAGTAGGTGCCACCATTGTTCACCGAGCGCTGTCGAGCCTGTTCACGGTGCGAGGGGTGGCTGTCGAACGGACGTACCAGATCAACACCGGTGGCAACACGGACTTCATGAACATGCTGGATCGCCAGCGGCTGACCAGCAAGAAACTTTCCAAGACCGAAGCCGTGCAGGCGAGCCTGGCGCAGCGGCTGGACGACGAGAACATCCTGATCGGTCCATCCGAATACGTTCCCTGGCAGAAAGACAACAAACTTTGCTTCCTGCGGATCGAGGCCTCGCAATGGGGCGGGGTTCCGATGAACGTCGAATTGCGACTGTCGGTGGAAGACAGTCCCAATGCCGCGGCTTGCGTGCTGGATGCGATCCGCTGCTGCAGGGTCGCGCTCGATCGGGGCGAGAGCGGCGCGCTGATCCCGCCTTCTGCCTATTACTGCAAGCATCCACCGCAGCAGTTCAGCGATGAGGCAGCCTTGCGGTTCCTCGATAGCTATCTGGCCAATCACAAGCGAGCGGCTGGTTGAGAGCGGTGGCCAGCCCGCTTGCCGACCGTTCGCGCCGGATTCCCGTTCGATGCAGGCGCTAATCCTGGCTGCCGGCCTCGGCAGTCGGCTGAAAGAGCTTTCCGCCTCCAAGCCCCTTACCCCGGTCGCCGGCATAGCGATGCTGGAACTCGGCATTCGTCAGGCGGCCAGGGCGGGCGCAAGCGGGGCGATCGTGGTTACCGGGCATCATGCCGAGCGGATCGAAGCCGCGCTACCGGGTTTCGCGCATGTCGCAGGCATCCCGGTGGCTGCGCATCGCGTGGAGAACTCCTTGCGGCCCAACGGCTATTCCGTGATGGTCGGGGCGTCTCGGATCGAGGGCGATTATCTGCTCATGATGGCCGATCATATCTTCTCGCTCGCCATCCTGCGCGACCTGGCGAAGCAGGGCGGTGCCGACCGGGGGGTGACGCTGGCCATCGACCGCAGAACCGACAACGCGCTTGTCGATCCCAAAGACGCGACATGGGTGCAGACGCGGGGCGATGGCTTCATCCGATCGATCGGCAAGACGATCCCGGACTACGACGCGGTGGACTGCGGCGCATTCCTGGCCACACCCGAGCTGGCGCCGGCCATTGCCGCAGCCATTGCCGACGGCCGTCCTGGCAGCCTTTCCGACGGCATGCAGCGCCTTGCCGCTGCCGGGCGGGCGGCGACCATGGACATCGGCAATGCATGGTGGATCGATGTGGACGATCCCCGCGCTCACGCGCTCGCAGAAGCCCAGGTCGCGGCCGAACTACCGGATATCTATGGCGCCCGGCCCGTCCCCGTGGCCGCTGCGGTCGCCGGGACAGACCAGCTGCGCACCGCCGCGCGGTCGCGCGCGTAGCGCCCATGACAAGGTCCGACCGCCCCTTTCTGCTGGATGTCACGCGCCTGATCGCGCGCAGCTGGACACGCCGGCTGTCCACGGGGATCGACCGGGTCTGTTATGCCTATCTCCGGCATTTCGCCGCCAGGGCGCATGCCGTCGTTCAACATCGCGGCGTGTTCCGCATTTTACCGCAGCGCCAGTCGGACACGTTGTTCGAGATGCTGCGGGACACCGACACCCATTTTCGCTCCAGGATGCTGCGGTTCGCTCCGGGCGCCTTCGCCAGCGGCACGTCGCAAGTCGATGGCGACGGCAGGGTCTACATCAACGTCAGCCATACCGATTTCGATCTGGACAGCCACGTACGCTGGACGGAGCGCTGTCGTTTGCGTTCGACTTATCTGATCCATGATCTGATCCCGATCACCGATCCGCAGTTCTGCCGGCGGCATGCGGTGAAGCGTCACCATGGCCGCGTCGTCAACGCGCTGAGGACCGCTTCCGGCATAATGGTGACGTCATCGTCGACTGCGGTCGAGCTGGAGGATTTTGCGCGCAGCCAGCGGCTGCCGATGCCGCCGACCCTGACGGCGGCATTGGCGGGAGCCAGCCTGAACGGCGCCATGGCCGCCCGGCGCGCCTTGGACACCCCCTATTTCCTCTGTGTCGGCACGATCGAGCCGCGCAAGAACCATCTCATGCTGTTGCAGATCTGGCGCCAGATGGTCGAACGAATGGGGCGAAACACCCCCAAGCTCGTCATCGTCGGCCAATGGGGAGCCCAATCCCAGCCTGTCCGCGATATGCTGCGGACCTGCACCACGCTGGGCGATCACGTCACCCTGCATACCCGCTGCAGCGACAGGGAACTGACGGCATGGATAGCCGGCGCGCGTGCTGTGCTGATGCCCACCCTTGCCGAAGGCTTCGGACTGCCAATGGTCGAAGCGCTGAAGCTGGGTGTCCCGGTGATCGCCAGCGATCTGCCTTGCTTCCGGGAATTTGGCCAAGGGATACCGACGCTTGTGGCACCGCTCGACCTCTCCGCGTGGGAGCGGACCATCGTTTCCTTCCTTGAACATGCGCCGGAGCACAAGCGCCAACTCGATGCGATCGGCGCCTTCCAGGCGCCTACATGGGAAAACCATTTCTCGGACGTGGAGGCATGGTTCCAGAAGCTGCCTTTGCGATCAGCCGCCGGCTGGACTGCTCGGTCCGGCGCTGCCCGGATGTGCGCCGGGACGAATCCGACATAGCAAAAGCCTGCCACCCCATCCAATGGGCAATATTCGTTTTCATTTATCCGAATAGTGTAAATTCCTGCAGTTCTTCATATCGAAACGAAAAACGCCGTGCTCAAACGCTTCAACTTCGTAGATCCGATTTTTCTTCTCACGGTGGTCGTACCGACGCTGGTTGCCGTGCTTTATTTCGGGATATTCGCGAACGACATCTATGTTTCAGAATCGCGCTTTGTTGCCCGCAGCCCAAGCAAGGCCGCCGCTTCGCCACTCAGCCTCATGCTGGGCGGCGCCGGCCTTTCCGGCGGCGGCAGCGAAGAGAACAGCGCAGTTATCGAATACCTGACATCGCGGCGCGCGCTCGAAGATGCCGACAGTGACGGGCTGCTGCGAAAAGCCTACGGGTCCGGCTCGATCTTCTGGCTCGATCGGTTCGGCAGTCTGTCGGGCACGAGCCGCGAACAACTTTACACTTATTTCCTGAAGAAGGCCGTGGTCGAGCAGGAAACGACCACTCAGGTCGTGCATCTCACCGTGCGCGCGTTCAACCCGCAGGATGCGCAGGCGATCAACGCGCGGCTGCTCGATCGCGCGGAAGCCCTCGTCAATCGGCTGTCCCAGCGCGCCCGCGCCGATTCGATCGCGGCCGCGGCGGCGGAAGTCGAGGAAGCTCAGACGCGCGCGCGTTCCGCGGCAGCGGCCCTGTCCAGCTATCGCAACAGAACCGGCATCATCGATCCCGAAAAGGAAGCGACCGTCCGGTTGCAGATGATTTCCAAGTTGCAGGACGAGCTCATCGCCGCCCGCACGCAGTTGCAGCAGATGGAAACCTACACGCCCCAGGCTTCGCAGATCCCGTTCCTGCGCACTCGCGTGCGCGCGCTTCAGAGCGAGATCGACGGCCAGATGGCCGGCATCGCGGGCGGACGGCGTTCGCTGTCGGCCGCGGCGGAGCGCTATCAGGAACTGGCGCTGGAATCCGAGCTTGCGGGCAAGCAACTGGCGGCAACGGTCGCATCCCTGCAGGATGCGCGTGCAGAAGCACGGCGCAAACGCGCCTATGTCGAGCGCATAGCCGACCCGAACCTGCCGGATTACCCGATCGAGCCCAGGCGCTTTCGAGGGATCGTCGCCACTTTCATCCTGGGCCTGCTGGCGTGGGGCGTTCTTTCGACGCTGATCGTCGGCATTCGCGAGCACCGCGACTGATGGCTACGCTGGAATCGAACCAGCCTCCGCTCAGCGAAAGCGGACGAGTCCAGATCCGCATCCTGGGCGCTCTGCTCGTTCGGGAAATGCTGACGCGCTATGGCCGGCACAATATCGGTTTCCTCTGGCTCTTCGTCGAGCCGATGATCTTCACGCTGGGCGTCACCGCGCTGTGGACGGCGACCAAGTCGGTCCACGGCAGCGACCTGCCGATCGTGGCTTTCGCGCTCACCGGCTATTCCAGCGTACTTTTGTGGCGCAACATGCCAGGGCGTTGCATCGGCGCGCTGTGGCACAACCTGGCCTTGATGTATCACCGCAACATCAAGGTGCTCGACATTTACGCCGCCCGTCTCATCCTGGAATTCGGCGGAGCGACGATATCGTTCGTCACACTCAGCGTACTGTTCATCAGCCTGGGATGGTTGAGCCCGCCCGAAGACATTCTGAAAGTGGCGGCGGGGTGGCTGACGATCGCATGGGTCGGCTCCAGCATCGCAATCGCGCTCGGCGCGCTGTCGCACGAAAGCGAACTCGTCGAGAAGCTGTGGCATCCCGTCTCCTACCTTATCTTCCCGCTTTCCGGCGCAGCCTTCATGGTCGATGCTCTCCCCAAGATCGCGCAGGATATCGTTCTCTACCTGCCCATGGTCCACGGCGTGGAGATGGTGCGCGAAGGCTATTTCGGTTCGCGGGCGCGGGCGCACTACGATCTCGGTTATGTGCTGCCTTTCTGCCTGGTCATGAGCTTCATCGCCATACTGCTGGTGCGCTGGGTGGCGCGCAGGGTGGTGCCCGAATGATAACACTGCGCGACGTCCGCAAGATCTACCACACGCGGCAGGGCGACAATCTGGTGCTCGACGGGATCGGCTTCGATCTGCACATGGGCGAAAAACTGGGCGTTCTGGGCCGCAACGGCGCCGGAAAATCGACGATGATCCGCCTGATCAGCGGCGCCGAACGACCGACATCGGGCACTATCGAAAGGCATATGTCCGTGTCCTGGCCGCTCGCCTTCGGCGGCGCCTTCCAGCACATGCTGACCGGCGTCGACAACGTGCGCTTTATCAGCCGCATCTACGATCAGGATTTCGAACGAAACCTGGCGTTTGTCGAGGATTTCGCGGAACTCGGCCCCTATTTGCGTGAACCGGTCCGAACCTATTCCTCCGGAATGCGGGCGCGTCTGGCCTTCGCAATTTCAATGATCATCGAGTTCGATTGCTTCCTGATCGACGAGATCGGCGCGGTCGGCGACGCTCGCTTTCACGATCGCTGCAACTACGAACTGTTCGGCAAGCGCAAGGACCGGGCGATGATCATCATTTCGCACGATGCCGCCTATGTCCGCGACAACTGCAACCGCTTCGCCGTCCTCCACGACTCGAAGCTGAATCTCTATGACGATTTCGAGGTCGCTTACGGCGATTTCAAGGAGTTGATCGGATGGAAGCCGCCGCCCGGCTGGCCCCAGATCGAGGTACCGACAGCGTGATTGACTTACTGTTTCGCCGCCGCGCCCTTCGCCGCGAGGCCGTGCACATCGATAATAGCCGCGAGCCCACCCTCTACCGGCCGGTATCCCAGGTCTGCACCCAGTCGCAGATGGTCGATCCCGCCTATGCCTATTGGTGCGAGCAGATCGATGAAGTGCCCCGCATGCATCGCAAGCAGTGGGAGTTCTGCTATATCCTGCAGGCCCTTGCCCGCCATGGAATGCTTGCACCCGGGCTGCGGGGGCTCGGCTTCGGCGTGGGCGGCGAACCGCTGGCCGCGCTCTTCGCAGCGCGCGGGGTGTCCGTGCTGGCGACCGATCTGGAGCCGGAACGCGCGCAGGAGGAAGGCTGGGTGCATACCGCGCAACACGCTGCCAGCAAGGATGGGCTGAATGCGCGTGGTCTGTGCGATCCGGCGAAATTTCAGAAACTCGTCGATTTCCGCTTCATGGATATGAACGCGATAGACGCGGACCTGACGGCAGGCTTCGATTTCTGCTGGTCGGCCTGCGCGCTGGAACACCTGGGTTCGATCGGCAATGGCCTTGGATTCATCGAGCGCTCGATCGATTGCCTGAGGCCCGGCGGGGTGGCGGTCCATACAACCGAATTCAATTGCAGTTCGAATTTCGAGACGCTCGACAACGACGCCACAGTATTGTTCCGCAAGAAGGATTTCCTGCGCCTAGCCGATCGCCTCGCCGAACGGGGGTGCAGCCTGTCGTTCAACTTCCATCTGGGCGAGCAGCCGCTCGACAAGCACGTCGATCTTCCTCCCTACAGCTCCGACAACCATCTCAAGCTGCTTATCAGTCGATGGACGTCGACCTCGTTCGGCATCATCGCGACGAAAGCGGGCTGAACCCGATGAAAACCATTATGATCGATGGTTACAATCTCGGGATGGAAAAAGGGACGGGCGTCGCCACCTACGCCCGGAACCTGAGCTATGAGTTGCACAATCTCGGCTTCGGCGTGTCGACACTTTACGGAAAGAAGTTTCCGGCCTCCGGCGACAAGCTTTTGAGGGAAATTGCCTTCTTCGACAGCGGCCCGGAGAGGCGTCCGAACGTCCTGAATATTCTGGGCCAGGTGCGACACGCCATGTGCGGACCGCTGGGACACAGCGCCACCGACGTTCCCATGACCGGCAAGGTGATCGCGCGAAACTTCCGGTCGACAATGCCGTACTACGACAACATCTACAACGCGGCCGACGTTTTCCAAAGGTCGCGCAGCAGCTTCAAGCTATGGGGCGACTTGTCCGCCGTGCGGCTACCCGAGAAGCCCGACCTGGCGCACTGGACATATCCGATACCGCTGCGGATCAAGGACCGGCCCAATATCTACACGCTCCACGATATCGTGCCGCTGCGGTTGCCTTACACAACGCTCGACGACAAACGGTATTACCTGAAGCTCCTGCGCAAGCTGGAACGCAGCGCCGATCACTTCGTCACGGTCTCCGAATGCTCGAAGCGGGACCTCATCGAGATCGTCGGCATTGCGCCCGATCGCGTGACCAACACTTACCAGGCGGTGGATATTCCGGACGAATTTCGCAACCAGCCGGAGGATCGGGTCGCCAGCGAGATCGAAGGCTTCGCGGGCGTCGGCTACAAGGAATACCTGCTGTTCTGGGGGTCGATCGAACCCAAGAAGAACGTCGGACGCATGATCGAAGCCTATCTTGCGAGCAAAGTCGACGTACCCCTCGTCATCGTCGGCGCACAGGCGTGGAAATCGGAGAACGAATTACGGCTGCTGAGCCGCGGCGCGGACGGAACGCTCCACCGAAGCGGGCCTGGCGGATCGCGCAAGGGCATCGTCATGCTCCCCTATGCGCCGTTCGGCGTACTCGTCAGCCTCATCCGAGGGGCCAAGGCGGCACTGTTTCCCTCGCTCTATGAGGGTTTTGGATTGCCCGCGCTCGAAGCGATGCTGCTTGACACTCCGGTGATCTGCTCCAACACCTCGTCCTTGCCCGAAGTCATCGGTGACGCGGCGCTGCCGGTCGACCCTTACGACACCGCGGCCCTTGCGGCGGCGATCCGCCAGATCGACGCCGATAGCGGGCTGCGCGCGGAGTTGCGCCGGCGCGGGCGGCTTCAGGCGCAAAAATTCACGCCGCAAGCTTATCGAGACCGCCTGAAACCTGTTTATCAGAAGTTGCTGTGATGAACGCGGCAAAGTCAGTCCCGAGTAAATGAAAGTCCCTGGTTCTATGACTGTCGGTCGCTTTTCCGAAAACAGCGAATTTCCAGCGTCGCAATGGCGCGTCATGCTTGTGCTCTTACTGGCTGGATTGCTCTCTGCCTGCTCGTCGCTCGGCGCTTCCGGGCCGTCGACATCGGCCGTCAAGGGAATGAACGGGCAAAGCTATGGTCAAAGCGATATTCAGGTGATCGATCTCGACGACAGCTCGGTGCGCCGAATAGTCGACTATGGTGAATCGCGCAGCTTCGCGAAGCTGTTCCTGAACAGCGGTCGGGTAGACACCGTGATCGGCAGGGGCGATGTCGTGGATATCGCGGTTTGGGAAGCACCGCCCGCGGTTCTTTTCGGCGTGACCTCCGGTGACAGCCGCTTGGCGACCAGCCCGCTCGTCGCGCAAAGCGCGGCGATACCTCAGCAGATGGTCGGTGATGACGGCAACATTTCCGTTCCCTTCGTCGGATCGGTGACAGCCGCCGGCCGCACGCCGGCTCAGGTGCAGCGCGACATCGTCGGCCGCCTGATGGGCAAGGCCCATGATCCGCAAGTCGTCGTGCGGCTCGTCCAGAACGAGGCGCGCAATGTCACGATCCTGGGCGAAGTCGCCGGCAATCGCCGCGTGCCGCTGAGCGCCAGAGGCGAACGCCTGCTCGATGTGCTGGCTGCAGCCGGGGGCCCCCGGCAGCCGGTGGGCAAGACGACCATCCAGCTGTCGCGGGGGACAACCGCGGTGTCGATGCCGCTCGAGGCGGTGATCCGCGATCCGGCGCAAAACGTGCGCGTCATGCCGGACGACGTGATAACCGTGTTGTTCCAGCCTTACAGCTTCATCGCGCTCGGCGCGGTAAGCCAGAACGCCGAAGTACCGTTCGAAGGTTCCGATTTTACGTTGGCGAAAGCCTTGGGCCGGATCGGCGGGCTGCGCGATGAACGGGCGGACATTCGCGGCGTGTTCGTCTTCCGCATGGAGGATCCGGCCGCACTCGACAGCGCCACGGCGGCCGCCGCGCGCACGACCATCGATGGGCGCATCCCCGTTGTCTATCGACTGAACCTGTCCAATGCATCGAGCCTTTTCACGGCACGGGATTTCGCCATTCGCGACGACGATATCCTTTACGTTTCGAATGCGCCCGCCGCCGACTTGCAGAAGTTCCTCACGACCCTGTCGAGCGTGGCGTTTTCAACGATCGCCATCAGCGATTCGCTGACCAAGTGAGCCGGATGCCGTCCCGTGTCGCGTTCGGGTTTCGCACGGGGATACGTTACAGGCATTCGATGCTACACTATAGAGATCCGGAGTAATCTAATTGGCATCCTATCTGCGTTTCGATGGGAATTCGCTGCCGTGCGGCGTAGGAACAGACGGGCCGAACGGCACACGCATATCTGATGGGCGCTCTGGCCACATTTGCTATGGCCCCTATATATCGCTCGATCCAGGCCACTATATTGCCGGTCTCTATATTCGTTTGCTCCCCGGATCGGCGGCTGGTTCGATCGATATCGATGTCGTCATTGGCGGCGGAGATGGCCTGAACCACAAGGCCCTGTCCACCAAGACCCTGTTCGACGATACACCGAGCTTCATAACCGTGGATTTCAAGCTCGATCGCGAAGCGCAAGGCATCGAAGTCCGGGCATATGTCCATGCCGGGATCCTGATCGAGATCACCGAACTGGTCGTCTTCTCGACACGCGAGCGTAACTGGGGCGGATCATGAGCCTCAAGGGTCTGGGCCGCATGCTGCGGAAGGTGCGGACACCTTTCGGCCGCGGCTCCGGCTCGGCCGGGCTATCGCCCACCGACCTTGCGAAGCGTATCGAAGTGCGCGCGGAAATCGCTTCGCGCGACGCACACGCCTATGTCGACGCACGTATTGCGGACCTGAAGGAACAACCATCGGAAGCCGGTCGACAGAGCGAATATCGCGCGCAGCTGGCCACCATGGAAGCGAAGGCCTACGCCGACAGCGCCATCTACAGTTTAAGCATGGCGCTGCGGGGCATGAGCACCGCGGTGCAACGGTTATCGCAACGCGTGGAGGCGTGCGAGACGCTGCTGTCCCATGGCGGCGCCTTTCCGGTGCGGGCGGAATGGATAGAGCGTCGGCTCGACGAAACGCAAGACGATCGGCAAGATACGCTGCGCGAACTGGGTGCGGATCTCGTCGAGGTAGAAACGGCGTTGCGGGAAATCGATGACCGGTTTCGAACGATCCTAGAAAACTCCAGCCAAACTCGATCGCCGGATCGAATGGATCCGGCCATCCAGCCCGCCGAACCGGTCAGGCTTGCCGAGGATCGCGCCGATAGTCCGGGCCTGTCCTTCTCCGTCGTCATCAACACCGACGGACGGCTGGACCATCTCAAACGCACTCTCGCGGCACTGCGTTACTCCACATATGCTGATTTCGAGATCTGCGTCGTTACCGGCCCGACCGAGGATGGCACGCGCGAATATCTCGCAACGATCTCGAACGACATCAAGATCGCCCACTGCCCCGTGCGAGTGCTTTCCGTTTCGCGCAACATCGGCATCGCGATGGCCGCGGGCGACGTCGTCTGCTTCATTGACGACGACGCGGTTCCCGAACCGGAATGGCTGGCCGACCTCGCCGCAGCCTATCGCGACGAAGACGCGGGGGCCGCGGGCGGCTTTGTCTACGACCACACGGGAGTGCGGTTCCAGGCGCGTTACGTCACGACAAATCGGCTGGGCTATTCCACCGATTGGAGCACGGCGGCTCCGCACGTCAACTTTCCCTTCGCCCTCGATTATCCGCATCTTCTCGGCACGAACTGTTCGTTCCGCCGTTCCGCGCTTCTTCAGATCGGCGGATTCGACGAGGAGTACGAATATTTCCTGGACGAAACCGACGTCTGCTGCCGTATCAACGATGCAGGCTTTCGCATCGTGCAGTTGCCCGGCGCTTTCGTGCACCATAAATACGCGCCGAGCCACTTGCGCGATGAACGCAAGATCGTGCGGAACTGGTATCCGCTGATAAAGAACCGCATCTATTTCGGCCTTCGCAACGGCCGCAATCATCACACCACGCAAGAAGTCCTGGACGCGGGCATCGCCGATACGCGAGCGTGGGAAACAAGCGTGACGGAAGCGCAGGACAATGGTGAGTACACCGCGGCAGAAGTCGAACGCTTCCGTGACGAGGCGGCGCGAGCGATCCGCGACGGGCAGGCACGGGCCGCCGAACCACCCAAACTGCTGAACGCGACCACGCGCGAACTGCACCGTACACCGTACAAGAAATATCCCGGCCCAGGCGCGAAATCGGGGCGGTCGGTCATCTGCTTCGTCAGCCAGGACTATCCGCCCGGCCAAAACGGCGGGATCGCCCGCAACATTTCGCAGCTCGCGACATCACTCGCCTCCGACGGCCACCATGTTCACGTGCTTACCAAAGCACATGGGCCGGCGACGGTCGATTTCGAGGACGGCGTCTGGGTGCATCGGATCGAAATAGGGCATCACCCCGCCCCCGCCATATCGCCGATCGCGCCGCTTTGCGTTCCACCGCATATCTGGAACTACGGTCAGACGATGCTTGAGGAAGTGCGAGCCATCGATGCAAAGCGGAAAGTCGATGTCGTCTATGCCCCGCTCTGGGACTGCGAGCCACTGTCCTTCCTGTTGAGCGGCGATTTCCCCCTTATCGTAGCTCTCCAGACGACGATGAGCTTCTGGCTCGAAAGCCAGCCCGCGAGAGCGGCCGACCCGGAATGGATGCGTCGGTTCGGCCTGCCGATCCTGGCCATCGAAAAACTGATTCTCGATCGCGTCGCGATGATGCATGCGAACAGCCATGCGATCGCGGAAGACATTCGCAGCAAATACCTGCTGCCTCTTCCTGAAGAGCGGCTATTCCATTCGCCGCACGGGATGGAAGACTGGGCCGCCGGCAACTGGCCGGGACCCGCGGATCCCGGCACGGAGACGAAGCTCCTCTTTGTCGGCCGGCTGGAATCGCGCAAAGGCATCGACACGCTGCTCGACGCTGCACCCGTCCTGCTTGCGAAGCATCCGGACGTGGCGCTCGACATCGTCGGCGACGACACGATCCCGCGGGCCGACGGGACGACCTACAAGGACGAATTCCTGAAACGCGAACTCGCCCCCGACATAAGCCGCCGCATCCGATTCCATGGCCGCGTCGAGGAGGACAGGCTGCGTAGCTTCTACCGCGATTGCGACATCTTCGTTGCGCCGTCGCGATACGAATCCTTCGGCCTCGTTTTCCTCGAAGCGATGGTCTTCGGAAAAGCAGTCGTCGCCGGCAATGCCGGCGGGGCGCCCGAAGTCGTGACGGACGGGAAAACCGGGCTGCTAGTGACGCCCGGCGACGTCCAGGCTCTCGGTGACGCCATCGATACGCTGCTGACGGATCGGGAACGGCGGGTCTCGATGGGCGAAGCCGCCCGGCGAGACTATGAAGACCGCTTCACCGACCGTTCGATGGTAAGGGATTTCATGCAGGCGCTGGCGCGCATGGGATTGCGCGAAGGCGGCGACGCCGCCGATCGCCCGGACGGAACTTTCTTGCAGCCGTCCGGTAAATGCTGATTGCTGCCTGGCCAGACCAGAAGAGCACCGCGTGGCCGTAACGCAGTCGATCCAGGAAGCTCTGTCGCAGGGTCTGTGCAAACTGGTCGAGATGGCTGGCTGGGAAACCGTCGATAATCCTCTCGGCATATCCTCGGCGCTGAAGACCAGCCCCATGTTCGGCAAGCCGCTGGTTCTCGAATGCGATCGCCGGACCGTCGGATTGCAGTTCCTGCGCCATAGCTGGAGCGGAACGGTCAAAATCTCCACCGACGCGGGAGAATGGATCGTTTCGCTTTCGAACGACGACGACACCGACGTGAAGCTGGTGCCCGTTCCCACGCACGACCGCCCTTTTCGAGTCACCATCGAACCGCTGTCCATCGGCGGCCGCGACGATGCCTCCTCGGAGGTCTGGCTGCTGGACATCGTGTTCGATGTCATGCCGCGTCCAGTCCAAAGGTCCCAACTCGTCAATTCCGGGACGAGGGTGGTCTACGGCGATTGGGGTGAGTTCCTTGTCCTGACGGACGACCAGGTCATTCCGCGCGCGATTGTCCGGGACGGCTCCTGGGCACAGCAAGATATCCGGTTGTTCAGGCGTCATGCGCGCGCTGGGGATCTGGTGCTCGATATCGGGGCGAACTTCGGGCACCATTCAGTGGTCCTGTCGAAGCTTGTCGGCTCCACCGGCCTGGTGATCGCTATCGAAGCACAAAGGCTCATGTATCAGTTGCTGCACGCCAATGCGGCCTTGAACCGACGTGCGAACATCATACCGCTTCACGCCGCTGCAGGCGATGCCCACGGCACCGTCACGTTGTTTGCGGCCAACCCCGAAGGCGAGGACAACTACGGCCGGCTCGGCGTCGACACCCGCGCCCGACCACAGGAAGGAGGCGAGGAAGTCGCCGTTCACCCCCTCGACGATCTTTTGGCCGAACATATCGCCGGAAGGCGGGTGACTTTCGCCAAGATCGACGTCCAGGCATATGAACTCTTTGTTCTGAAAGGCATGGCAAAAATACTCGAACGACATCGCCCGACGATCTTTATCGAGATATCGCCATACTGGATGCGGCAGGCTGGCTATCACTATACCGAGATATACCACCTGCTCGGCGAATACGGCTACGACATCACCCACCCCGACCGTGACGATCTGGCGCCGAACGAGATCCCCGATGTATCGCCGGAAACCGACATCGAATGGAATCTACTTGCTATTCACCCGGAGGTCTCGAGCCTGACTCGGGAGCCGTACGGAGAAAGCTAGCGAGAACTTTCAGAAAAATGGGCAACCGCTTGCGGGTTGTCCCGGCCGCCTTCGTCTCACTATCGATGCCCGGGTACCCCGTTCCTTCGTTGCCCTGCGCGCCAGAGCTTTCGGCAAATCCGGGACCAGGGTTTGCGGAGCCTGTGCAGTTTCGTCGGCTCGGAACGCTCGGCGTTTCATGATCGGATGAAGGCGTGTTCGGTGCCAACACCTTGCCGGGAACCCAAGCCCCCGCCTCATAAGGGTTGACTCGGCGGCGCTCGCCCGCAGTCGGGGTATCCAGTAATGACAATGGAGCGAGCCATCGCGCGTTTCCCCGAAAGCCCGACTCGCGGCAGCATGCGCAGGGCTCAGCGCGCGCCCTTACCGATGGCCGAGTACTGGTGCGCATCGCAGACCGTAAAAACAGCGGTTGTCCCGGCAAGCGCGCCGGGGTTGGCAAGCAGCGCCCGGAGTGCTTTCACTGCCGCCATGAATCGCAACGAGGATACCGAAGGCCTCCAGCGCGTGGTGCTGAGCGAGCGGCGGCGACTACTGCGCTTCCTGACGGCGCGGGGGGCGGGGGACGAGGCGGAAGACCTGCTGCACGACCTGTGGCAGCGCGTCGCCGGATCGCCCGGCAGGCCGATCGCCGATCCGGTATCCTACGTATTTCGGGCCGCCGAGAACCTCATGCGCGACAGGCGCCGCTCGGAAATCAGCCGGGCGCAACGCCAGTACGACTGGCACGATACGTCCATTTCGGATCATGAAGAGCCGCAGGGCGAACGCACGCTG
>Ga0075363_100000047_pt1 | contig 23631 bp, 18 predicted proteins | sample EndMetdeltDD1763_FD_71470 | JGI IMG/M metagenome (GOLD analysis project Ga0075363, IMG submission 71470) | Populus endosphere microbial communities from Tennessee, USA - Endosphere MetaG P. deltoides DD176-3 | ecosystem: Host-associated > Plants > Roots > Endosphere | place: USA: Tennessee...
CTGAGTGGCCCTGTTGTCGGGCTGACCTACAGGTTTTGACGGTTTACGCCCGACGCACACCCTGTGCGGTCTACCCGCCTGTGGTTGTGAAGATGCACTTCGCCCGCTGCGTCCGCGCTTTGCACTGATGTTTGTTGGGGCTCGTCCTGATCTCATCCGCGCATGGACCACTGACCGTCCCGCGTGACCTTGACACAGCGACCATGCCGACTAGACGGGGTCTCATGTTCATTTTGGGAGTATAGACATGAAATCGCTGGCAGCCGTTTCGGCTTTCGTGGGAAGAACCTTTGCGGTCTGGGTCATCTTGTTTGCCGTGCTCGGCTTTTATTTTCCAGAAACCTTCAAGCAGATTGCGCCGTGGATCGTTACGCTTCTGTCGATCATCATGTTCGGCATGGGGCTCACACTTTCGGTCGACGATTTTCGTGAAGTCGTGAGGCGCCCTGTTGATGTCACCATCGGGGTGCTCGGGCAGTTCCTCATCATGCCGTTACTTGCGGTGCTGCTGACTCTGCTAATCCCGATGCCACCGGAAGTGGCAGCAGGTGTCATCCTGGTTGGCTGCTGCCCGGGCGGTACATCGTCCAATGTCATGACATATCTTTCGAAGGGCGACGTCGCCCTTTCCGTCGCCTGCACGTCAGTGACGACGCTTGCTGCTCCCTTGGTGACGCCATTCCTCGTGTGGTTGTTCGCCAGCCAGTTCCTGCCGGTTGATGGCTGGGCAATGTTCCTGAGCATCGTCAAGGTCGTTCTGGTGCCGCTGGCACTTGGAGCCGCCTTGCAGAAGCTGTTGCCGAACGTCGTCAAGGCGGCTGTGCCTGCGTTGCCGCTTGTCAGCGTGATCGGTATCGTTCTGATTGTTTCGGCGGTTGTCGGCGCATCGAAAGGTGCGATAGCCCAGTCTGGACTGATGATATTTGCCGTCGTGGTTCTCCATAACGGTCTTGGATATCTGCTTGGCTATTTTGCGGCGAAGGCGACCGGTCTCTCCCTCGCCAAGCGCAAGGCAATCGCCATCGAGGTGGGAATGCAGAACTCCGGTCTCGGTGCCGCTCTCGCGACAGCCTATTTCTCGCCTCTCGCAGCCGTGCCCAGCGCCATCTTCAGCGTCTGGCACAATATCTCCGGCGCGCTGCTGGCCAACTGGTTTTCGGGCCGCGTGGACACGACGGTGACGACGAAAGCCGGATAGGATCGCCGGACGAAGATTGGCCGACGGGATGTGAAGCAGCCCGAAGAGGTTTTTCAGGATATGACGCTGCAGGTCCGCAACGCCTCGACCAAAATCGCCATCGACGCGGAAGCACTATCCGCGTCGATGGCGGCAGGCGACGATCAAGAGCATGAAAGTGTGAAAGCCCCGACCGGTTTCATATCGATATAGGTTTCGGCGGCAAGGTCGCTTGTTATCGCCCCACAAAGGCTGCCGGTGGTGACGATCTGTCCGCGCTTCAGCGTTCCATTCCTATTGAGCTTGGAATTGGCGAAAGCGACGAGCGGGGCGAGTGGATCGGTATTAGGGTGTTTCACCACCGCATCGAAACGGATATCTGTGCCTTCGGTCACCGTCAGATGCGGCAGATCGCCGGTATTGTCGGCAAAGGTATCAACGATTGCCGCGTTGATTTCCGGCCCGAGAACGAATCCGCGATTGGCAAGGCGATCCGCCAGAAAAAGCGGGAAGGGAACCTGGTTCTTTTCCACCAACCGGTAGCCGAGCAGCTCGACGCCGAGGTGAACGGCGTCGATATGCGTCAGTATATCGCCCCTGCTTAGCGGGTTTGCGGTTACCGCGGGTATGTCGGAGGCGAGGGTGAAACAGATTTCCACCTCGATGCCTTCAACGTCTCTTCCAGTAAAAGACGCGACGTTATCCTCATCGACGCCATAACAATCGACCATCGGCGCAGCAACCGCGTTCCCGTCCGGCCGGATCGCCAGCTTCCAGCCCCCCACCGCTTTGCCTGAAGCTTCAACGAAAGCGCGTTGAACGGCCATGGCCTCCTCAAGGCTGTCTGGAACTAGGCCATCCACCTCGATTGACGCCAGCGGAATTTTGCCGCTGTTCATGCCTGCTTTCACAAGGTCCTGGGCCAGTTTTTCGATCGCCGTCATTCCCGTCATCATCCCTGCTGCTATTTGCCCAGCAGACGATCAGGCGGAGAGCAGCCTGCCCGATCTGCGTTGAATTATGCAACGTCGGCGTCGAACTGTATGGTGTGCAGGCGCTTGTAAAGACCGTCGGTTTCTAGCAATTCACGCCGGCTTCCCTGTTCCACGACCTCGCCATTATCCATAACGACGATCTTGTCGGCGCGGTTGATGGTCGAAAGCCGGTGAGCGATCACGATCGACGTCTTGTTAAGCGTCAGTCGTTCCAACGCATCGCGGACGAGAGCCTCGGATTCGGAATCAAGCGCACTTGTTGCCTCGTCGAGGATCAATATGTCGGCGTCCCTCAGCATCGCACGGGCGATTGCGACGCGCTGCCGCTGACCACCCGACAGGCCAGAACCGTTTTCGCCCAGTTTGGAATCGTAACCGTTCGGCATCTTCATGATGAAATCATGAGCATTTGCAGCCTTTGCGGCGGCAATGATTTCTTCCTCGGTCGCATCGTCACGCCCAACTGAGATGTTGTGCTTCACAGTTCCTGAAAACAGGAAGGTTTCCTGGCCGACGTAAGAAACATGCTCGCGCAGGCTGGCGAAGGAAACGTCGCGCAAATCCATTCCGTTGATTTCAACGGAACCGTTTTGCGGATCGTAAAGGCGCATCATAAGATTGATGATGGTCGACTTTCCACTACCGGAAGGCCCGACCAACGCGGTCATCTTGCCACCCTCGAACAGCACGCTGACGTCCTTCAGAACCGGTTGGTTAGAAACATACTCGAAGCTGACATTCTTCAGTTCCACGTTGCCGCTCGCCTTGGGAAGAGGCTGGGCATCTTTCTTTTCGGTGAGCGTCAGGGGGGCGTCAAGAACCTCGAACATCATCCGCACGCCGATCATGCCGCTTTCAATCTGAACACGCATACGCGCCAAGCGTTTTGCAGGTTCATAAGCAAGAAGCAGCGCTGTAATGAAGGCCATCAGATCGCCAGGTGAACCGCCTTTTTCGAGTACGGTGTACCCGGACACGGCTATAACGACCGCAATAGCGAGGCCTGAAAGCGTCTCCATTATTGGGCTAGTAGCGGCCTCGAGCTTCGCGATGCCGTTTGACCGATGTTCAACGTCAGTAACAGCTTTGTTCATGCGCTGACGCATGAGATTTTCGAGTGAAAACGCCTTTATGACGCGAACGCCGATACTGGTCTCTTGAACGACATTGACGATCTCGCCAATGGAAGCCAGTTCCGCCTCCATAATTGATCGTACGCGTCTTAAAACTAATCGGACACTGAAAATGGCAAGTGGACCAATGATCATAGAGATCGCGCTTAAAAGAAAATTTTGGGCGAACATAACAATGATCAGGCCCAATAGAGAAAATAGATCTCGTACGAAGGACGTGACGACCGTATCAATTACACTGCGAGCTGCCTGCGCATTGTATGTTACACGCACAAGCAACTCGGATGACGGCATATTCTGGAAGAAAGACACGCCTTGCTTCAGAAGTCGATCATATATCTTGCGCTGTTGTTCCGCAACAATGCTGTTTCCTGCCTTACTCAGGTAATAGCTCTGCACGAAGGTTGACAAACCTTTGACGATAAAAATTAATGCAACCGCAAACGCAATCTCGAGCACCACGTCGAAGCCGCGTTTGAGATAGACGCTGTTGACGATATCGCGCATGATCCAGGCGCTAAGCGATGTGGTTAGGGCGACCACCAACATTGCGGCGATCGCGACAGAATACCAGCCGACATGTTTTTTAAAGTTCTCTTTGAATAGTCGCGCCAGCAACTTCTTGTCGTTCGGCGACAAAAACGATCCGATCACAGAAAAATCCTTATTTGGTGTCGACACTGAGATAGCTCGAAAATGCATATACCGCGGTCTTGAGGGGCGATTTTCGCGATCCTCTTTCTGCTAGTTAATATACATACCTCTTATTACGCCATCGTACTGGCTTTCATATCGAGTTCTAATCCGCGATAGCGTGCTGTCTCGTTGCGCTAGCAAATAGTGCGGCGGGGACAGACTGTCAACATTTTGCTTGAGTCTCGAATCGCTTCGGTGTTTTGGAATAGTTTTTCGTAATAGATGTCTTATTTCGCCTTGTCTTATGAATGTCGATTTGTGATGAGATTTTTTACGGGTGAGTAAAAGGTGCCACGTTGGTGATTTTAACGGCACGAAACAGCGACGTTGGAGTCACCGCCTTGGTTCTCGTGGTCGGAGAATCTGCGGTCAAAACCCCTTTTCTCCATCGAGGTGACAGATGGTTGGCGTATCTGAATTTCCTGATGTACTAATATAAATCTTTTTTAGGGGGGAATTGAATGCGCAATCCACATCGGGTTTACGAGACTAATTTTCATAACTTCCCGCGGAGAGCGGGGCGCAATGCGTTCATCCATGACTTCACGACGTTTGTCGAGGATGCGTTAGCAAACCCTAAAGGTGACATTGATCCTCGTAAGGTCGCCGGAATGTCTCCTGAACCTTACAGACACGATAACGATATTAAGTTAAACACCCTCGTTCTAAAAAAATATGCGCTTGGCATGATTGAGCCGCAAATTGACAAGTGGGAATGGCTCTATGAAACACTAGAGGATTGGGATTCTCGTGACTTGCTTCTATCCGTAGTAGCCTATCGAGCTATAGGATGGAATTACGTGAAGCTCCCGCTAGATAATCCAGAATTCTCAAGAGCTCTAGATGAACTCGAAAATCTCGCCTCGGACCTCGATATCCCAGATCACGTCAAGCAGAAAGGCATGAAGCGTTTCCAGCTTCGTACGCTCGGAAAAGATCTCAATGTTTTCAGTGAAGCCTTCGGTATCTTTAATGAATTTGTTTATCCACAATATTCCTATAGAGGATATCACAGAGTTTTTACGGCAGAGCCAGGAGATTACGTTCTCGATTGCGGCGCTTGCTACGGCGGAACGACATTGAATTTTGCTAACGATGTGGGACCGGAGGGGCGGGTATATAGTTTTGAGTTTATGCCTGAGAATGCCGCTGTGTATCGGTCAAATGTGCATGAGAACGTCAACCTCGTGAATCGAATCTGCCTTATTGAGCGCCCCGTTTATTCACAATCAGATTTAACCATGTCAATCACAGGGCGCGGCCCTGCCACACAAGTTCACTTCGCAGAAATTAAGGGTGCCGAGAAAGTGCAGTCAATCAAGTTGGATGACTTTGTCACCAACAGTGGCTTGCCGCGCGTAAATCTTATCAAAATGGATATTGAAGGCGCCGAGATGGAGGCGTTAAAAGGAGCGACCGCAACGATCGAGAAGTTCAAGCCGAAGATGGCGGTTTGCGTCTATCATGGACTATCCGATTTTTATGAGGTCCCCAGGCTTCTCAAGGGTATCCGCGATGACTACCGCATATTTTTTGGACACAGCACAACGCACGGTGATGAGTCCGTGATATTCGCGGTTTAAGCTGCTTCGACCTACGACACCATGATCTACATCGGATCGCCGAAAATGGATTTTTGCGGGGATCAGAGTACAGCGATCATATAATTCGTTTCGTCATACTTTCGGCCGGCCTTAAGCCCCACCTGTGTAATTTGTTCTTCTGACAATATTCCGGCAAAAGTGGTGGCGCAACCGGTGCGAACCCCGTGCAATACATGTCGTCACAAACGAAGCAATGTGACTTAACCTTTTCAGAAGACGCGGTTGGATTTATAATCACTGGACTTCAGTGCAATAGAAACCCAGTCGTGTTGAAAAACGCAGGTGGGACTTTCTAAAAAATATTCAATGTTAACGTGGCAACTTCAATAGTGGCCACCACGCACGTTATTGGTGAAACACATGTTCAATAATCTTGAGATGATTGTCGGTTACTGAGGAATGGAAGGGAAGGCATAGAACCTGTTGCTTTGCGACCTCAGCATAAGCTGAACTATTTGTCGTAATAATCGGGCTTTCTTTGTACGGGACATAATCTGTGCAAAGAGGGTAGAAGTATTTACGGCAATGTATTTTATAAGAATCGAGTTCTCTCTTTATGTCGTCTCTATGCCGCCCAAATTTCTCCGCATCAATTCTGACCAGGAAGTATTGCTCTGATTGCGTTGCGTTCGCACCAACATCTTGAACCATTACGCCGTCTAAGCCCGACAATAGGCTTCTATACTTGCCTCTCAAAACTGATCTTGCCATTCTTTCGCGTTCAAAAATATCTAGGTTGAGAAGACCTATCGCGGCTTGCATCTCATTCATTTTTCCATTGAGGCCGATGGAGACGACATCTTCTTCGCTTTTTATTCCAAAGTTTCTCAGCAAATAGATACTTTCCTTATCCGCTGAATCCGGAGTCGTTACCAGACCACCTTCAATAGTGTTGTAGAGCTTAGTGGCGTGGAATGAGAAGATGGAGGCATCGCCCAGAGTTGCAACGGATTTACCATCAAGTCTTGACCCAAAAGCATGCGCAGCGTCGTAGATCAGTTTAAGGCCGTGTTTTTTTGCGATAGCGTCCAAAGCTTTATTGTCACAGATACATCCGTACGAATGTACTGCAAGAATTGCTGACGTATTAGGGGTCACAGCGGCCGCAACAGCGTCTGGATCGATGGTGAGATCGGACTCTCTGATATCAGCAAAGACTGGACGCAAATTGTTCCAGGCGATTGAATGCGCAGTGGCGGCAAAGGTCATTGGGGTCGTAATTACCTCACTGCCTGCCGGCAAATTGAAATGCTTGAGCGCAACCAATATGCCGGCCGTCCCATTGTTGAAGAGCATAGCGGTTGGCGCTTCAAGAAACTCTGCCAAACGTGCCTCGAGTTGCAAACTTAGAGGGCCGTGGTTCGTCACATGTCCAGAGTCCCAAATTCGGGCCATGTATTCATTGACATCCTTAAGGTCAGGCAAAAGCGGTTTGCTGACGAAGAGCGGTTCCAAAGTGCTCTGTTGGTCTATAGAAGTGATGGAATTCATGACTTTTGTCCTGCGCATTTAGAATTTACGGCTGCCTATTCCACGTAAGTATCTTCTCGATACTAATTTTCGATGTCGATTGGTATGCTGTCGATATTTACGACTGAACCGGATTTGCTAGCTAATATAACCGCTTCCAAAACCCGCATGTTTGCCAGCCCGTCTTCTGCCGACACCAAGGGCTCGGATTTGCCCGCAATTACATCTTCAAAATGTGCAAGCTGCTTTGCAAGGGGATCGGAGCCAGAAGTTTCTAATACTTCCATATCAAAGGGCGTCCACCAAGAGGGAGCATCTTCCGGCTTATAATATCGAGCCCGCATTGTGGGGAAATCCAAGGATCCCCTCGTGCCCGCGAAATGATAACAATCCGCGTCGCTAAAACGAGGATAAGCCTTGTTCTCGCCGCTTGTCATTTCCCAACTTCTATTGCTCGCGGCGATATCGGATAATATGAAAGTACCCAGCGCGCCATTTTCAAAAATAATCGTAACAGCTACAGTGTCTTCAACTGCAAACTTCCGACGTTCGCTGCTGGAATAGGCCGAAACCGCGGCGATTTCTCCACAGAGATATCGTAAAATTCCGATGTCATGAATGAGGTTTATAAGAATCGGTCCTCCACCGGGCTGAGAGCGCCATAGGCCTTCCTCAAAATAATGCTCAGGCTTCCTGAAGAGCGCTGAGCCCCTCACAGCAACTAGGTCGCCGAAAATATCTGACTCTATGAACTCTTTAGCACAAGAGAGGTAGCTGCTGTAGGTCCGGTGATGCCCCACCAAAACAGGTACCTTATATTTTTTTGCAGCTGCGCAAATCATAGCTCCTTCCTGGAGCGTGACCGCGAGCGGTTTTTCAACAAAAACCGGAATCCCTCTCTCAATGCAAAATAGTGCCTGCTCTGTGTGAACTGCGTTAGGGGAGGCGATTATTGCGCCATCGATCTCTGTTGCATCAAGAGCCTCTTGCATACTGTTGAACATGGGTACGCGGTGATCGTTACAGAATACTGTGTTATGATCATGGTTTGGGGCCACAATCGCGACAAGATCACTACGTTCCGATTGTTCCAAGAGTTCCACATGTCGTTTGCCGATCAAGCCGGGTCCGGACAGAAGGATCCTGTTTCGTTTTCCTGCACTCAATATAATTCCCCAAAATCCTGCGTTAGCGATCAAAATTACGATTTAGAGCCTGACGGAGGCATTTTCTGTGAACGCCGATAGCGGACGCAGTTCAAAGTCTCTGTTGATCAACATTTCTATCCTGCGAATATAGTCTGATCGAGAATACAATTGATCATACAGCTTGATCATACGTGCGTTCGTGCGTTGATAAAATTTATCATCGCTCTCCAAAGCACGTATACGTTGACTTATGCCGTTTATCATTTCATCGGCAGAAGGGAAAATGTTGTCGAACTGTAAAAGTTCCTTCGTAGGGAAAAACTCATCGTTATAAACGGCAAACCCTACGCCACCTTGGTGGATAGGCTGCGCGAGATAGCCGTCAAATCCCTCACCAAAAGTTATTGAAAACCTGCATCGGGTCGCAAGGTCCATAAACCGGTCAAACGTGATCCCGCGAATTTCCTGCAGGCGGTAGTCATGAAGATCCTGTTTGAGCTTCTCTAGTACGGCCGCTTTATACGGGGCATCATCAGGCGAATATATGATAAGTTTTTCTTTTTCTGCATATTCAATGGGTTCGTAGTTGCTGAGATCGGTATAAGCCGGAAGAAGGAGAGTCGGCAAATTATATCGTTCGGCAAATTGCTGACCAAAATATGCATGATGGGCGACAGATTGCGTAATCTCAGTAGAGATTGCGCGAAGGTCCTCGAACTCCTCTTTCTCCGGCATTATATCTGTTTTTTGGTTAAGTATATTGACGAAGAATTTTTGTCTCGACTTCAAATAGGACAGCTGCTCGTGCCCTAGGTTTTTTACGAAATCAACGGAGGCATATTCAGGAATCAACAAATAAACGGTTTTCGCAGCCTTGCATCTCACGATTTGATTAAAACGAAAAACGTCTTCGCTGTTACGAAAATTGCGCTGTCTATTGTAGGTCAAATCCATGGAATTTGGTCTGGTCATAACCAGCACAAAATAGTCATGCTTATGGCGGAGATTATATGCACATTTTGCGATTGAGAAAAAGGAATATATTCCTCCGCTCATTTCGTTGTGCTCAGGGACAAGTATGATCAGAATATTTTCTGCCCGCTCTGCCTCCAAAGGAAAGTTCTGGTCTTGGACATAATGAGCCGCACTAGCAACAAAATTGTTCCCAGGATAAGTTAAATCTGCGACGCCAGATGATGCTCTAAGTTGTCTACCTTCGTTTTTTCCATATTTTAAGTAGTGCACGAAAGGGTTAATACCCGACTTGAGCACATCAGGATTTTGCACAAGGTAACCACTCGTGCTGAAGTCTGGAGTCGGATCGCGCCCCTCTTTCCACCCATACTTTATGTAGTGCATTACGGGGTCGATACTTCGGTTCCGTACATCTTGATTCGCATTTAGATAGTAACCAGTATCAAAAGCACGGCGAATAAAATTGGCATCCCTTGCCATTCGAAAGCGCTTAGACAGCTGCTTAATTAGACGAATCTTCAAGATATACCATCCTTTACAATCAGGTGCCGGCCGACTTCAGTATTTCTACCGGGAGATACCATTACATTTCCTCAATATCAACCTGCACTGGTTCTTCCGTGTTTGATATATTTGTGGCATTAGCCGCCTGTCAATAAACATATGTCATCCCTTCGTTGTGCGTGTGACATTCTTCCGGAGATAAAATGTGAGCAAAAAAGTTCTGTTGCTTGATACAGCTTTTGCAGCTGTCCCAATCCACAACTGGCTTGTGGCCAAGGGAATGGAAGTGTGGACCATGGGAAACAGGGCGCATGACCCTCTGGTGCTCACAGCTCCACAACGTTGGATTGACGGCAATTATGGGGACGCAAATTTTGTGGCTTCGGTTCTCTCGTTGAATTCATTCGAAGCTGTCGTTCCCGGATGCACAGACGTATCGATGGACACATTCGTACGACTGAATTTTCACGATTTCTACAAATTATCGCATGAAGCAGACCAGACACTGAATAATAAGCAATTATTCAGAAAAATCTGTGAGCAGCTTGAACTACCGGCCCCTCGCGTTTTTTCACAGGATTCACTACCGCTGTCTGGGAAAATTATTTGCAAACCTGTGGATAGTTTTAGCGGTAGGGGCGTTAGCGTTTTTGCGGCAAATGACGTGGCTGCTAGCGCGGTAGCAATTGAAAACGCGCGTAAACACAGTCCTATCGGCAACATTATTTGTGAAGAGTTCGTAGAAGGAGAGTTGCGCAGCTATAGTGCATTTTTAAAAGCGGGCGAAGTCGATATCGCTTTCTCAGTGAGAGAAGGATCTCGTCATGATCCTTTCGCTGTTGACACGAGTTATCTCATGGATGAAAGCGATGCTCCTGAACGAGCAACACTTCAAAAATCAGTTGAAAAACTCGCTCGTCATTTGGATCTATGCGATGGATTGCTCCATGTTCAATATATACGCGGCGAATCCAAAATAGCTATCGTGGAAGCGACACGCCGGTGCCCGGGCGATCTGTATTCGATGCTTATAGAGTATAGCACGGGCTTCCAGTTTGCTGCGAACTACGCTGCGGCATTCGTTGGCGAAAAAGCTGAAAAATGTCCGCCAGTGAGGCGACATGTTTTGCGCCACACAGTCAAGCAAGCGGGCGCCTCTAGATTCGAGGGACTGGAGTTCTCAGGTCTCGAAAATATTTTTAGAATTGTTCCTGTTCGCCGACTTGGAGAGGATATGAATCCTCTTGCGACAGAACGCACGGCTTTAGTATTTATGGACTATCCAAGCAGCAACGATTTAAAAACTGCTTATGAAGGGCGTCTGATTCATCGCTGAATTGTCGAGTGAAGTTAGCCTCGCTGCGCATACGGCGAGGCTAACTAGTATCCGCCTAAAGCAGGTTCAGCTTGTTGGCCTTATCTTCAGGAACGTAAAATCCATCGACACCGGAAAATTCCCGTAGAATTTGGCGGTAGCCATTACGGCCCATTAACTCGACCAAATGGGCCTCTTCCCAGTCTCGTCGATGCTCAAGGCTAACGAATTCAAAGCGGTATTTTGAGAACGGAAAATTTTCAAGAATGAGCGCCTCGGAGCCTTCGACGTCCATCGACAGATAATCAATTGTGGTCGGCGCCTTGTGTTCTTGCAGCAAATCTTCAAGAGAAACAGTCTTTACATCATACGACGAGCGCGCTTGCTGGTTGCCCTCTTCTAAGACCGCTGAGGACTCAAGCGCATCCTCCGTTTCTGTAAAGCTCAAAATCTCGTTACTTTTGCTCCAGACACAACGCGTATCTATTATTGATTTACGATTTTGAAACAGCGCTCCATGCCAGGTAATAGCAGGTTCAGCTAGAATGCCTTTCCACCCGAATTGCCGCTCCAATAGCAACGTATTGCTTATAGCTAGACCATCGCAGGCACCGAATTCGACAAAGTAGCCGTCTCTCTTCCCGCCGCTGAGCGCAAGACAGAAAATATCCTGATAAAATTGGGTTTCCGTCTTTTCAACTGAAGATACCAAATTTGCGACGAAACTAGCGCTTGCGTAATCGAGTGATCGGCCTACAAGTTCAAAAATCTTAAATAACCTCTTGCGCTGCATTATTAACTGGCGAACCGAAAAAGCGTGCCCCTCAAGTTCAACTTTAATCTTATCCACATCGCTGACATTCTGGACGCTCGTTTTAGATACAAACTCCGAAACTGTAGATCGTATTTCATCGAATTTGCTGCGTAGGGTTGATGTCGTCTCGGCATCACATCCAAGTTCCAAAACCAGACGATCAAGGCGCCCGACCTCTTCGATTAGGTCACTAAATTCCCTTGGCATATTCCTCAAGCATCCTTTTCATAATGTACGTTTATCCCAACGCCGGCCCAGACCGTCACTCTCCGTTTATCATACAATAAGAATTTTAGAAAACTCTCACGCGTCGAGCCACGATACAGAAAATTATCAATCAGATATCTCCTGATCATGTCATCGAAAAAGAGTTGGTGATGCTAAACACTGGGAACGCAACTTGCCTTCATTGTTGAAGAATGTCATTTAGCCAGAGAGCGTAGGCAACGAAGTTTTAGCTATAGAGCTTTTTTTGGGTGCGCCCAGTGTTGTGGCCAAGCATTCCAGTGTTCAAGATTCGGGGAGTGGCAATGTTAACCGAAGAAGATAAGGCAGATCGCTTCAATCTAAGAAATCTGTTCGATAAAAGGCAATCGAACGAAGCGACAAAAGCCGGTTTTTTTTATTTTGAAAATCAGGAGTTCATGATTGCTCAAGGTAAAGAGACCTATGTTGTTGTTTCGGGTGACATGGCTGTCGGTTATCCGCTGTTCATGCAGGGGGAAAGCGACTTTTCGAAGTTTGTAGATGCCGTTTCTCTTCTCCGGGATTCGAAAGGTAAGAACTGTGATGTCTTGTGGGATATCGGAGCCAATATCGGGTCGATATGCATTCCTGCCGTCGCGCGTAATCTAGTCAAAAGCGCGGTAGCATTCGAGCCAGCAAGTCAACTTTTCAAGCTTCTTCGAGCCAATACTATTTTGAATGGAGTTGATGAACGTATTCAATGCCACAACACTGCGCTCGGCAATTCTCGGGGCTCGGTAGATTTGACCATGCCTCAGGGCAACACCGGAGATTACCGCATTGCTGGTCTTCTGTTAGAGGATGACGCGATGGGTGAAGCCTCTAGAATAAAGCAGTCGGTGGAAATTAGGCCTCTGGATGATTTCGAAAAGAGTTTTGATGAAAACTCGACGTTCATATTTATGGATGTTCAAGGTTATGAAGGGTTAATTCTTAGGGGCGCTGAGAAAATTCTATCAAAATCTCCGCCTTTAGTCGCTGAATTTTGGCCTTATGCAATGAAGCGACTTGAAACCTACACGATATTTCGGGATGTAGTATGCTCTGGCATCTATAGTGAATTTGCGGTTCTTTCCGATAATGACAAGCGTTTCATATCGCTTAGTGCTCAAGCGCTTGATTCTCTTTACGATAGAATTGGAGAGCATCACGACTCGTTTACAGACTTGCTGTTCGTCTGAATCTGAAAATGAGCCTAGCCGTCGGTAGATTTCGTTTGCGCTTCACGCCGCATTGTACCGTTAATTACTGATAGCAGGGGTAATTTGTTCCAGCTATAGTATCTCTAGATTTTTACCGCAGGGATAAGGTTTTTCTGAAATCCCTGCTCGAGCAAAAAGTCCATTACCTCCGGGATGCTTCCCTCAGCAGTTGCTTCCTTGATGATTTGGGTTTTTACAAAAGGAAAATCTCTTTTGATCAGTTCTTTCCAGCAATGAATGGACGGGTTGTGGTGCCAGTTGCCGCGGGTTACGTCAGTTTCATAAAGGGGGCCGCAGGTCAGCCCTGCTTGGATTAATTTACCGGTCATCCCAATCTCATAAAGATTGATGATGCGGTTTTTATCTTGCCAAGCTAGAACAGAATCCCAGAATCTCCGAACTGTAAGGCACTCCAACGCTTTTCTATTCAGATGAATAAAATAGCTCTGCAAGTGGCGTCTACCTATCGTGCTATCAGTTAATCCGGTTACATCGTAAGGTGATTCAGACAATTTTCTGAATAGACTGCTAAGCGATGGTGTTTTGGGTATCATGCTGTCATTGGCGAAAAGCAGAGTTTCTGCTTGCCATATTTCAGGATGCCTCCGCAGGGCGGCCGCCCAGATGCCGAAATCGTGGCCATCATTCGCGCGTGCAGCGAAACCATCACAGAACTGTTTTCCGGGGTCTTGAGCGTCCTCAGGAGAGGCAAGACTCACACCAAGACCATAAACGTATAAACCCTCTTCCTTAAGTGCTTGCATGTAGGCCAGTGCGTGAGGAGCAAAGCTCCCATCACTGCCTAGCAATCCTACGAACAGGCAGCAGTTTTTTCCGGTCGGATCTGGAGGTGTCCGATACTCCACCCATTTAGCCTTTGTTACTGAATGACCAATGATCTGGTCACCGCCTGTAAAGGGCATAGGGCTTACTGCAAATCCCGCCTTTTGAATAACAGCAGGTATAAGCCCTAGCATGATGTTTGCGTTGTAAATACGATCGATCTCAGCTGGGTCAATATTCATCGCCGAAATCCAAGCAAGCGCGGATTTCCTTATTATGCATACGGCAGGGAAGGATGGTGATCTCTGCACTTCAACAGGATCAACATTCATCAGCTGGGTTAGCCGCCTGAATTCTTTATCATTATTTCTTGTTTCTTCCCAATTGCAGCAGGTGTCCCAGCCTAAGAGCCCGATTCCGGGATTGGACTGCATCAAGCTCCATGCCGGCCCTGAGTTGGAAGGGAATTTACCAAAGCGCTGTCGGAGCAAATACTGAATTGCCGGCCGACTGTCTTCAGAAAATTTTTGCTCGTTTGCCAGAAATATAAACTCTTTGCCGTCGTCGCTACTAAGTTCATCGAGGAGAGTCTTTAGCGCGTTGGACGAAAAAAAATTGCTATCCGTTTGAGCTAAGGGTAGATCGTATTCAAACGTCTCGGGTATACGAAAATTATGAAACGCTAGTCGTTCTATGTCGGATGCGGCATTTTTCATAAACCGCCCAAACGTTATTTCTCTTAGTTGAACACCTGTGGAGGTTCTGATGTCGGGCCAATACGTTCGACGCTTGCGTCTCGCATCGTCGAGTATTTCCTGTAATTTAACGAAAACTGGACGACGCTTCCCATTTCTGTGAACAAGCGAAGCGTCAATAGGTGTACTGGACGAAAATTTAATCGTATTGATGCCTTGTATGGTTCTCAGCAAAAAATAAGATTCTTTTTTTTGTAGATTCAGTAAATATTTTTCTTTCTTCCCAATTGCGTCAATTTCCACAGAACACAGGCCCGGATTCTGTGTTCTTACAACAACATAGTGTTTGTTTATTGTGGAAACTGAAATTTTAGTTTGGAACATCTAAGCTTCTCGATCGCTATATTCGTACCGTTTATGATGCTTTATCGGGCATTGATATGGATGTAAGTTTTGATTTATTTCGTCTCTCGGCATTTGCTTATGATGCCATGCAAGAATCCTAACGCTTTGGCTCGACGTCTGGCTGAAAAAATCAATCCAGGAGATGCAAACAGAAATAAGGCCTGAAATAGTGCCGACAATAGCGGAAAGGGCCTGTTATGCTTTTTTCCAGTATAAATGCGCGATTGTGCCATATGGAAGGCTTTAAAGCGAGCTATGTCCGGAGAGCGGCCCGATGAATGCCCGCTCGCATGTACTATGAGTGCATCTCGAACAAACATTAATGGACCACATTTCGCTAACCTAACAGATATATCGTCGTCTTCATGGTATAGGAATATATTCGGATCAAATCCCTCAGACGCAAAAAATAGTTTTGCTGAAACGAATATCGCGGCCCCACTCAATACGGAAATAGGAGTGTCTTGCGTGGGCCAGCCCCGAGGCATGTATTTGTTGCGTGGTAGAAGCCAAGAGCGCCTTTTGAAGTAGGCTGTGGCGTCTGTATTTGCGATCCGTGGATTGAAAGCTGAGGCTGTCGGATAACGTTCCGCTGCGAGTAACAAAGCTTGGATAGCCCCATCAGTAAGTCTCGCATCTGGGTTGAGAAATAGTAGCCAAGGCGTCTTGGCTGCACGTGCGCCTGCATTACATCCCCGACCGAATCCTTCGTTTTTTTTGAGATTAATGACACGTACGTTGTGATTGGTTGGAATATTTTGAAACCGATTGGTTCCTCCGTTATTCACGAGTACAATAGGTGTTTCTTCAGGAATTGAAGAAATCATATCATTAATTACAGCATCGCTTTTGTAGCATACCGAAATAACAGTTACGTCTGTCGGAGATAATCTTTGCAATCTTAGATGAACTCCATCGTCGGTATCGTTTCATTATGACGGGCTGGCTGCTGTGCCGCTATTTGGTAGCCTGCTTGTCTAACGAGGGTGGAAAAAGCTCGTTCGAGGCCGTGTTGAAGCGTGGCCTTTTTGGCTCCGTTTTCTACAGCGAAATCTGCTAGCCCTATCTTTGTACGTTGAAGGAGCTTAAATGCTGACGGACGAAACCAGAACATCGTTCCCACAAAGAATTGCGTTTCCTCAGGTGTGAATGTCGTTCCGGTGCGCTTGAATACTTCTTTCATCTGCCCCAACTCATTCTTAATGTACTGAGATATTGGCTTGCCTGCCATAGGCAAGCTCAAGTTTCCCGGGCCAAGAAGGCCGAGGTTGGGGTTTTCGGCAAACGATTTCAATACATGACTACAGAGACCATTAACTAAAAGGCATGCAAGAGTGTAACGGCGGATTCTGTGACCCGAGATTGTGTCGCTGCCATTCTTTCGAGACAATTTGCCGTGAATTTTACAAACAGCATCGTAATTTTCAAAAAATCCTTGCTTCAAAAGTTCCATGAAAGGCCCGACATCACGCCCTCGATTCTCGAAGCTGAAAATCCGGGCGTTAGGGAACGTTGCTAGAGTCTCACGCCGAAAATCGTCATCCCGCTTTGTAACGGTGATAATGATGTCCATCCCTTTACAATTATCAAGAAGAACAGATTTAATCTCAGGCCATGTTTCGAGGTAATGCAGATGAAGATAAATGCAGGCGCGAACAGGCAGAGGCACAGATTGACTTTTGGAAATGGTTGCTGTCGGCCAACCTAGATCAAGCCAATGCCATGCATTTTTTTCTTTTGATAGATCATCCAGTCCATACAAGCGCAAAGCGCGATATTCAACGTTTGCAAAAGCTGCATTTTCCACTACCTCTTGGCTACCGCCGAGACAAAGGAGCTTCTCGCCAGGGCCGAAGTTTTGAAGCCTATGACGGCGAACAGCAGAAAGCACTTTGTGCAATAAAAAAAATTTCTTCGAAACAGGTACTAAGTCAAGAATTTTGTCTTCTTGGGCAAGTCTGCTAGATAAGAAACGAATACTGGCGGACTTTACCGGCTTTCGTAAATGTAGAGCGTAGCGCAATTGTCCGCCCGCCAGATCCAATCTGCAGCCTCGCTCGACATCATTCATATCTACGAATTCGATGGCTTTCACTTTCGGATCAGTGTTCCGAAGCAAGAGTTTGTAATATCCAGATTGAAGAGAAACTGTCTTCACTTGATGCATCTGTCAGTCCATATTCTAAAGTGCCATCTAGTCAAGCATAAACGGAAGAAACCGAAGAAGCCCGAACACTTTCGCGACCATTTGACCGTACACAGTTATGCCTTCATCGCGACTGACTTATAGCTGCGCATCACGCCAGCATATCCTGCGGCTCGATGCACAAACGAAGCGAATGGATCACATATTCGCAAGTTTACGCAAGTAAATGCCATAATCTCCCTTGCCGGCACTCTCCGCGATTTCGGAAAATTGTGCTTTGCTTATGAATCCCTTACTCAAAGCAATCTCTTCAGGGCAAGCTATCTTGAAACCCTGACGCTTTTCCAGGGTGCGCACAAATTCCCCAGCTTCCAGCAGGCTGTCAGGCGTTCCCGTGTCGAGCCAGGCGTAACCGCGGCCCATGATGGAGACTTTCAGCTTGCCTCGTTCGAGATAAATGCGGTTCACATCCGTTATCTCATACTCGCCGCGTGCGGAAGGCTTGAGATTGGCGGCGATGTCCACGACATCGGCATCATAAAAATACAGACCGGTAACGGCCCAGTTGGATTTGGGCTTTAACGGCTTTTCTTCAATGGACAGCGCGCGCATCTCGCTATCGAATTCAACGACGCCATAACGTTCAGGATCGTTGACGTGGTAGGCGAAAACGGTGGCTCCGTCATTGACGCCGGTACCGCTTTGCAAGAGCTCCGGAAGTCCGTGCCCGTAATAGATATTGTCGCCGAGGATCAGGCAGGACGGGGAGCCACCAATGAAGTCGGCGCCTATCATGTAGGCTTGGGCAAGCCCGTCCGGGCTTGGCTGAACGGCGTATTCGATCGAGAGACCCCACTGGGAACCGTCTTTCAGAAGGTTCTGGAAAAGCGGCATGTCATGTGGCGTCGAGATGATGAGGATCTCGCGAATGCCAGCCAGCATCAACGTCGTCAGCGGATAATAGATCATCGGCTTGTCGTAGACGGGCAGGATCTGCTTTGACACCGCCAATGTCATAGGATGGAGACGGGTTCCGCTGCCTCCGGCAAGAATGATGCCCTTCATGGCATTTCCTTTTTGTTCTGCGCTAGGGCGGCCATGACCGCGCGCGTTGATGTCTGCCATTCCGGCAATCTTATTCCATAAACTTCTTCCAGCTTACAGCAATCGAGCCGGGAGTTTGCCGGGCGTTGGGCCGGCGTCGGATATTGTGCGGTCGTGATGTCGTTGACAACAATCGACTTTCCGCCATTTTCCGCAGAAAATGCGAATATCTGCTTGGCAAAACCTGCCCAGTTCGTTTCACCTGTGCCTGACATGTGAAAAACGCCGCGAAGATGCGCAGAAGGATCCGTCGCAAGTCTTTTCGCGATCGACACAATTGCGATGGCGATGTCATTTGCCGAGGTGGGGCAACCAAACTGGTCCGCAACCACATTGATCTCGTCGCGGCTTTCGCTTAGCCGCAGCATGGTTTTTACGAAATTGCTGCCATATTCCGAATAGACCCATGCGGTTCGCAGAACAGCGTAGTTGTCGGTGCTTTCAGAGACAGCCTGTTCGCCTTCGAGCTTTGAGCGGCCGTAAACGGAGGCCGGTCCAGTGGGATCATTCTCGACGTAAGCAGTGGTCTTGGTGCCGTCGAACACATAATCCGTGGAAATATGAATGACGGGAACGCCGATTTCATTTGCGGCTCGCGCGACGGCTTTTGCTCCGTCCCGATTGACGGCAAAAGCGATGTCTGGTTCGCTTTCCGCTTTATCCACGGCGGTGTAGGCAGCGGCCGATACCACGACATCGGGTTTCGCGTCCCGCAGCGCTTTGAAAACAGTGTCAGGTCGCGCAAGGTCAAGCTCCGGCCGGCCGAGAGCAACAATCTCCAGATCAGGTCCGGCCAGTGCCTGAAGGGCACTAACGACCTGTCCATTTTTCCCGGTGACTGCCAGCCGCATCCGGTTCAGTCCTTCGTCAGAACGCCGAGGCGCTCACCTGAGTAGACGCCTTGACGCAGCGGCTCCCACCACCATTCATTGTCGAGGTACCATTCAACGGTCTTGCGAATTCCAGTCGCAAAATTTTCCTGTGCTTTCCAACCCAGTTCCGTTTCGAGCTTTGTTGCGTCGATAGCGTAGCGGGCATCGTGACCAGGGCGATCCGTGACGTATTTGATAAGCTCGGCATAAGGCTTTGACTGCGGGCGCAGTTCGTCCAGAATGGAGCAGATGCAATTCACAACATCGATGTTCTTCTGCTCGTTTCTACCGCCGACATTGTACTTTTCGCCGGCGAGCCCCGTCTGGACAATGAGCCACAGAGCGCGGGCGTGGTCTTCCACATAGAGCCAGTCGCGGATGTTGGCGCCGTTTCCATAGACCGGAAGCGGCTTGCCTTCCAAGGCGTTTAGGATGATCAGCGGAATGAGTTTTTCCGGGAAGTGGAATGGCCCGTAATTGTTGGAGCAGTTGGAAATCACGACCGGAAGGCCATAGGTGCGCTGCCATGCCGTGGCGAGATGGTCGCTTGCGGCTTTTGAAGCGGAATAGGGCGACGAGGGATCGTAGGGCGTTGTTTCTTCGAAGAGGCCATGCTCTCCGAGCGAACCGTAGACCTCGTCGGTCGAGACGTGAAGCATGCGGAAGGCTGATTTTGCGTCTTCGGCAAGACCGTTCCAATATTGCCGCGCTGCTTCCAGCATCGTGAAAGTGCCATTGATATTGGTCTGAATAAAATCAGCCGCGCCGGTGATGGAGCGATCGACATGGCTTTCGGCCGCCAGATGCATCACATAGTCCGGCTGAAATGTCGCGAAAGCGTCATTCATTGCGGTTCGGTCGCATATATCAGCCTGAAGAAAGCGGTGGTTTGGCGCGTTTTCGATTGGCTTAAGTGAAGCCAGATTTCCCGCGTAGGTAAGCTTGTCGACTGTGAGAACATCCGCGCCCACTTCGCTTACGAGATAACGCACAAGGGCAGACCCGATAAATCCGGCGCCGCCGGTGACTAGAACGCGCATCATCAATTTCCAGTTTTTTCGTAGGTGAAATATTCAGGCAATTCAGACAAAGACGGCTGCTTGGCATCCTTGTCGGAAAGCACGCAACTGTCCATTTTTGGCCAGTTGATGCCGATGGCGGGATCATCCCATTTGACACCGCGATCATGCGCGGCGCTGTAGGGAGCTGTCACCTTGTATGAGATAACGGTGTCGTCAACCAGCGTCATGAAACCATGGGCAAAGCCTGCCGGGATCCACAGCTGTTCGCCGTTTTCCGCGGAGAGCTCAACGGCTGCCCATTGTCCAAAAGTGGGTGATCCGGTTCTGATATCGACCGCAACGTCCAATAGTCGTCCACGAAGGCAGCGGACGAGTTTGCCCTGTGCAAAGGGTTGCGTCTGGAAGTGAAGGCCACGAACAGTTCCGGCCTGTGCGGACAGAGATTCATTGTCCTGCACGAATTCGACATCCGAGACATTCTCGCGAAACCATTCCCGTTTGAAAACTTCGCTGAAGTAACCCCTGTTGTCTCCAAACCGAGCCGGAGTTATCTTTTTTAAGCCTGATATCGAGAATGCTTCTACCTGCACGTCGCGGATCCTGTCTGGTCTGCCTGCTTACGGTGATATGACTTCAACGCTTCGGACAGTCAATAACGCTTTATCAGTCTACCACACAAGAGTATCTCGTCTCTGACAGGGAGTATAACGGATAGCTTGCCGGTCCGAACCTCGCCTCGACACTATGTCCGCTTGTGCGGCCTGATCGACGTTCTCAGTTCCACCAGCCTTTCCAGTGTCTCAAGGCTTCGGTCGGGGCGGGCAGCGGAGAGGGCGAGCGCCATGGTTTCCATGGCAATGAAGGATGGGGCGTGTAGCGCTACCCCTTCGTTCTTTGCACGGGGCAGTAGGAGATAAGCGTTGGCGTGTTTTTTGAGCACGCTGTCTTCCTGGCCGAGCAGCATGATAATCGGGATGTCGAGGCGACCAGCCTCAGCGATTGCGGTTTGGGCTTCGCGGTGGGCGCGGCCGTGCAGGAGCATGATGAGGACGTGGCCGTTTTCAAGGTCGAGCAATTGTTCGGCAAGCGTAATGCCGGTGGCGTTCAGCGCATAGGAGCGAACGCCTGAGCGCTGGAACAGCCGGGCGGCATAGGTGGCGATGATGCCGGAGGCTCCGATGCCGAGGACGCCGATGCCGCGTGCTTCCGCCAGAAGACGCACGGCGGCGGCCATGGCGTCGCGGTTTTCCACCGTGGCCAGCATTTCCAGCGCGTTTTTCTGGTTCTCGAGAACGAAGTCGATTGCCGCGTCGCAGTTGCCCGAAATGGATTTCGTGGTAGCGGCCAATTTTTCAACCGGCGAATCCGTCACGCCGAGATAGGCCTCCAGAGTTTCCTTGAGGTCGACTAGCCCCTGAAACCCAAGTGCCTGAATGGCGCGAATGACCGTCGCATCGGAGGTATTGGTCTCAAAGCCGATCTCCAGCGCCGATTTACCGAGAACGGCATGGCGGTGGCCGTCAATATATTCGGCAACGGCAAGCAGCCCTGGCGAAAGACGGTCGCGGCGCTTGCGCAGTTGCTCACCGAAACGGTCTGTATGTCTAGGCCTTGATGTACGGGTTTCGCCAGTCGTCATGGGACTTTCCGTGAAGGTGAGTTTCTTACTCTTCTTCACGGATTAGCAGTGCGCCAAGCTCCCAGGCAAGCGCTTTTGTCGCGGCAATCGTTCCCCCTACTCTTCAGCCGTGGGCCTTACCGTGAGATGCGACTGGATGGCGGAGACCATGAGGCTGAGAGCGGCGTAGGAGTTGGAGATTGCCTCTTCCCGCGGCAGAAGGATGTAGCGACCGTTGCGGCAGGCCTGCAGAAAATTGCAAAAACCCGGCATTACAGCTTCCATCATGTCGATTTCGGCCTGCGGAGAAGCGCCGGTATCGGAACGATACGGATCGAAAATAAAGTCGGCGTCGAGTTCCGGCAAGCGCTCGGCGCTGATCTCGATGCGCTCGCCGTCTGGAATATCGTCGATGATGGCTGGGAAACGAAAACCGGCATCTCGCAGCACCCGGCCGAGCGCACGATAAGTATGGTAGACGCTGATCTTGCCATTTAGTGGCTGGAACACCGAGACAGTGCTCGCGCCGGTATCGACCGAGGCCTTCAGCGCTTCGATCTGCGCCCGGTAGCGTCGGTCCAGAACGGCAAGTCGCGCCTGCGTGCCGGTCAGTTCAGCCAGCACCCTGTAGATATGCGGCGCGCCGTCCTTCGTATTGTCGATGGCGACGGTCGGGGCAATCTGTTCCAGTTTTTCGATAGGGGTGGGGCGGTCCGGTTCGGTCAGGATGAGATCGGGCTTGAGGGCGACTATCGCTTCCAGATCGGCGTTGATGGAGCCGATATAGGCAATGTCGCTATTGTCGAAATCGATACCGGTCAGAATGGCGCTGGAGCGGAGGTAGGGTTTGCCGTCTCCACCCATGCGGCCATGGCTACCCACCGGCATCACACCCAATTCTATCAGCGGGATGGTGAGATCGATGTCGTGCAGGGCGACGATACGTTTCGGCTGTAAGGGGACGGACACGGTGCGGCCGAGGTCGTCGGTGAAGGTACGGCTGTCCTCCGCGTGAGCAACGCATACCCCCAGAAGAAGTCCGGCGGTTGAAACGAAAGCGAGAATGGTTTTGCGCATGAAAGACCTATAGTCGGTGCCGGTGAAACCAAAGAAGGGTAAGAAGCGTGGGGGCGCCCACGGCCGAAAGAACGAGCCCGGTCGGCAATTCCAGCGGTGAAAAAGCGGTTCGGGCAATCGTATCGGCAATTGCAACCAGCGTCGCTCCTGCCAGACCCGCGCCCATAGCAAGCCCGGCATGGGAGCTGCCCGGCAGCAAAAGTCGGGCGATATGCGGGCCGATCAGGCCGACAAAACCGATGCTGCCGATAAAGGAGATACAGGACGCGGTGAGAACGACCGCAAGGATGACATGCAGCGCTGATAGCCAGCGGGTGTGAACGCCGAGTGCCGCTGCATTATTGTCGCCGAGCGCCTGAACATCGGCGGCACGGGCGGTGAGGAGAACAAGACAAAGGGTGATGGCCAGGATGGCTGAAAGGATGGAGACGGCGCTCCAGGACGCGCCTTGCAGGTTTCCTACCATCCAGATCATCGCCGTCTGCAAATTGCGGATATCAAGCGATGCCATAAGGATAAGCAGCAAAGCTGATAAAAACCATGAGAAGCCGATGCCCGTCAGAACGAAGCGCAGCCGTGAGGTGACACCGGAAAGCGAAAAGACGATTGCAGCACTCGCCATCCCACCGG
>Ga0075363_100000049_pt1 | contig 22999 bp, 18 predicted proteins | sample EndMetdeltDD1763_FD_71470 | JGI IMG/M metagenome (GOLD analysis project Ga0075363, IMG submission 71470) | Populus endosphere microbial communities from Tennessee, USA - Endosphere MetaG P. deltoides DD176-3 | ecosystem: Host-associated > Plants > Roots > Endosphere | place: USA: Tennessee...
CCTTCAGAATAAGTTAAATCGAGTCCTACGGTTACCGGACCAGGAGGGGTGTTACTGCTAGGGATCAGTGTTCCAGATACACTACACGATGCATTACTGGCTAAGGTACTCGTGCAAGTATTCGTTTCTTGCATAAAATCGGCTGGATAATGCGGAGTAAAGACCAGGTTAGTGGCAGGTAAGGGACTATCATTAGTATAAGTAAACACCACGGGATACTCGTTCCCTAGTTCAACGCTACCTGGTAAAGGAGTGCTGACCTCTCCAGTAAGAACGAATTCAAGCGTGTTTGTGCTGGTAGAGAGTGGAATGGACGTAGGCGCCCCGTCATAAGTCAATGAAGTGGCCACCGTATGATTACCCTCACTAGCCGGTATAAAGCTGCCTTCTATACTACAGGTTTGACCGGCGGCTAATGTTCCCGATAAACAAGTATTCTCATCTTCAGTAAATCCAGGAGGATAATTGGGTGTTAATACCAAGCCCGTTGCTGTTATTGCACTGTGGTTGGTATAACTAAATACCACCGGATAACGGGTGTTGAGAGCCGTGGTGGTGGGTAAGGGTGTGCTGACTTCACCTGTAATATCCACCACAATAGCGGAAGTGCTGGTAGATAATGGAACGGGATTAACACTTTGGTCATACGCTAAGGAAACATCAACCGTGTAGTTGCCAGCACTGGTAGGAAGTAGCGTTCCTTCTACCATACACGTTGCACCCACGGCTAAACTACCGGAACAGGAGTTGGACTGTTGAGTAAATTCCGGCGGATAGTTAGGCGTTATGCTAAGGCCTGTTGCGGTGACGGAACCTTCATTCGTATAAGTGAATACCACGGGATAACTGACATCGATGGAAGTGGTTGCGGGTAAAGGCGTGGTGACATCCCCGACAATACCCAAGGCTCCGACATCTGCTGTTGTACTCGTAGAGAGTGGTACAGGATGACTGCTTTCAGCATAAGTCAATGAAACGCCTACAGTAAACTCACCGGCCGTTGCAGGTATAAAGGTTCCTTGGACGGTACAGCTAGAGTGGGCATTGAGCGTGCCGGTGCAGTTATCAGATTGCTGAGTAAATCCTGGCGGATAGTTCGTAGTGATATTGATACTGGTAGCGGGCAAGTCACTGTTATTGGTATAGGTGAATACCACCGGAAAACTCTCACCAACCACTGTTAGGTGGGGTAGAGGTGTAGTGACTGCACCGGTAACGGTAATCTCGATGGCGTTAGTACTGGTTGCTACCGAGGCGGGCGTTACGCTTTCGGCATAATATAAATCGGCGGCAACGGTATAACTGCCTGGGGCAGAAGGAATCAAACTGCCTTGAACGCTACAACTGGCTCCAGCCGCTAAAGTCGTTGAGCAAGTCGTTGACTCCTCGGTAAAGCCAGTGGGATAACTTCTTTGTAGCTCAAGATTGGTTGCGGTACTTGCGCCGATATTCTGAAAGGTAAAAACAACCGGGTAGCTCGAGTCAACCACCGTGGTTGCAGGTAAGGCTTGAGTGACACTCCCTTCAATTAAAGTGGTACTCCCTTCTGCTGACATGGTTTGCACAGGTAGCGGCACGACATCATTAAAGTAATGTAATGTTAGTTGAAATTGATGCGTGCCTGTACTGGATGGAGTAAAACGGACAGTCACATTGCAAGTTTGTCCCGGTACAAGAAAGAGACCGGAGCATTGGTCCACCACGGTGAAATCACTGCCACCGGTGTAGGTAACGGTTAAAGGGGCCGGCATCGGAGCGGGCAGGTTACTGACGAGCTGATAAACTTCTTCGTAACTTGTTCCTATGGTCACCGTGTCAGGGAAAGGATTCAGAAGTTTCCAGCCGATAGGGTCAACGGCCCGAGTTTTTTTGTTCATATAATATCCTTTTTATAAAAAAAATGAATTTAAGCAAAGAAATATCGCAAGTTAAGTAGTAAAGTACTGAGATTGGATCGGCCTTTTAAATCGACATTGGCAAAAGTAGAAACCCCATTGCCACTATGTGCTTTGCCTAAGACGTCATACCGATAACCTAAACCTATCTGAAAATTTTGGTTGATGTCATAGTCTATACCGAATCCGAGGATATAAACGAAGTTACTCGTTGTTCCTTTACTAAATCCGGGAGGGATACGCGGAGTAATACCAGGTAAAGCCTTTTCGGTATAAGAGTTCAGTGTATTCCAACTGTTGCCAATTCCGCCTAAAAGATAGGGAGAAAGACCGCTCGACCAGCGATAAATATTAGCTTTTGCTAGTAAATTAAGTTGTTGAAAATGGGTTTTAAATTCATAGGTATAGTCGGTCAGGTTAGGGCTAAAAAATTTCTGTATAAACCCCGTTGACTTGATAGGAAAATAATAACTATATTCTAGACCTAAGCTTAAAATAGGTAGCCATACGTCGTCTCGATGCCAACTATAACCTCCCGATAAAGCCAGTACTTCACTATTTTGATTGTTGTCACCAAAGTAAACATCTGGAAAAAAGCTTTGTTGAGAAACGGTATATTGATCGGCATGGTAGTTAAATACCCAACCTGCTGCCAAGTCGACATACCAGACGCCTTTAGTCGGCAAAATGGGTTTTAAGCAACAGCTACAGTCATTGGTATTTGCAAAGGCGTTGCTTGTAAAAAGCAAAAAGATAATGACAATCCATTTAACGGATATGTTTTTCACAGAATCTCCTTATTCAAGCTAACTCAGTTCTTAATTTATAGCCGTTTTCTAATTTTCTATCAACTCCAATATCAGTAATTTTATTTGAGGAAGAGGTTACTGTAGGAAAAAGGAACAAAATGCTAAAATTATTTCAATGTAAGTAAGTTTTGACCAGTCATTTCTTTCGGTTTAGGTAAATTTAATAAACTTAAAAGAGTGGGGGCGATATCCGCTAAACTTGCATGTTTGACTGGATTTATTTTCGCCGGTCGACCGATATAAACAAAGGGTACTGGTCTATTGGTGTGAGCAGTATGTGCTTGTTGTGTTTTTTCATCAAACATACATTCAGCATTACCATGATCGGCAGTAATGATAGCTTCACCACCATATTCCTGTAAACAATCAATAAGCTGGCCAATACAATCGTCAATGCAACGAATTCCTTGTAGAGTTGCTGTTAAATTTCCAGTATGTCCTAGCATATCGGGATTGGCAAAGTTACAAATAATGACGTCATATTTTTTTTCTTTAATGTCCTCTAACAGATGTTGAGTAATTTCGATAGCACTCATTGTTGGAGTAAGATCATAGGTACTCACTTTTTTTGAAGGAATTAAAACTCGCGTTTCATTTGCTATGGGGGCTTCATCGCCACCATTAAAAAAGAAAGTGACATGTGCATATTTTTCAGTTTCTGCAATACGTAATTGGGTCAAATGATGTTGAGCAAGATATTCACCTAAGCCATTACGTAAGGATTGTTGTGGAAAAGCAATCTGACTGGGAATGTCGCTAGCATATTCAGTTAGCGAGATAAATCCTGCTAGATGTGGTTGTGTTTGTCGAACAAAACCTGAAAATTGTTTGTCGAGAAAAGCATGACTTAATTGACGTGCACGATCAGCGCGAAAATTCATAAAGATAACAAGATCGCCGTCTTGAATTTTCACGGGTGGTTTATTTTCATTGTGAATTGTAGTGGGTGAAACAAACTCATCACTTTCACCTCGAGCATAAGCCAATTGCAAACCTTGTAAAGCAGTATCGGCAGTGTAGCGTGCTTCACCTAAGCTTAAACAATCATACGCTATTTGTGTACGTTCCCAACGTTTGTCTCTATCCATTGCGTAATAACGACCAATAAGACTGATAATTTTTCCAACACTTAATTGTTTACATTTTTTTTCGAGATTTTCTAGATAGGTGGCTGCACTTTTGGGTGGTGTATCACGACCATCGAGAAAAGGATGTAAGTAGCACTGTTTAATTCCTTGTTGCGCGGCTAATTTGAGTAAGGCATACCAATGTTGTTCATGACTATGGATACCGCCAGGTGATAACAGCCCTAAAATATGTACTGATTTTTGACTGGCTTTGATTTTTTTAAATCCTGTTAGTAAACAAGGGTTTTTAAAAAACTCTCCGGTTTCTATGTCTTTATTAATACGGGTTAAATCTTGATAGAGTACACGACCGGCACCCATGGTAAGATGGCCGACTTCTGAGTTACCCATTTGACCCATGGGCAATCCTACGGTTAAGCCAGATGCATTCAGTAGTGTGTGAGGATAGGTTTGTAACAAATGATCCCAATGCGGTGTATTGGCCATTGCGATGGCATTATGAGCTTTTTCTGCTCTATAACCCCATCCATCTAATATAAGTAATAGAATAGGACGTGGATTAAGTTTAGACATATTAAAACCTACTTTTTTAACGTTACTCTTCGCACTTGACATTGTCTGTGTATCGCGCAGATCGCAATCCTCATGTAAATACATTCCGGTTGTTCGTTTTCGTAGCGCCTTGCCAAAAATCCCATGGCGCAGCAGATAGCTTAAAAAAGATATTCTTTTACTTTACGACGGTATTGCCATACCAATAAAAATATCCCGATGATTTCAGCTATAACCGTAGCCCACCAAATACCATAGCCGGCAAACCCATACGATAACGCGCTAGCGCCTATGGGTAAAGCAATGATCCAAAATATTAAAACAGAACTAAATAACGTAAATTGCGTATCTTTCAAACCACGTAACGCGCCAAATAGAGCAAAGCGAGGTGCTTCAAAGAGTTGTACTAAGGCTGCAAGCGCTAAAAATTCTTTTGCTAAACGCACAATAGTTGCATTTTTAGGATCATGCAGATTAAAGTCGATAGCAATCAGCTTTTCTGGAAAAACCCAATAAATTAAAGCGACTAAAAGCATAAAAGTACTCGCATAAAATATGCCCACAACAGTTGCGTTGTTGACAGCTTTTTTATTATTCTTACCGACACTATGTCCTACGCGAATGGTAATGCCTTGAGCTAGAGCAAACGTCACAATTGAAAATAGCCAAAAAAATTGCAAAGCAATTTGATTAGCACTCAATGTATCAGCACTAATGCAGCCCATCATTATACTCATGGCTAAAAAAAAACCTACTTCAAAGCAATAGGTTAAACCCAAAGGTAAACCGACTCGAAAAATTTCGTATAATTGCGGCGTTATTTTTTTCCAGTGAGACAATTTAAAATAAATCCGGTAACTTTTATTTAAGCAAAAGTAAATACTAAACCCTAAAGTGATAATCCAAAAAGTCATCGCAGCGCCCCAACCAATTCCGGCAATACCTAAATTAGGAAAGCCAAATTTTCCAAACATTAAACTATAGTTGAAAAAGATACTGAGAGGGACAAAGAGTAAACTAAAGGTTAAGTTGGTTTTGGTTCGGCCTAAGCCCGCAACAAATTGTAATAATACGGTAATAATAAAATCGGGAATAATGGCCCAAGTAAGTCCGTGAAGATAGAATTGGGCTAATTTAACCGTCGCAGGCGCTTGTCCGAAAAATAAAAATATCGATGAAAGATGCCATAATAATAGCATCGCCGGTATCATTAAAACGGTAGCAAATAAGAGGCCAGCGTAGAATACACAAGAGATCTCATCATTTTTTTTTGCACCATAATGCCGAGCGACTAAGACGGCAATCGAGGAAAGTGTTCCCCAAATAATGACCATTAATGTGATAAATACCCAGTTTACTAAAGCTCCAGCGGCTAAACTCGTTGCTCCGAGATGCGCAAGAAATATATTTGAAAAAAATCCCACTGACGTTTCAATAATACCGCTCATAATTAGCGGAATGGCTAAAACCAACAGAATTTTGCTTTCAGAAAAAAAAGTTTTGGAATATTGAGCTACACACATGATATGAAAAGTTAAATTTTGATGAAGATTTCTACTATTTTGGCTAGATTTAAATCTAAAGTCTAGAAATCAATTTGAATTAAATAGTTTAAAGATTATCATCATGCGAGCGAATTGTAACGATGGCTGCGCGCTTCGGTGTTTGCAATGATGAGTAAGAGCAAAAAACTTAAATTATTCTTTTGCAATACTAAATTTTGTTATCATGTATTTTATACAATAAAAATAAACCAAACAGAATCATTGGAATAGAAAGGAGTTGGCCCATCGTTAACCAATTCCACGCAATAAAACCTAATTGTGTGTCCGGCTGGCGAAAAAATTCGAGTCCAAAGCGAAAAATACCATATAAAATAGCAAACCACGCTGAAACGGCCATGAGCGGTCTTTTTTTGCTCGAATAAATCCAGAGGGTAATGAATAATATAACTCCCTCAAAAAAGAATTCGTAAAGTTGCGAAGGATGTCTAGGTAATCCTCCCGCATGTGGAAATATCATAGCCCAAGGAACATCAGTGATGCGTCCCCATAATTCGCCATTAATAAAATTACCAATCCGACCCGCCGCCAATCCTACTGGTACGAAAGGGGCAGCAAAATCAGTAATCTCAAAAAAGTGCTTTCCAGTTTTTCGGCTAAATAAATAAAACGCAACTAAAACGCCTAAAAGACCTCCATGGAATGACATGCCACCCTGCCAAATTTGCAATATAATCCAAGGGTGACTTAAGAAGTTGCCTAAATCATAAAACAACATATAACCGACACGTCCGCCTAAAATGACGCCGAGTGCCGTGTAAAAAAGCAGATCACTGACTTCGTCGATAGTCCAATCGCTATTCGGTTTTTTAGCGCGATAACTCGCGAGTAACCACGCACCTATAAATCCAATCGCATACATAAGACCATACCAATGAACCTTGAGTGGTCCCAGGCTAAATGCAATTGGATTCATTGTAGGGTAGATCAACATAGTTTATTCCTGATGAAGAGCAACGAGTGAGTATTGCTGACTATAATCCGTACTATGCAATAGCCAGTCAACAGTGCCTTTGCCAATTGCTTGGTAAGAAGGTAAAAAAACCACGATGCCGATTAATAATAACAAGCCTGGGGGTATTTTTTCAAAATGTATACGCTTAGCACTGGAATTTTTGTCTGTATTGTCGCTCAATTCGCAATCCTCATGTATATTGAATACACTCCGGTTGCTCATTTTCACGTCGCCTTGACAAAAATCCGATTGCTGAGAGTAACTATTTTTCGCACTGGAATTTTTGTGTACATTACCTGCTAAACGATAACGCAACCAGAATAATAAGCTAGTTAAGCCAATCAGGACTAAAAAATAAAATGAGGAACCAAAAAATACATGCAGAGCATTAGTGGTATGGATCTGTTCGCTACTTAATAAACTGATGGGGATATTACTAAAAAAAATGCAGGCCATTAACACTATCGGTAAAGCGATAGGATAAATTCCAGTTTTTGCCCATTGCCATAAAATTAATATCGGAATACTCAAAAAAGGAAAATAATACAACCAGCCTAAAGGAGATAATAATATCATAGCAGTGATGATAACTGAGAAGTCAAGATCTACTTTTTGTCGTACTGGGATAGCAAGTACCGGCCGCAAAAATTGTATAATAGCAAGAAAAAAAATTCCTGCTAGCAATGGATAAAGATAGGTAATGAGTCCAGGAACAGGTAGCAAAGCCACATTGCTTTCAACGCCACCCACTAGACGTAAGAGAAAACCGTAAATCGAGACATTCCAACTTGAAGCAGCCCATTTTATCTGTTGACATACATGATAATAAGCCGCATAACTATCAAATCCCAAAAACAATGCTGCGATTAAGGCGCAACTGAACAGTGTTAGCAAAAATGCGCATAAACCCCGCCATTCTTTGCGCATAAGAAAATAAAATAAAAATAAACCAATAAAAGGTTTTAAACTACTTGCTAACGCTAAACAAATAGCAGCGTGAATGGTTTTTTCCTGACGTGCAGCTCGCCATCCGCAGACCAGTAAGGGAAGTAATAATAAACTGACTTGCCCAAATTGTAAGTTTACAAAGCTAGGAAAATAGCTGAACAAAGCGATTAACAACAACAATGCACAGGATATCGAAAAAGTCTTTCCATCAACTTTTTGTTGTAATAATAAAATTCCTAATGTTCCAGCTAATATCGAAAGCAAGGTCCAGACTAATAATGCATGGGGATAACTCAGGTAGGCTAAGGGAAAGCTAATCAGCGTAAAAAAAGGTGGATTTAAATTTCCACTTAATATAAAGATTTTGGGTTGTGTTAATTTGACTTTTGAAGTAGACGTCGATGTACCTAGTTTGTTTTTTACAAAATAAATTGGCGAATAGATGTTTTTTCCTTGAATAAACAATTGTTGAGAATGATAAAATTTTCCAAAGTCACTATAGAGAATATTAGTTTTTCCCAAGGTTAGAGGATAAATAAAATTAAGTATTAAAATTACTCCAAGTAAAATGATCCCACTGAGTAAAAAAATAGAATGATAGATTTTTTTAAACGACATACTAAAAAATTAGCTTTTGTACACACATTGATGATTCAATCCAGCCAATTGCAGTCTATTTGTGAGTTGTTGTGAGCTTTTGTTATTAGGTAAAGGTCCAACGACCACCTGATAATAATACCTTTTATGTATTGAAGTCGCTTTTACATTGACTGCGGAACGAGTCCATTGCTTAACCATTGATGCCAACTTCTGTGCAGATGAACGTTGTTTAAATAATCCCAATTGAATATAGGGGGTGTGTTTCTTATTGGTATGATGATAATGGCCATCATAACTCTCTTTGCGTACGAAGGTATTATTGGCTGCTAAACGGGTAATGCCGGGTGTAATTGCAACAATTGAAACCGGTGCTGTCCCCGTTCCAGTCATATCCAGTTTTTTTGCAGCGGCATAAGAGAGATCAATGAGACGATTATTAACAAAAGGACCACGGTCATTGACTTTAACGATAATTTTTTTTCCATTACGTAAATTAGTTACTTGTAAATAAGTAGGTAATGGCAGTGTTTTATGTGCTGCAGTCATGCCAGCGACGTTATAAATTTCACCATTTGAAGTTTTAAAATCATGGAATTTCATGCCATACCAGGAAGCGATACCTCGGGCATGATAGCCTTTAGCGCTTTTCATGACATAGTAGCGATGCCCAAAAACCACATACGATTTGGGATTGCCGTGTTTACTTAAAGGCTCTGCTTTAGGTAGGGCATTAGGAATTCGATTCGGGTTAATTCTAAAATGGGGGGCTTTATCTTGTTGCAGATGATAACGATAATTTCTGCTACTCGAGGTGGAGGAACAGGCTCCTAGACTTAAAGTAAGTAGATATACAGTAAATCCAGAAATAACTTTAAAAAATAAGCTTCCTTGCTCAGCATTATTTTTTATTGACATAAGGTTGATGTTCTTGTTGGTGGAGACGTTGGATTAATTCACTTAATTGAAAAACTGCCATTGCGTAAAGTGAACTGGAATTATAGCGTTTAATAGTTTGGAAGTCACTAAATCCAAACCAGTATTCATTACCATGCTGGATTGGTAAAACAATCAGGAAGGTTTTTAGTTGCGAAGGAACCTTTTTTTTAGGATAAATGTGATATTTTTTAAATTCTTGTACGGTGAAATTCTTTTGTGATTTAGGTAGGTTGAACAGTGCTTGTGTTGAAAAACGTGCAGGAATAGCGATAGGATTAGTTTTGATCCAGCCAAAGAATTTTAAATAGTTGGCGATACTAAGAATAGCATCATCGGAATTATTAATTAGGTCGCTATAGCCTTTATGCGTTGCGTCAATGGAAAAATGACGGTAATTACTAGGCATAAATTGCACTTTTCCGATAGCTCCCGCGTAAGAACCCTTTGTGACTTTCGGATTTATCGCTGGATTCTCTCGGCTAAGTAACAAAAAATTTTCCAGTTCGTGTTTAAAAAAATCTGATCGTCGTGAATGATTGAAGCTTAATGCGCTTAAAGAATCAATCACACGATATTTACCAGTAATTTCCCCATAGCGGGTTTCAACACCTAAAATTGCAACGATAATCGAAGCAGGAACTCCATAGCGTTTTTCGGCTTCAGCTAATGTTTTAGCATGTGCGTCCCAAAATTTTACGCCCATTTGCGCTCTTTTTGTGGTAACAAAAATAGGCTGATATTCTGACCAGGTTAAACGTTCTTTAGCGCTAGTAAAAGAACTAATAATTGAGCGGTTCGATTTAACCGTATTAAAAAGTTGTTGTAGTTGCTTACGATCGAAATGGTATTTTTCTACCATTTTATCAATAAATAAACGTACTTCGGGTTTATTCGCATAGGCAGTACAAGAAGTCAGGCAAAGTGTAATTAATAACAGCAATGCGAATAAGTTACCTGTAAAGGTTTTGTTTTTCATCATGTTGCTTTCCTTAGTTACCGACTAATTTTCTATGCGTTTGAATAGACATTAGAATACCAAAACCTGCGATTAAAGTAATTAATGATGTTCCACCATAACTAATCAATGGTAATGGTATGCCTACTACAGGTAATAGCCCACTAACCATACCGATGTTCACAAAAGCGGCAATGAAAAAACTTAAACTTAATCCTCCACCCAGTACACGCGAAAAGGTGTCTTGCGCTTTCATACTGATATAAAGCCCGCGTGCTGCAATCCATAAATAAAGACTCAATAACACGATACCGCCGAGGAGACCAAATTCTTCTCCGCAAACTGCAAAGATGAAATCTGTCGTATGTTCAGGTAAAAATTGTAAATGCGATTGTGTGCCATGCAACCAACCTTTACCAAAAAATCCACCCGCACCAATAGCAATTTTGGATTGAATAATATGATAACCGGCGCCCAGTGGATCTCTTTCTGGATTTAAAAAGGTTAGAACACGTAATTTCTGATATTCGTGCATAAAATGCCACCCTACAGGGGCGATAATCAACATTAATAAACCGCCAAGCAGTAGCCAACGCCCACTCACACCGGCGAGTAAAACAACACTAATACCTGAAGCGACAATTAATAAAGCTGTTCCTAAGTCAGGTTGTTTAATAACTAATAATGTTGGGACAGCAACTATAATTAATGCGACGAATAAATTGAACAAGGAAGGAGGCAATGATTTGTCATGTAAATACCAGGCTAACATCATTGGTACTGATAATTTCATGAGTTCGGAAGGTTGAAATTTTAGCAGCCCTAGATTTAACCAGCGTTGTGCTCCTTTACCAACAACACCTAAAATCAATACCGCAAGAAGCAAAGTAAAACTAAAAATAAATATCCAGGGCGCCCAGGCACGATAAACGGAAGGTGAGATTTGCGCAAGCATTAGCATCACCATAAAAGCAAGCAGCATTCGTAAGGCTTGTTTACTAATGATGACTAAACTTTGATTGCTTGCACTATACAGTATAATTAAACCTATACAGACCAAACTAAGCAAGCCTATAAATAAAGGTTTATCGACTCGAAAAAATGGTTGTATTTTTTGTAATGAAAATCGTCGGCGCTGTCTGCTGATCGCAAGCATAATTTCAGCCTAGTAAAAGTAAATAGCAGTAGTATAGAATAAAATTCTTTGACTTACGCTAACTTTTGATAAAAAACTGACTTATTAGGTCTGCTGATAAATAGATTCTTGGCACAGTTGCGTAATTACGCATTCGATGTACAATACCCAAATTTAAGAAAAGCTGCTTTTTTACTGATAATTATGTCCATACTATCGTTTTCTATTGTAATGATTGAAAGTTTTAAAAAACGAGCAATGTATTTAGCAATGGGTTTTTTTTTCTATTGGAGTATGGCTGCACCCGCTTTTGCATTAACTTTTGTGTTACCTGCACACGGAGATGATATTGTTGGTCATGTGCAATGGACGCAAGCATTACCCGGTGATACGTTTAATAAAATTGGCCGACGTTATGATATGGGTTATTTTGAGTTGGTAGAAGCCAATCCAATGATCAATCCAGAACGTCTACAACCGGGGAGTATTATCGTAATTCCTAGTCGCTTTATTTTGCCACCTAAACGGCATGGCTTAGTCATTAATTTAGCCGAATTACGTATTTATTATTTTCCACCACATCGTCGTGTGGTGATAACTTATCCAGTAGGAATAGGTCGAGAAGGATGGGACACACCCTTAGGACCTTCATGGATTGCCGAAAAAATGCGTAATCCCATCTGGACAGTACCAGAGTCAATCCGCAAAGATCGAGCGAAAGATGGTGTACATTTACCAGTAAAAGTCCCGCCAGGCCCTGATAATCCATTGGGTGGATATGCTATGCGGCTTAAACAGGCTACCTATTTAATTCACGGTACAAATGACTCGCAGGGTGTCGGACGACGGAGTAGTGCAGGATGTATTCGACTTTTTCCAGAAGATATAGAAAGCTTATTTGCAGAAGTGACGCGTAAAGAAAAAGTAACTATCATTGATTTACCTTATAAATTTGGTTGGGAAAAGCATAGACTTTTTTTAGAGGCACACGTGCCATTGAAAAAACAGTTATTATTTAATCGTGCAATGATGGAAAAATTTATTCGAGCAAATACTTCAAAAACTGCTAAAATTCAATGGCAATCCGTTGAGCGTATTAGTTTACGAGAAAATGGTATACCGCAAGTTGTTGGGTATCCTGAGACATCTAAACGTATTGCGTCACATATTCATCGAAAAAACAAGAAATCTATTTGATTTTTTTGATGCACGCAGCAATTAGGTTTTTGGCAAATGCCGCGAGAGTATAGATAATAGGTAGCAAATTTAGTATACGACAGTGAACATTTATGCGTTGCGTTTCTTTTTGTACAGCAGCTAATTATAAATTAACTTTACTTGCGGAATTTTTTCGTACTAAGCGCTATATAGCCAAATTATTCCGGAATGTACTGTATGTCACTAAACAAGATAAACCTATTGATCTTTTTTTCTTTAATCATGGTTGTTTTGTAACCTGGAATCTCAGTAAACAACAAGAGAAAAAAATAATTGATGAGATAAAACCTTTTTCTATAGACCCTTTAGAAAAAATTGAAATGGATCGCTTCATTTATTATCTTGGCAAAGAAACCAGGCTTTTTCCTCACCAGCGCTTTAATGTCGATGTGATCACTTTAGAAAGTGATGAATCAGATAATGTGCAAATCAAGCTTGCTATTTCTTATGGTTTAGCACAATCGATAAAACTAGAATCGTATGAAGAATCGGTGAATAAAACTGTGCTTGCGAATAGTCATTTTCCTAGAGAATTAGCACACTTCGGAAAAATTTCGCTATCACGTGCGGAAATTTCTAAACGTATCGGTGAAATTTTCTTGACACGAAGTTCAGTTAATCTCAGTAGTGAATATTTAGATGTTCCTGAGTACTTTTGGCGCTATTCGAATCTTGAGTCTTATTATGAGATGACAGAAAAATTTTTAGATATTCCAAAAAGAGTAGCCGCTTTGAATCATAAACTTGATGTAGCACATGAAATTTTAGAGATGTTAAATAGTCAGCTACAACATCGTTATTCCAGTATCTTAGAGTTTGTGATCATTTTATTAATTTTTATTGAAATAGTCGTGCAAATTATACAACATGTCTAAAGACACTTTCTTATACTTTCACACTTAAATTTTTGTCTGTGTTACCGCTCAATGCACAATCCTCATGTATATTAATACACTGCGGTTGCTTTATTTTCGCGGCGCCTTGACAAAAACTTAATTGCTGTGAGTATATAAATAAAAAATAAGCACAAAATATTTATAAGGACCTCTAGCAAAAAACTAGAAATATGCTATTTTATAGAATCCTAACCTTCTGTTTACTCCTTAATATAATTTAGAGGAATATGAACCATGGCTAAAAAATTAGCTAAAAAAAAGTCTCCAGTGGCTAAAACACGTAAAAAAACTAAAGTAACATCAGCTAGTAAAAAACTTGCTGCAGTGAAAAAGTCTTTTACTAAAACTGAATTGCTTCAGTGCTTAGTAGAAAATACAGAATTATCTAAGAAACAAGTTGCTAAGGTTTTAGAAACCCTACAGGCAATTATGCATGCGCATGTAAAAGCCGGCTGTGCTTTTGCACACCCAGGTATGTATAAAATTACTGTGGTAAAAAAATCAGCGACTAAAGCACGTAAAGGGATCAATCCGTTTACAGGTGAGCCCACGACTTTCAAAGCAAAACCCGCCCGAAAAGTGGTAAAAATAAAACCATTAAAAAAACTTAAGGCAGCTGTCTAGATTTGTTTCCAAAAAAAGGCGCTTTTAGCGCCTTTTTTAATATCCTTCGCACTTGAATTTTTGTCTGTATTGCCGATCAACTCACAATTTTGTGTTATATCGATGTAAATTAAATAGTTATGCTGCTTGTCAGAAATCCAATTGCTGTGAGTATTGTATTACTAAAATCGTTAATGACTTGGCCATTTTTTTTTAAAAGCAGCTAAGCGGCTTTTAGTCCGCTCATACTCGATACTTAATCGACCTTTAGGATAAATATCTTGGATAGCTTGTGTTGATGTGAGGATAACATGGTTGTTTGCATCGTAAAGAATATCAATTAAATGAATAAATAATCTGGCTAGATTATCTTCATATTCACCGATAGGTTTGACATCACTGATTAAAATAGTTGAAAAACGTCGCGCAATAACTAAATAATCCAATTGACTGTGCGGTATCGAACAAATTGAACTAAAATCAAACCATACTACTTGTTCAGTGCAGCCTAAATGTGAAATCTTACGGCCATTAATGGTCAATGCTTGATAAGATACTTGTTGATTTTTGCTTAATCTATCGAATAAAGCTTGTACTTGTACAGGACTTATTATACAAACTAACTCATTTTCCTCGTTGATTAAATGCTGACGCCGATAATCAATCGCACTATCTAAATGGAAAATGCGTAAGTGTTGTTTGATTAAACTTATTGCCGGTAAAAAAAGTCCTCGTTGCAAACCGTTAGCATATAAATCTTCGGGGGGGGTATTTGCGGTAGTGACTAACACAATCCCTTCTGCAAACAAAGCTTTTAATAATTGTGCGAGTAACATGGCATCACCAATTTCATGCACTAAGAATTCATCTAAGCAAATAACATCGACTTCTTTACGTAAACGTTTAGCAATTCGCAGCAATGGAGTGGATTGTCCTTGTAGCTGAGCGAGTTCTGCATGCACATGATGCATAAATTGGTGGAAGTGATAACGTGATTTAGTAACAGGCAGATGATTGTAAAATAAATCCATTAAATAGGTTTTGCCTCGACCTACAGCCCCCCATACATATAATCCTTGCATAGATTTTTTTCTAAACCATTTTCGGGACGCGATCAATTCATCATACACCGCTTGAAATTGTTGCATGGCTAAAGCTTGATGATCATCTGTCTGTAAAGCTTGGTGTAATACTTGTTGTCTATAAGCAGCTAAAGGTGTCATGTCACAATTTTATTGAGTGTGGCTGTCAAGCCATCACGCAATTCGATGAGCTTGCCATGAAAAAAATGGCTTGCCCCATGAATTTTAATGACTTTGGGTGGGTGTGCTAAGGAATCCACCCAGGAAAATACTGCCGCAGCAGATACCACTTCGTCTTCATCGCCTTGGATCAATATCCAGGGGCAAGAAAAGGGTGGAAGTTCTTTAAAAGGAAAGTTTTCAATAGGAGGTGCAACACAAATTAATTGTTTTGCAGGCCAAACTTTTGCAGCGCGAGCAGCCACATAAGCACCAAAGGAAAACCCTGCCAGCCAAATTGCTGATTCAGGGCAACTGATTTTTAACCAGGTTAGAATCGCTAATAAATCATCGGTTTCACCAATGCCATTAGCATATTCACCCTGGCTGAGACCGACGCCACGGAAATTGAAACGTACTGTAGCAAGTCCCATATTGTTGAAACAACGTGCCAAGGTGTAAACAACTTTATTGTGCATGGTGCCGCCAAACAAAGGATGTGGGTGGCAAATAACCGCAATGGTCGGTGGGTTGCGCATGGTTTCAGGTGAACTCGTTATTACTTCAAGCTGTCCGGTAGGGCCTGATAACGACAGCTTGGCGAGTTGATCAGTAGGGAATGGTATAGTCATGTCATGTTATACTCTATATTTTAGCCTATGCATTTTAAAGTGCTATTAAACTTATGCAAGCATTGAATATCCAAGGCCTGAGTAAAATCTATAAAAATGGGGTTATAGCCCTTAAAAATATTGATTTAAATGTTGATAAGGGTGATTTTTTTGCTTTATTGGGACCCAATGGCGCTGGAAAATCAACTACCATTGGTATTATTGCTTCGCTGGTGAATAAAACTGCCGGCTCAGTAAAAGTGTTTGGACATAGTATTGATAGCGAATTGGAAGCGGCTAAATCCTGTATTGGCATCGTGCCGCAAGAACTTAATTTTAGCATCTTTGAAAAAGTGCTAGACGTTATTGTTTATCAAGCGGGCTATTATGGTGTACCAAGACGCTTAGCGAAGCAACGTGCAGAAATCTATTTAAAAAAACTCGATCTTTGGGATAAGCGCGATCAAATTTCTATGCAACTTTCGGGTGGGATGAAGCGTCGCTTAATGATAGCGCGCGCCCTAGTGCATCAACCAAAATTACTCATATTAGACGAGCCTACGGCAGGCGTGGATATCGAAATACGGCGTTCGATGTGGGAATTTTTGCGTAGTATTAACCAACAAGGTATTACCATCATTTTAACGACACATTATTTAGAAGAAGCAGAGTACCTGTGCAAGAATATTGCTATTATTGATAAAGGTAGCATAATTGAAAATACCAGCATGAAGCATCTATTAGCGACTTTGAATATGGAAACCTTTGTGTTTGACTTAAAAAAACCACTGGTGGATTTACCAAAATCGCCGTTTGCGATGCGTCTATTAGATAATGTGACCTTAGAAGTGGATGTTGCTAAAGAACAATCACTCAATAATTTATTTGGATTTTTAGAAGGACAGCATATTGAAGTAACCAGTTTACGCAATAAGGCCAATCGTTTAGAAGAACTATTTTTAAATTTAATTGCTGCTAATAAAAATAAAGAGTAGATCGAGTAAAATGAAAAAATTAAATTAAACCAATCTAATTGTACGAGAGAGTGTTAAAAAATTAACGACTATGCAAGCAAAAGTCTACTGGATCGCATTTATAAGTTTGTTACGCAAAGAAATAAAACGCTTTTTGCGTATTTGGGTGCAAACTTTATTGCCGCCTTTGGTGACAATGACACTCTATTTTCTAATCTTTGGTCATTTGATTGGCCAACGTTTAGGCAATATTGAAGGTTATAGTTATATGCAATACATTGTGCCCGGTTTAATCATGATGTCAGTGATTACTGCAGCGTATACCAATGTGGTAACCTCTTTTTTTGGGATGCGTTTTCAACGCAGTATTGAAGAGCTTATCGTTGCACCGTTGCCAAACTATTTACTGTTAGCTGGATTTGTCGCCGGTGGTGTTGCTCGCGGTTTATTGGTGGGTCTATTAGTTACCATTTTAGCCTTATTTTTTACACAATTACATGTTTTTAATATTTTTGTATTGCTGACCATTGTACCAATGACGACGATTTTGTTTTCGCTGGCAGGTTTTACTAATGCATTATTTGCTAAGACCTTTGATGACGTTTCGATAGTTCCGACGTTTGTGTTAACGCCCTTGACTTATCTGGGTGGAATATTCTATTCCATTGATTTATTACCGAGCTTTTGGCGCCACATATCCTTATTTAACCCGATTTTATATATAGTGAATAGTTTTCGCTATAGTTTATTAGGTATTAGCGATATTCCAGTCGTTTGGGCGTTAAGCATCATATTTTTCAGCTGTGTGCTTTTATTTTTGATCAATCTGTATTTGCTTCATCGCGGTAAAGGCATCCGCACGTGAAACGCGGTGTATTATTGATTAATTTAGGGACTCCCTCTGCATCGACGCCAAAAGCAGTACGCAGTTATTTAGCTGAATTTCTAAGTGATAGACGCGTGGTGGAATTACCGGTTTGTTTATGGCAACCCTTGTTAAAGTTCGTTATCCTACCGATACGTGCGCGACGCTCAGCAAAACTTTATCAAAGTATTTGGATGGATGAAGGTTCACCGTTAACGGTTTATACACAACGTTTAGCTAAAAAATTACAAATCAGTTTAGCTGATCAGTTCAAAGTTGTGCTTGCTATGCGCTATGGTAAGCCGAGTATAGAAGCTGGACTGCAGGAATTATTAGCAGCAGGTGTATCTTCCATCGTTATTTTACCCTTGTATCCACAATATTCTGCTGCGACTACAGCCAGTTGTTTTGATAAAATGAGTCAATTCTTGCAGCAATCGCGTCTTATTCCTAATCTGCGTTTTATAGCATCTTATTTTGATCATCCACTGTATATTCAAGCAATTACTCATAAGATTAAACAATTTCAAGCAGAGCAGGTAAAAAAAAGCTACTTATTATTTTCTTTTCATGGCTTACCCCAACGTTGTATTGAACTCGGCGATCCTTACCAACAACAATGTGTTACTACGGTAGGTTTAATCGCAGAAGGTTTGCAGTTATCTGCGGATGAATACCAGCTGGTGTTTCAATCACGTTTCGGCAAAGCGCAGTGGTTACAGCCATATTGCGATGTGGTGTTACAACAACTGCCGGTACAAGGCATAAAAAATGTGACAATAATCTGTCCAGGATTTGTGGTCGATTGTTTAGAAACCTTAGAAGAGATCTCTAAACGTTATCGAGAATTGTTTTTAAAAGCGGGGGGTGAAAATTTTAATTATATCCCCGCGTTGAATGACTCCTCAGATCAGATACAGCTGTTGACGAATTTGGTTCAGTAAGTGATTTAATTTGCGCAAATTTGTCAATTAACTCTTGCTTAGGAATGAATAATAATATAATTTGAAGTATTTTCAAACAATTCGGTAAATCAATAATAAATGGAGGAATAATGAATTCAGGAGATTGTTCTAAAAAATGTAATAGCGTAAATGATTTTATCGATAAATTTGAAAAAATTAGAGACTATCATCTAATCAATTTAAAAGATAACTATAATGACGTAGCTAATTTAGCTTTGCATGACGTTAATGTATTTCATACAAAACTTGCAGATTTGTTTGCATTTTTTGACGCAATAGCCGCTTTTTTAAGACTGACAGAAGATAATTACTTTATTCGTGGTAACAGGTATCATAGGGTTAATTTTATTATTTCATTAGAATTTTTGGAGCATTTAAAAAAAATTAACTTTGATTACCCTAATTTTGAAGATAATATTTTTGATTCTAAACTTTTTTTAGATGAAATAAAAAATATTCTTGGACAAGCCAAGCAGTTTGTCATTCCTATAAGAGAGCTAAAAGCCGATATTGAGGAATTTAAAGGAACTATTTGTAGCCTGAAAGATGTCGAAAATCTTCTTCTCATTCCACTTATAGAGGAACTTAAATCTTATCCAATAAACTTAAACGATCTTAAATATACGGAAATTTATAAAATTGAAAAGGAATTGAGAAAAGAGATTAATAATAAATTAAAAATTTTGGAAAAAAATTTAATAAAAGAACTGCAAAAGAAAAAAGTAAAACTTATCTCAACGCTGCAGAAAGATCAAATAATGGTGCAAGATTTTTTTAACACACCCTATAATCAACCATTGGGCACATCTACGGTACCGAATAACTTCAATACCATTGAAATGAAAAATCTATCTTTCTCATCAATCCCTAATCTGATAGGAAGTAATTCTTTTTTCTCAACATCTCCTTTTACTCCTCCTGCCGAGCAGCATCATGAAATGTCGAGATTTTCTACTAAGAATCTCATCATCTCTGCAGGTAGTTTAAGCGGATTAATTGCGTTGGGTTTTTTTGGATATATGTTGTATAAAAAATTTTTTAGAAGTAACCAATTTACTTCTGAAGAAAGTAATGACAATGTACCTATGATTGTGATGACACCCATAACTTCTAACGAACGGATATAAATTCTAAAGTTTTCTATTTGACAATTTTTCTTGCCATTTATTGCATGTACCGCCAATTTCGGCTAAACGTTTATAAGTGGATCGTCTAAAGATAGAAGAATGGAGTAGGGATGCATGAAAAGTTATGAAAAAGCCTATCGCGCACGCTTACGTGAACTATCGGATCGTATCGTGCAAGCGCAAGATGCAATAAAGATTTTAGATAGTATTAAATGGGGTCCAGAAATACAAGCCAATTTTTTTAAAAAAAAATTCAAGCAATTACCCAAAGTCGATGCGGAATATTATCAAAAAAATAACTTAGCCTTTGATATTCATAAAAAACGTGAAGAATTGCAAGCGCTTGAACGAGATATTAATCGTGAAGTTGGACAAATAAGCAGTATTGGTAACATTATGCTGCGTGTGTGTCGTGAATATCAGGATGTTTTAGATTTATTAGCTGCACGTGGCAAACCAGAGTTTAGTGCGTTATCACAAGAACTTTATGGTAGTGCCGATGACGCCTTTTATGTGAATGCGCCGCGTTTAAAGGATTTAGTGCCGAGTGTTTCACAAGCATTGATGAATATTAAGAATAAAACGCTGAATGAACTGGATGAGAAACGTTACGATAGTCAACAAGCCGCAGCGATATTGAATCAACGGTTATCCACCTATTTTAAGCAGCATAAGCCTGCCAAGAATAAGGGGGAAAAACCCAAAATAAAAAAATGGGTCATTATTAGTGATGGGATTGTAGCCGATGCGGCAGCCGGTGCTGAAACGATTAAGATTCGACGAGATGCCTTATTTAGTGAACGTGATTTACGCATTTTGGAGGTACATGAAGGTTGGGTACACATGGGCACAACACTGAATGGCATGCATCAGCCGATTTGTACTTTTCTAGGAAAAGGTCCTCCTTCGGCGATTGCCAATCAAGAAGGTTTGGCGATTATTATGGAATTATTTCATTTTGTTTCTTCACCTCTACGCATTAAAAAATTAACGGATCGTGTCACCGGTATTGCTATGGCTGAAGAAGGTGCTGATTTTTTGCAGGTATTTAATTTTTTTCTAGAACAAGATCACACACCCGAAGAAAGTTATAAAAACAGTGTGCGTATTTTTCGTGGTAGTTTACCGAATTTGGGGCCTTTTACTAAAGACTTAGTTTACAGTAAAGGTTTTATTTTGATCTATAACTATCTACGTTTAGCTATCAAACAGGGTTTAGTCGATAGAATTGATTTATTATTTGTCGGCAAAACCAGTTTAGAAGATCAACGTTTACTTTCGCATCTGTTTGAGGAAGGATTATTGGTCAAACCCTATCATATGCCCCATCAGTTTCGTGATCTCGCGGCATTAAGTTGCTGGATGTGTTATTCACTATTTTTTAATCAATTAGATTTAAAAAAATTAGCCATCGATTATCGGAATATTTTGCAAGGTTAAGTTACCACAGACAAAAAAGCGACAAAAAAGCCTGCAGAAGCAGGCTTTTGGTTATATGTAATTTAGTTTTAGTCCATTGGTTTTATCTCTTATTTTGAATTAACTTAGTTCGTAGTTGTACTTCGCTGGAGTTATATATACTCTGGCCTGACATTCCAGACATATCTGATGTATCCGATCCAGAGGAAGAAGGTCGATCAGGCATACTATGACGAACAGTGTTGTGAGGCGGGTGTGCAAAAAAAGTCTTAGAATGAGTTTCTAGTTTATGTATACTATTTAAAATTTGTTGTTTTCCATTTTTTTCTCCTTTTATTTCTCCCTCAAGACCAGCATGCATGGTGTTATATGTGCCTAATGGTTGTCTTATAGAAGATAATAAGCTATTTAATAAGCGCATAACTGTTTCTAATGAATCTAAAATGCTAGAATCAAACATTGCGCGACCTTGCATAAGACCCCGAAGGTACGCTAAAAGAGGTTTTAAAGTATTGTTTTGGTCTGGATCGGTTTCATAAAATCCTTGCATGAGCTTGAAAATATTAGCTGTTGTAGCCATTTTTTCTTTAAATAATTCTTTATTATCATATTTTTCATAAGCTTCTTTGTGTCTGTCCTCCATTAGTAGTTCATGAAGTTCAAATATTTTAGTATAGCCAATTGACTGTATGAGTGTGTCTAAAACAAATTGTTTATTCCCAATTCTTTCGAGATAGTTTTTTTCTATAGCTTGATCATTAAGATTTTGAGCAATAATTGAACAATCATTACTTATGCTGTTTTTTAATGAATTAACAAAGTTTTTTAATGATGTTTGAAGGTTATTTGAATAATCGCGTATCTCCTCCAGTGTTTTCTCTGTTATATAGTGGTATGTTTTTTTAGGAGTAGTTTTAAGTTCGCTTACGGGCGGTAAATTTTTCATTGGCATTTCCATATTTTTATTAGCTTCTTCATCTGTTTGATCGGATTTAGTAATTTTATTACGCCACCAAAATGCAATCCCAGTTATTGCTAATAATACTAAGCCTCCTAGACCGCTGCCTATATACGCTGCATTATTACTAAGAAAATTATTAGCAGATGTACCATTAGTAATTTCTAATAAAGAAGGAGAAGATATATTAGAAATTGGAAAGTGAACATTTGAATTAAACAAATCGGCATTATTAGTTATATTATTGCGACTTATAGGATTGAATGCATCGGACTGAAAACCAGGTGGAAACTTTGATTCAAGTTCACCAATTTCTTCAATTTTTTTCTGAATTTTTTTAAAAAATTCAGAAATTTCTTGATCCATAGGATTCACATCTCTGAATTGAGTTAATATTTTAAACTCTCTCAACTGGTCTACTATTAAGCGGACTTCCTTAGAATTAATACGATAATCTATTTTTTTGACAAAAGTTAGATAGTCATTTATTAATTCTTCAAAACACTCTCTATCTTTTAAATTGTGCGGTAATAGATCTATTAAATCATGACTTTTTATTAGTCTTAACTCAAATTTTCCTAGTTCCAAAAATATATCCAAATTAGAATTAATAGATATTTCTGTCTTTTTAAGAAGATTAAAACATGCTTTTATTTGATATAAATACTCACGTGCTTTAGGTTCAAA